>Ga0070726_10000736_pt1 | contig 37416 bp, 57 predicted proteins | sample tdAd471_FD_67275 | JGI IMG/M metagenome (GOLD analysis project Ga0070726, IMG submission 67275) | Marine sediment microbial communities from the Atlantic coast under amendment with organic carbon and nitrate - tdAd47.1 | ecosystem: Environmental > Aquatic > Marine > Coastal > Sediment | place...
GTACCCCTCCGCCCACCAGAACGCGCGGCCTTCGTCAAAAACGAGTCCTATGATCTCGCCGCCCATGGTCGTGTCGGCCACGCAAACGACGCGCGCTGTTCTCGGCCCGAGCCCGGCCACCGTCTCGCCGAGCACCCGCACCGGCCGCCCGTCCTCGGTCTCCAGCGGCTTGCTCCAATCGATAGGCGCGCGCTCATCGCCGCCCGTCTCTGCCGGCGTCGCCGGCCACTCTGCGTCACAGCCCATTGTGGTCTTCCTCCTGGTTGGCGTCTGCGCTGGCCTTGTATTCAGAAACGGCCGCCGCGATGGCGCACGCGATCCGTCGATAGGCTTCGGCTTCTTCCGGCATGCCGCATTGTTTGCAGAGCGTCGTTTCGTCGATCATGAATCGATGGGCGTCGCGCATAGTCTGGAGAACTGCGGCTTGGTCGATCTCAGTCATCGGTCGGCTCCTTGCTCAGACGGCGGGCGCGCAGGGCCATGAAGGCGTCGGCGCAGTATCCAGCCAAGTCGGTCCAATCATCAGCAGCGCGACATACAAGTTCTGGGTTTGCGCAGATCCCCGTCAACGCCGCCAGCGCCGCCTTGTCCCATAGCGCCTGCGTGTCGTCTGGCTTGCGCTCAAGCGGATGCGCGCGCGGGACCGGCAGCGGGGCGATCATCGGTCGCCCTCCGCTTTGGCGAGGGCATCGCAAACAGCGATCCACCAATCCGGGCGCTCGTCGTCCTCGAACGGGACATGGGCGTCGTATGCCTGCCATAGCGCCTCGTACATCGTCGGGCACGCGGCGATCAGGCGGGCGTTGGCGGCACACTCTTCAGGCGATGCCGTTATATTGCCGCTCGCCGTGAATTCTACGCCTATATATTCCTTTTGCCACACAAGGCAGACCTCTGATCCAGACGCCTGAACATCTGCTCCGTGCTCCGGGTCCACGTTCCACGGCCCCGGCGTCCACTTCCTCTCAGTCATTAGATACATCCTCCAATGTGAAGCGCCACGCCCACGGCCGCAGCGGCGAACGCGATCACGACGGCCCCGGCCGCCAGGCGCTCAAGTTGCACGGTGTAGCGGTCTGACCAGTCGCCCTCGGGCGCGCCGATCATCCATGCCGCCATGTCGTCAAGAAGCCGCGCGCGGGCCTTGCGGTGCGTCAGCCAGCGGGGCGGGGTGATGGCGTGGCGGGTCATGACCAGTCCCCGGTATGAAAGTCTTTGCAATAGCAAGGCCAGTCATCCGGCTTGTCGCACGTCCCGTCCGCTTTCATGACGCGCTTGCCCATCTCGCAAAGCCGCCTGTCGGGCTCGTCCAAAAACCGGACGACCCGCGTGTGACGCATGGACTTGCGGAAGCGGAACCTTTCGTCCGGCGCTTGCTGGCCGCCAGCCTCATAACTCCAACGGCCGAAGACGTTTCCTTCGTCGATGACGCAGGAAAATGTATTGTCGTGCGATCCGGTTATGGTCGCCGGAACGGCCACGCTCTCAATCTGAATGTCTGGATCACCGCCCCAACTATATGGGCCTTCTTTTGGGCGTGGCGTCGGGACCAAAACACGACGGCCAGGGCGCAACGCATCTGCCAACTTCTTGCACCGAAACGTCACGGACCTTGCGACGTCCCCGAGAAGCCGTGTCCGCTCACGGAAGGTCTCGCGCAGATCGCAGCCTTCACGAAGTGGGCAGCCGTGGCATGGGTTAATGCGGGTCACGCCCCACCTCCCCGCGCCTGCTTGGCGCGCGCGATGGCGGCTCGGGCGGCGGCGAGGTTGTCCCACCCGCAGTTGGTCGACCACTGTCTAACATCGTTGTATGGCGAGTTTGCCGCGCAGTTTTCGATCTCGTCAGCGAGCGCCCCGAACGGCTCCAACGCCTCGACCAGCGCCGTCACCAGATCGTCGTCGGCGCGCGTGTTCCAGGCGGCGGCTGCACGCTTTCCCGCACTCGGCATGCCGTCAGGGCCATGGTATTTCTCCGGCCCGCATGCCATACAGACGCGGCACCTCACCTTATATCCATCGCGGACAGGCACCACGCGCGGGGATATGTCGTCTCCGCACAACCAACACGCCCGCAGCTTCGTCTCGTCGCTCACGCCACGTCCTCCTGCTGGATGCCCATCCGCCGCTTCAGGTCGCACGCCTGATCGGCCATCTCGTCGCTGACGTGGGCGAAGAAGTCCGCCAGCCAGTCGCACCGCTCGGCACGGCACTGGCGCGTCAACTCGAACGCCTCGTCGCTGATCGCCTGCGCTTCCTCCGGCGTCATCGGTCGCGACCTTCGGCACGGGCTAGAACGGCGAGCGCGTGATCCATAAGCAGTCCCGGCTCATGCCTGCCGCCTGTACGATCAAGCCACCCGGTTAGATTCTTCAGCGCCTCGTACATCTCCGGCGCGGCGACGATCAGGCGGGCGTTGGCTTCTCCAAAAACATGAACGCTCTCCACGCGATCCTTGCCGAAATCTTCAAGTCCTGTGAGGCAAAGAGACGGTTCGACAGGCATATGCGCTCTTAACTTAGAGCACGGGCCACCGCCCTTTTCTTGCCCGACAATCAAACCCTCCCCGTTTGGGCCGACTAACATTTGCCATCCCCATCCGGCCCTGTAGTCCTCGCCCTGCCAACGCCATGGCCCCGGCGTCCAATTCCGTTCGGTCATCCCCGTCACTCCGCTGCGTAGCGCGTGGCCGAAAAGCTCGACCACTCGCATGACACGTGTTCGTCAAACGCCGCGTCCACGTCGCCCTGCGTCTCAAGCGCCGCGTCGGCAGCCCGATACAGAATAACGTCAAAGTGCGGGTTCAGCGCCGCCCATCGGCCACGCTCGAACTCGTACTCAATCGGGCCGGGGAAATACGCCGTGGGCTCGACCACGCTCGTGAACCGTAGCTCCTGCCGGAGCGCCAGTTCGCCAGCCAGGTCGATCATCGCGCCGTTCGGCAGCGGGATCTCCGTTAGCGATGCGGTGATGTATGGCATCTGTCGTCCCTCGTCGTCGTGTGTGGCGATGAGGGATAGTGTGCTTCTTTGGCACAAGCCAGTCAAGCACAAATTTGGCCAGCCGGAAGATTATTCGGCTTGACAGCGTTGTGCCAAACCGCCACACTCCACGCCATGACGCTAGATAAATACCTCAAGGCCAACGGCCTTTCGCGGCGCGCTTTCGGCGAAATGATCGACGTTGAGCGCAGCACCGTGGCCCGTTGGGCGCTCGGCGACCGTCAACCGCCATTAGCGATGGTCGCCAGGATTGAGCAGGTGACGGGCGGCGCTGTCCGCTTCGAAGACTGGCTTGAGGCCGACATGACCGGAGATGCCGCCTGATGCTGGCCGGCCGCTCCAAGGAATAGCGACTTCGGGCGCTCGCGCAAAAAAATGGCGGCGCACCCGAAGGCCGCCGCCAGAAGGAAAAGCATATGAATAAAATAATGCACATGCAGGCCGCCAGCAAGGCGAAAGACCTTGAGTGGCTTGACGATATGCTGCTTCGGGCGCAGTCGCGCATCGTCACCCGCGCCGCCGAACTCACGCCCGCTATCGCCGAGGCGCTGATCGGCCTTAACCCCGGCAACCGCACTGTCAGCGCCGCTACCGTCGAGAAGTACGCCCGCGACATGGCGGCCGGCGCTTGGGCGGCGAACGGCGAGAGCATCATCATTTCGCGCTGCGGCCTTCTGAATGACGGGCAACACCGTTGCGCCGCCGTCATCATGGCGGGCGTCACCATCCCCGCCATCTTCGTCGCTGGCGTCGAGCGTGAGACCCGGACAACGGTCGATCAGGGCAAGGCGCGCACAGCCGCAGACTACCTGTCGATGAACGGCCATAAGGATGCGCATCGTCTTTCGGCTGCGGCGAAGTACATCTGGCAGTTTGGCCAGAGGAACGAACTCAGCCAACAGACGCACTTCGCTCCAACCAAGATCGAGGTCATGCAGACGATAGATGGAGATCCGTCTATCGCGGCAAGCCTCGCGGCAGTTCCGAAGAAGGGCGCGGAAACGGTTGGTGGCCGATCCGTCCTGACGTTCGCCCGTTGGGCGATGTCGAGGCGCAGCGGGACCGATGACGCTGACGACTTCATTTCTGCGCTCGTGCACGGCCACAACCTCGCCCCGCGCGACCCGATCCTGTACGCGCGCAATCGCCTGCTGGCGGAAAAACGTCTGACGCCGAACGAGAAGGCCGAACTGATCTTCCGCGCTTGGAACGCGCATCGCCGTGGCCAGTCCGTTGCGACGCTCCCGATCAAGGGCGGGCCGCTCCCGCGTCTGGAGCGCTAGGCCATGATCCAATCGCTTCCCACCGACAAGATCGACCGCCGCGACGACGCGCGCGCCATCAACGAGGCAACCGTCTCCGCGCTGGTGGATAGCATCGCCGCTGTCGGCCTGATCAATCCGATCCGCGTTCGCGCTGCCGGAGATCGGTGGGAAGCGATTGCCGGAGCGCACCGTCTGGCAGCCTGCCAACGTCTCGGGCTCGCCGATATCGAATGCGTCGTCGTCGCCGATGACGACCTGCACGCTGAGCTTGCGATGATCGACGAGAACCTTTGCCGGGCGGAACTGTCGCCGGCCGAGCGGTCCTCGCAGACGGCGCGACGTAAGGCGATCTACCAAGAACTGCATCCCGAGACGCGGCATGGCGGCGACCGCAAATCCGATCAAGTTGCCAAGTTGGCGACTTGCTCTGGCGAGCGCTTCACCGCCGAGACGGCCAGCGCCACCGGCCGCTCCGAGCGCGCCGTCCAACGCGACGCCGAGCGCGGCGCGAAGGTGATTCAGGAAGTCTTGGACATGATCCGGGGCACGCCGCTCGATACCGGCGTCTACCTCGACAAGCTCAAGCGGATGCCGCCGAACGACCAGTATACGGCCGCCAAGCGCGACCTTGCCGAGGCCCGTCGCTCCGAACGCGCGCCTCAATCGTCGCCACGGCCAAGCCGGATCGACGCCGACGTAAAGGCTCGGGCGGCCAAGGAAGTCGCTGAGATCCTTGCTGCTCATGTCCCGCACGACGCTTGGGACGGCGTGAAGGCCAACCTGTACGCGGCCGGCGCTCGGAACATCGCCGACGAACTCGCGAACATCACGGGGCAGTCGATCATGGACCGGAGGTACGCATGAACGTCTATGTGGTCAGCAATCCGGCAATGCCGGGTTTGGTAAAGATAGGTCGGTCCATAGATGTTGAGGCACGCCTCGCCCAATTGTCTAACGTAACGGCCGTTCCTCTCCCGTTCATTTTGGAATTTGTAGACGCCACAGATGGTGAAGTCTGTGAAGTGGAGAGGTTGGCGCATCAATTGCTGGCTGAACATCGCATCAATCCTTGCAGGGAATTCTTTAGGGCGTCCGTATCCCAAGCTATTTCTGCGGTGCAAACAGCCGCGTTGATTTCGGCGTGGAATATGGCTGATCGCGAAGCCCGCGAGGACTTCCTGGCGCAGATCGACGTGTCGGTGTTTGACCGCACGTCGGCGGGCAGGGCGGCATGACCTGGGCGCAGATCGCCATCGGGCTGACGGGCGTGGGCTTCGTGCTGTCGCTGCGCTCGACGGCGGCCGGCGTCGTCTGCGTGTACCTCGCGCTTGGCGCGATGCTGATGGGGATGGTGTGATGGCTGAGAAGAAAGAGCGCACGCCGTTGGAACTGCGCCGCCTCGACGCGCGGATGCACACGGCAAGCCAGATCCACCACCGCGCACGGATGGAACACGTTCTGTACGGCGCGCTGCATCGGCGCATGGCGATCCTGCACCAGAAGCACGCGCGGCTTGCGTTCATCGACGTGCAGCACCTCACGCAACCCGATCCGTCCGCCGCTCACGGGGCCGCCTCTCCCTCGGCCGAAGCGCGGCGCACCTCCCGCAACTGCGGCCCGGCGGGCGATACGTCTCCTGCCGGGCCGGATTTTCACGGGACTTCCGACACATGATCGGCGCCCGCGTCCCCACCCGGCGCGCCGTAGCCCAGGCCGGCTGTTCGCCCCTCGTCGGTCGGCCTGGGCGTTCCAAGACGTTCTTCAACGACGTGATCGCCGTCTTCCGGGCCGGCGGGAAAGCGATGGGGCGATGACCTACGCCCGCAAGGAAGTCATCGGCGACGCGACGCTGTACCTGGGCGACTGCCTGGAAGTCATGCCGGCGCTGCCCGATGCCGCTATCGACATGATTTGGACAGACCCGCCGTATGGGCACAGCAATCATGATGGCGACTGGAACTCGCGTCTAAACGAAGTTCGCGGCATCGAGGGCAAGCCGATTGCAAACGATGATGCGGATGGCATGCGCCGCGTCGTTGACGGCATGCTGGTCGAGGCAAGCAGGGTTCTAAAGCCCGACTGCTGCTGCTGCTGCTGCTGCTGCGGCGGCGGCGGTCCAAGGCCGACATTCGCGTGGGTAGCGGATCGCATGGACCGCGATGGACTGACATTCTTTCACAGCGTCATCTGGGACAAGAAGAACCCCGGCCTCGGATGGCGCTACCGGCGTCAGCACGAGATGGTCATGGTCTCGCACCGTGCCGGCGGAAAGCTGTCTTGGGCCGACCAAAACGTTACCGCGCGGAATGTCTTCTCGCTTATGCCACCGCGCGAACGCGAACACCCTAACGAAAAGCCGTTAGGCCTCGTCGACCACTTCATCCGACTGCATACCGTCTACGGCGATATCGTTTGCGACCCCTTCATGGGCAGCGGCACGACTGGCGTTGCGTGCGCCAAGCTCGGCCGCAAGTTCATCGGCATCGAGCTTCACGAGCCATACTTCGACATCGCCTGTCGCCGCATCGAAGACGCCTACCGCCAGCCGGACATGTTCATCGCTCCGCCCGCCAAGGCGACGCAGGAGGCGATGGACCTATGAGCCAGACGCGCCGCATGTCCGCCGTGGAGGCCATCGCCAACGTCGCCATAGGCTACGGCATCGCCGTACTCGCGCAGGCCATCGTGTTCCCGCTGTTCGGGCTCCGCGCCAGCGTCGCTGAGCATTTCGGCATCGCCGCGATATTCACCGCCATCAGCCTTGTGCGCTCCTACGCCGTGCGCCGGCTGTTCAACGCATGGAGCCGCGCATGAATGCCATCATCGCCATAGACCCCGGCAAGACGGGCGCAATCGCCTACGACTGCGCGGGCGCGTTGCTCAAGGTCTACGACATGCCGGACACGTCAGCCGGCGTCGTCTCCATGCTCCGCAGCCTGTCCTACGGCCCCGACATCGCGCTCGTCCTGATCGAGAAGCAGCAGTCGATGCCGAAGCAGGGCGTCAGCAGCACGTTCACGCTCGCCGAGGGCTACGGCCTGCTTCAAGGCGTCGTGATGGCCCTTGGCCTGCCGATGGATTTCGTGCGGCCCGCTGAGTGGAAGAAGCGCCTTGGCCTGACGAACGCGGACAAGGCTGGCAGCCGCGACATGGCGGCCAGGCTGTTCCCGGATCAGGCGGACCTATTCGCGCGGCAGAAGGATCACGGGCGCGCCGAGGCGGCGCTGCTCACCGTGTACGCGAGGCGTCACATGATCGGAGAAAGGAAAGCAGCATGAAGGACATGGTGGAAACCGGAACGGAGCTTGTCACGCAAGAAGCGTTGACGCCCGCAATTGTGTTCGCGCCCGGCGGTGTGGACCCGCTACTAGCGGAAATCGCGTCAAAGGCGCGCAGCCACTGCGCTGACGTTTCGACGGCAAAAGGGCGCAAAGAAATAGCGTCAATCGCCCATAAAGTGGCGCGCTCGAAGACGCTGCTCGATGGCATGGGTAAGGATCTAGTCGCTGAGTGGAAGGCGAAAGCCAGCGCAGTCGATGAAGAACGGCGAAAGATTCGGACGTTTCTCGATGAACTGAAGGATGAAGTGCGTCGGCCGTTAACCGAATACGAAGACTCGGAGAAAACGCGCGTCGATAACATCCGCGCAACGATTGAGCAGATTAACGATGCCGCATTTGCTGAAGGTGATTCGTCCGCGCTGCGTGACGCCCTCAATAATGCTCGTTCAATTGTCATCGACGAAGATATCTTCGCCGAGTTTCAGGCGGAAGCGGCTCTAGCGAAAGAGCGGTGCATCAATCGTCTAACGGACAGCCTGGCCGCAGCGGAAGCGCGGGAAGCAGAGGAAAGGCGGATTGCGGAAGAAGCCGCTGCCGCAGAAGCCGCGCGTCGCGAAAAGGAAGAAGCGGACGCGAAGGCGCGCGCCGAGCGCGCTGCGGCCGAAGAAGCGGAGCGCCGCCGTAAGTGGGAGGCTGAAGCCGCTGAACGAGAGCGCGTAGCGGCAGAGAAGGCAAAGCACGAAGCGGAGCGCGCGGCGATTGAGGCGCAGCGTAAAGCAGACGAAGAAAAAGAGCGCGCACGGCAAGCCGCAGAACTAGCTGAGGCGCGCCGGGTCGCAAATCAGGAACACCGCAGAACGGTCAATCGCGAAGCGATGACGGCGATACAGGCGACCGGCGTCACTGAAGACCAGGCGAAAGCCATCGTCCTGGCAATCATCAACGGCGACGTTCCACACGTTACGTTGGCGTACTAACCCGCATGACCCAACACCCCGCCCGTATCTCCACCACCGCTGCGCCTGCGGTGCAAGCGTTGCTGCGCGAAAGCGTCAAGGCCGCACGGGGCCGGGGTTGCATCACGGTTGCGGCTAAGCGCGCAGGGCGAGGGCGGTAGGAGGGACACGTTGTGACAGGAGAAGGATCGATGACCGCGAAGAAAGAGGCCAAGCCGGCCGAACCGTTCCAGCGCGACACGAGCTTGAACGTCTATCAGCGCCTCGCGCTCGTGATGGAGGAAGTCAGCTACCTCAAGAAGGACACCAAGATCCAGGGCTACACGGCCATGTCGCACGACGGCGTTACTGCCGCGACGCGGCCGGCCCTGCTGAGGCATGGCGTCTTGGCGCTACCGCATGCCTACAGGCACGAGACGCTAGATAACAAGCCGACCCGAAACGGCGAGATGGCGCATGTTCGCCTGGAGGCCGTCGTCCGTTTCATCAACATCGATAACCCGGCTGATTACGTGGACGTGCCGTCGCTGGCTGACGGGCAGGACCAGAACGACAAGGCGTCGGGCAAAGCCATCAGCATGGCGATCAAGTACGCGCTGCTCAAAGGCCTGATGCTTGAGACCGGCGACCGCGAGGAAGAACGCATCGAGGTCGAGCCGGTCGATCACGCCAACGACGAGCAGCGCATTGCGCCGGAGAACCCCGCCGACGCAGGCGACTGGTTCGAGCCGACGCCGGAGATCGCCGAGAACCCGCTGTACATCCCGGTCCATCCGAAGGTCGATCCGAAGGGCGTTGCGAAGCTCTACAACGGCCAACGGATACCGAACTGGCGGTCGTGGGCGCAGGACTACCGGGACGCCATGGCCGAGGCTGCACGCTCGCCCGAGCCGCTTACGACGCTCGAAGAACTGTTCCACGCCAACTCTAACACCGAAGCCCGCTTTGCTAAGACGAAGGCTGGCGTGGACGGCGGCGCGAACTGGCTGAACGGCGAGAAGTCGAAGTTCCGCGCAATGGCGGCGCAGGCCCCCAATCACATGGAGGCCGCCGAATGACGAAGGTCCGCCTGATCGTCGAGGATCGCGGCAGTCGCGAACGCGCGATGCAGGCGATCTTCAACCTTGCGCCTAGCCAGAAGAAGAAGTGGCGCATCACCATTGAAAGCGAGACCCGGAGCCTGCAACAGAACCGGCTCTACCACGAATGGGTCAGCCAGATCGCGCAGCACACAGGCCACGGCCACGATGAGGTCCACGAGTGGCTGCGCGGCCAATTCCTGCCAGCAGAGTTCGCCGACATCAACGGCTGTGTCGTCGAGGTCCGCAAGTCCACGACGCGCCTGACGGTGAAGGAAATGGCCGAATACATGGAACACGTCCGCGCGCTGGCGGCCGAACTCGGCCTGCATCTGCGGACAATCGAAGAAGAAAGCCTGGAAAGGATGGCGTCATGAGCAGCGTCAATAAGGTCATCATACTCGGCAATGTCGGCCGAGACCCGGAGTTCACGACCACGCAGAACGGCGGGCGCTTCTGCCGCCTGACGGTCGCCACGTCCGAACGCTGGAAGGACAAGCAGACCGGCGAGCGCAAGGAGACGACCGAGTGGCATCGCGTCGTCGTCTTCAACGAGAACATCGCCGACGTGATCGAACGATACGTCACGAAGGGCTCGAAGGTCTACCTGGAAGGCCAGCTTCAGACGCGGAAGTGGCAGGACCAGAGCGGTGCTGATCGCTACTCGACGGAGATCGTCGTCAGCAATTTCCGGGGCGAACTCGTCCTGTGCGGCGAGCGTGGCGAGGGCGGCGGATCGGCCCCGCAGGGCGAGACCTACACGAGCGGCGGCAGGCGGCAGGCGGCCAAGCCAGACATCGACGACGAGATCCCGTTTTAGGAGCCGCCGTGATGTCCGCACCTAACATGCGCCGGATCATCGACACTGTATGCGGCGTCTACGGATACGACCGGCGACCTTTCCTGCGAGAACGCCGAGGGCCGCGCGAACGAGCCGAAGCCCGGCAGATCATGTGCTGGATCTGCCGGAGCTACGGCTACCCGTTCAACGCCATCGGCCTCGCCGTCCGTCGCGATCACTCAACGGTCATGTATTCCGCCCGCGTGGTCGAGGCTGACGACAGGCTGCGCTCCGTCGCTGCCGATATCGTCAAGATCATCGACGCACAGGAAGCGCCTGCCGCTGCTGCGGTGAAGGTAGCGCCGCCGGCACCGCCGCGAGAGGGCGCGACAGCATACAAGCCGGTTGACTGGGGCGCGTGGGCAGACCGCGTGCGCGTCCAGGAAAGCCGCAAATTGCACGCGAACAGGTGGTGACGGCATGACCTACGCCCGCAAGGAAGTCATCGGCGACGCGACGCTGTATCTCGGCGACTGCCTTGATGTCATGCCGACGCTTGGCAATGTCGATGCTGTCGTGACGGACCCGCCATTTGGCGTCGGTAACTTTGTCCAAACGACTGGCCGGATAATGGGGCGTGGCGCGAGTCGGGGGAAAGCCGTCGAATGGAATGAGAGCGCGCCGCCTGAGCGCTTTTTCGAGATTGTTAGGCAGATATCGCGTCACAGGATTATTTGGGGCGCAAATTTCTTTAACTGCTTTGAGCCCAACGGTGGCGCGATTGTCTGGGATAAGGCGCAGCAAATGCCGAATTTTAGCAAGGCCGACATTGCGAGCTGCACGCACTTTAAGAAGACAGAGATCGTTCGGATACCGTGGACGAATTTCACAGCAACACATCGTGCCGAAACCGACCATCCATGCGAACGCCCGGTTGATCTCTATGTTTGGTGTATACGGTATCTTCCGTTTTGCGGCACCATTTTAGATCCGTACTTCGGCAGCTGCTCAGTTGGCGTCGCCTGCGCCCGGCTAGGCCGCAAGTTCATCGGCATCGAGCTGCACGAGCCGTATTTCGACATCGCCTGCCGCCGCATCGAGGACGCCTACAAGCAAGGCGATTTGTTCGTCGCGCCGCCGGCTAAGGCCACGCAGGAGGCGATGGACCTATGAGCCAGACGTTTAATCAAGCAGGGGGTGGCGGCATGGGCAAACGAAAGGCGATCAGCAAAAAGACCCGATTCGAGGTCTTCAAGAGAGATGGTTTCACTTGCGCTTATTGCGGCGGACAGCCACCGAAGGTCGTTCTTCATTGCGACCACATTGTCCCTGTTGCTGAAGATGGGACGAACGACATCGACAATCTGGTGACCGCTTGCGACGCCTGCAATCTTGGCAAGGGCGCGCGATCTCTGGCCGCGCTCCCTAAGACCGTCGCCGAAAAGGCTGACATACTGCGGGAGAAGGAAGATCAGATCGCCGGATTTAACGCGCTAATCGCCGAACGGCAGAACAGAATTGAAGACACTGCTTGGGATATCGCGAACGCGCTTAATGATGCGTGGGGATTGGAGCGCGACTGTTTTAACAAGCGCTGGCTGGCCAGCATCATACAATTTGCCGACAAACTAGCGTTGAATGATTTATTAGAGGCGGTGGTTATCGCAACCGCTCGAAAGCCTTATTCCGAAACGCAGTGCTTCAAATACTTCTGCGGCATTTGCTGGAACAAAATCCGTGGGGAGCGCGCCGATGGCTAGAATACGGTCGGTTCACCCAGGTATTTGGACGGACGAGGCCTTCATGTCCGTCTCTGCGCACGCTCGGCTCCTGTACATCGGGCTTCTCAATGAAGCCTTCGATGACGGCGTTTTCGAGTGGAAGACGCTCACGCTGAAGGCGCGCATATTTCCGGTCGATACCGTGGATGTTGATGCGCTTCTGGCCGAGCTTTGCGACGCCAACATGATTAAGCGCGCCGCCGGCCATCCGAAAGAGCCGGGCTTGATCCGAAACTTCAGGAAGTTTCAGCGCCCCAAGAGTCCGAACGATTCAGGAATCCTTCCGAACTGCGAGCGGGATTACGTCGGCCTTTCCGGAACCATTTCCGAAACGCTTCCGAAGCGATCCGGAAGCGATGGGGAAAAGTCGCCGCAGATGGAGGATGGAGGAGGTAATAGGGAGGAGATAAACACCCCCCTACCCCCCTCGGGGGAGAGCGAGCCGCAAATTGCTGGCAAGCCCGATCCGGTCGCCGACGAGTTCGACGAGTTCTGGACGGCCTACCCCGGCCGCGACGGGGCCAATCCGCGAAAGCCGGCGCTAAGCCGCTACCGATCCGCCCGGAAAACCGGGGCGACCGCCGCCGAGTTGCTGGCCGGGGCTAAGGCGCTCGCCGCCAAGCACGCCGGAGACAAGGGCGCTGACAGGCGGTTCGTTCCGAGGACAACGACCTGGCTGAGCGAGGAACGCTGGAAAGCCGACAAGCCGCCGCCATGCGCCAGATCCGCCAGCGGCATCGAGGGAAACGACATCTCGTCTTGGCTGCGAGGCGCGGAGTGGCCGTCGATCCTCGGGCCGCCGCCGCACCAGCCGGGATTTCGTGGCGATCTCGCCGTGGCCGAGCGGGTGCTTTCCAACAAGTTCGCCCAAGGGCGACGCGACGACCGCTGCAAATTGCTGCGCGACAGGCTGGGCGAGGTGTCCGCCGCCGCAGACGGGGAAGGAGGGAACGCCTGATGTTCGACGAAACGGAAGCACGGCGGATACACCGTGGCAAGCCGCAGGTTGACGAGCGCGGATGGGAGCGCCGCCGTGCTGGCGAGTGGTCCGGCACCGGCAGCGACCGCGCGGTGCGGATGATCTACCTGCCGCCGCTGCGGACGTTCGCCGACGTGACGGACGCCGACCGGGAGACGTGGGCATGACCGCCGACCCGATCCCCTGCGAGTACGTCGCCGCCGTCCCGCTGCCGAGCGAGGGGCGCATCCGCTTCTCCGTGATCCGGGGCGGCAACATCGTGGACACGTACACGATCCCGGCGGAGCGATGCGGCGCTGTGCTGGCGAACTTCGCGACCGCGATGGGCGAGGTGATGCGGAAGCGTCAGGACTGGAGGGAAGCGTGATGCCGATGACCGACGAGCAGAAGAAGGAATGGGCGAAGGTAGCTGATAACGCTTACATGAAATCTGACGGAGAGTGGCCGTCTGAAACATGGGGCGATGTCGTCGAAGCCGTCGCCCCGCTGATCCGGCGCGCGGCGCTGGAGGAGGCGGCGGCCGAATTTACCAGACGCCGGGACAAAGCCGAAGCGAATGGCGACAACGAGGCGTGGGAGACGTGGGAGCGAGCCCACGATGTTGTCGTGCGGGGGTTGCTCGTCGACGCGGAGCCGACCGATGCCTGACGGATCAATTGGCGGCTACAGCCTCGGCGCAATCGTCCACGGCGACAGCCTCTCCGGCGATCCGCGTTCCGAAAGCCAGACCCGGATGTATCCGATCTGGCAAGCCATCGGCGACGGGTGGGCGAACTCGATCATGGCTCCGACGATGGAGGATGCCATGCGGGAGATCGCCACGACGCAGGCGACCATCGGCCGAAGCCTGACGTGGAAGCCCGGTCGCCCCGACGCCAAGGGCCGCCCAACTGTCGAGTGGTCCCTGCGATATCCGGACGGCCGCGTTACGACGGGAACTGTCCGACGCAAGCGATCCAACATCATCACGGCCGAAGGCTCGCGCCGGACGACGCATGCTCGCAAGCCGAAGATCATGGCCGCTATCATCGCCGAATACCGTTCCGGCGACGAGTCCGTGGCGAAGATCGCTAAGCGCCACGGCGTCACGGCGAGGACGATTTACCAGATCCTCGAAGACGCCGGAGTGCCGAAGCGATCCGTGTTCGGCGTGAAACCGTCTAGGAAGCCCGTACAGCGCGATGACGACGCTTCGGCTACCCAGGCACATAAAAACCGATGATGCGCGCTCACGGGCCGTATTTTGGGCCGTAGCGGCGAACGTAGCGACGGATGGAGGGCGACATGACGCCGGAGCAGAAGCGGGAGTGGGTTGAAGCGGCCAAGGGGCCGTTCGAGGTGGAGCCGGGTAAGTATCCGGACGGGCTTGAGTTCGGCGACTGGATTTTCGAGCAGGTTGTCGAGGCCGTGACCCCGCTGATCCGCAAGGCTGTGCTGGAGGAAGCGGCAGAGCGCATTTACTACGCCGTTGACGCGATGGAGCCGCCGGACGGCTGGTCGGACGCCGAAAAGTCGAAATGGGAAAACGGAACGCTGGATGCGGTTAACGTGGCGGAGGCCACCATTCGCGACATGATCGACAAGGAGGCCGACTGATGGGCAAGCACGACATCGCTCCGACGCCCGAACGTCTCGCCAAGAGCGCCGTCGTCTCCGGCGAGACGATCCGCGCCGGCGTTAAGGCGTGGTACGACATGGACCAGGCCGGGCCGCCCGTGATCGAGCGCGTCGAGAAGTACATCACGCCCGATCAGTTCAGGTTCATGCGCGACTACCGTGCCGACCTGATCCGCTCCGGCATCTGGCGCAGCCCGCCCGCAGGCACATACGGCGAGGTGACCGGCGGCGAACAGTCCACGGTCGCCGATCTGGCGTTCACCCGCGTCATCCGCATTGAGCGCTACGTGTGCAGCCACATGGGCACGGCGGCCAAGGATCTGCTGCGCAACGTGGCGGTAGACGGCGCGACCGTGCCTGCCCACACGCCGCCGTACTGGCTGCGGCCGTTTCGACGCGCCGTCACCGTGGCGATGGGGTGGCGGTGATGCGCTTGACACTAGCGTCGAAAGGTGATAACCGTGAGGGGCACGACACGAAATCCGCCAAAAATCAGGCCTGCACGGCTCCGCTCTCGGCGGGCTTTTCTGTGACCGGAGGCTGAGATGCGTCGCTACGTGACGATGGCGCGGCCGAAAGCCTGTGAAGCCGCGAAGGCGGTATTGCATGATCCGGCCAGAAGCAAGAAGGCGATGACCGCAGCCGGTCGCCATCTGACGCAGCCAACGCGCGCCGGCTACTACGACGATGCGGCCGAAGCTTTCGTCGAGCATCCGCACATCACCGTGTTCGAGGCCGACAACGAACCATTCCGAACGGGCCTGCTGGACGCGAATGGCGCGGATATCTACGCGGTTGATGAGCGCGAGCCGATAGGATTCAGGCTGAGATGAGCATTAGCCGACGCGATCTGTTCAAGACGGCCGGCGCTGCGGCTGCGGTCGCGGCCGTGCCGGCGCTTCCGTTTATGGGTAATGCAAGCGCATTGCCGACGCTCTACGGCGACATGATCCACGACGATGCGCCGGCGTTGAATGCGCTGATCCGTGGCAAGCCCGTCCGCAACCTGTCAAGCGCAATTGTGCGCATGCCAGAGCGCGTGGTTCACGGCGGCAGGTTTCTGCTGAAAGCGCCGCTGGACGCTCGAAACGGCGGCTGGATAAACTTCAGCCAGTCGTATTTTCAGATGGCCGAAGATTTCGACGGTAGGGGGCATGATCGTGGTTGACAAGAGCGTGGCGGGAGACTGTTTCGTCAACGCGCGCGCCGCATGACCATCGCCCTAGTCACGCTCGCCTGTGTCAGCCTCGCCGGCCAGCCGCTCACATGCGAACACACGGACCCGCAGCCGATGGCCTCGCTGCGCGCCTGCTATGACGCCGGGATCAGCTACGCCGAGCGCACGCTGTTCCGGTGGCCTAACGCCTATGTGCATTTCGATTGTCTGAGGGCGTGATGAGCGAAGACAAGCCGACCGACAACCTGGTGGCGGATTACAGCGACGAGATTACGGATGCGCAGATTGACTATCTCATCCGTCTTGTGGGTAGTGGCGAAGATGAGCAGGACTTTCAGATTGTGAGAGTCAAAGCACCGTCATGGTGGTGATGTGACTAACGAAGACCGCGACGAAGCGGGCCGCTTTTATAAGGGGCACAAAAGCGCAGGCCCAGGCCGGCCGAAGGGCTCGCGCAACAAGCTCTCCGAAGCGTTCTTTGACGACTTCTACGCCGACTGGAAAGAGCATGGAAAGACCGCGATCCAGGACGCGCGCCTGAAAGATCCTGTCGCCTACATGAAAACAGCGGCAAGCCTGATGCCGAAGGAACTGGCGGTCAAATCCGTAGAGGATTCACTGACCGATGAGCAGCTTGCCGAGTACATCGACGCTCTCGACGGAGAGCTTGAGCGCCGTGCGCGCGAAGTTGGCGGAGATTCAGGGCCGCCGGAGGGCGCGCCGGTTCATTGACACCCTATGGCCCGACGATGGGCCGTATCGGCGTGAACTCTATCCGAAGCACCTGCAATTCTTCGAAGCCGGCAGGTTCTACAAGGAACGCGGCTTCATCGCCGGCAACCGCGTCGGTAAGACGCTCGCGGGCGGCACTGAGCTAACGTATCACCTGACGGGTGAATATCCCGACTGGTGGCCCGGTCGCCGCTTCGATGAGCCGACGCGCTGCATCGCAGCTGGCGATACATACGAGTCCACGCGCGACATCATTCAGAACAAGCTCTGCGGGCCGTGGGAAGACATCGGCACGGGCTTGATACCTGGCGACGCCATCATAGGCCGGGATCTGCGGGCGGGCGTCTCCAAGGCGATGAGCGAGGTCTACGTGCGCCACGTGAGCGGCGGCACGTCAACGCTCTCGCTGCGGTCATACGATCAGGGGCGCAAGCTGTTCCAAGGCGTCGAGCGGCATTTCTGCTGGTGTGATGAAGAGCCGCCGCTGGATATCTGGACGGAGATGCTAACCCGAACGATGGCGGTCGGCGATTTCGCTGGTGGGCTGATGATCGGCACGTTCACGCCGTTGAGCGGCATGTCGGACGTGGTGTTGGCGTTCATGGAGGATGGTGACTAGGTGCCCAAGTTCCTCGTCAACGTCGGCTGGGACGACGTTCCCCACCTAGCCGACGACGAGAAGAAGGCCCTAGCGAACGCATACCCGCCGCACGAGCGCGACGCCCGCATGAAGGGCATTCCGGCGCTTGGCTCCGGCGCAATCTATCCAGTGCCCGAGGATGTCTATCTCGTAGAGCCGCGCCCGCTGCCGAATTGGTGGCCGCGCGCTTACGGGCTTGACGTGGGCTGGAACAAGACGGCCGCGATCTTCGGCGCATGGGATCGCGACGCTGACGTGCTTTACCTGATCGACGAGCATTACCAGAGCTACGGCGAGCCGTCAGTCCATGCGGCTGCTATTCGGCGAAGAGCGGGCGATTGGATGCCCGGAGTCATCGACCCCGCGTCGATGGGCTCGAACCAGCGCGACGGACGCTCGCTCTTCGCGGAATACCAGGAACTCGGGCTACACCTGACCACGGCTCAGAACGCGGTCGAGGCAGGCATCTTCAAGGTTTGGGAGATGCTGAGCCAGGGCCGGCTGAAGGTCTTCAGCACGCTCGCCAACACGCGCGCCGAGATGCGCATTTACCGCCGCGATGATCGTGGGCGGGTTGTGAAGGAACGCGATCACTTGATGGACGCCATGCGCTACCTCGTGATGAGCGGGCCGGCAGTCGCCGAGTACATGCCCGAGTTCATCGAGGAAGGCGACCGCGAGATGGCGACGTACAGCCGTGATTCGGTGACGGGGTATTGATGATGGAGACGCAGCAGACAATCGACGCGCGCAAGGTCATGAAGGCCATGGAATGCTATCTCCGGCAGTGCGAGGAAGACGGTCGGAAGCCTGAATGTGGCTTTGTCGCTCCCGTCACCGGGCTGCGGCTGACCGTCGATGTCCTCCCGGAATGTGAACGCCGGCCGATTCGCGATGAGATGCCGCCGATCTGCTTTGGCGGGGCGAATACCTGATGCTCGACCTTGAAGACGACATGGAGCCCATCGAAGGCCCCGGCATGGACGATATGCCGATGCACGAGATGGCTGAAGGCGAGGAAGGCGAACTAGAGCCGACGCCGCCGCTCACGCTCCAAGCCATCGTCGAGCACGCCATGAACGGCGGCAACGTCGCCGATCTGCTGGCCGACGAGTTCCTGAACACGACCGGCCAGGACGTGTTGCGCGACTTCGAGGAAGACTACCAGGACAACGCCGGCTGGCGGAAACAACGCAGCGACGCCATGAAGGCGACGACGCAGACGGACGAGAAGAAGTCCACGCCCTGGCCCGGCGCTGCGAACGTCAAATATCCGCTGCTGACCACGGCATCGATGCAGTTCTCGGCGCGGACGTACAGCGCCATCGTCCCCGGCAAGACCATCGTTCGGGCGCAGACGACGGGCAAGGACCCGCAGAACGTCAAGCAGGCCCGTGGCGAGCGCGTCGCAGAGCATATGTCGCACCAAATCCTCGAAGAGATCGAGGGCTGGGAAGACGACATGGACGCGCTGCTGACGGCGCTCCCGACTGACGGCCAGCAGTTCAAGAAGGTCTATTGGGACTTCGAGGAAGGCCGGCCGTGCGTGGAGCTTGTGCCGGCTGACAAGGTGACGGTCGCGCCGGGCACGCGGGACATTGAAACCAGCCCGCGCGTTACGGTGCAATTCGAACGCTTCCCGCGCGAGATCGAGGGGCGCATTCGTCTCGACCGCTGGCGCAAGCTGCCGGAAGGCCAACGCTACTACGACGTGGAAGGCGACGAGAAGCACGAGCCCGTTGAGTTCCTTGAGCAGTACGCCTGGCTGGATCTGGACGAAGACGGCCTGTCCGAGCCGTACATCATCATCTGCGACCGCAAGAATGGTCATGTGGCCCGGATTGAGCCGCGCTATGGCCTAGAGGACGTGCTTGCGAACGAGGCCGGCGAGATCGTCAGCGTCAAGGCGACGCCGATGCTGGTGCCATATCGCTTCATGCCCGATCCCGAGGGCGGCTATTTCGGCATTGGCTTCGGCAAGCTGCTGCATCCGATCAATGCGACGGTCAACAGCGTCCTGAACCAGTTGATCGACGCCGGCACGCTGGCGAACACGCAGTCGGGCTTCATCGCGACGGGCTCGCTGACGCCGCGAGGCGGCAAGACGCGGGCGCAGATCCCGCAGATGAACGTCCTTGAGCCGGGCAAGTTCCACCCGGTCAACGCGACCGGCGCTTCGTTGCGTGATAGCATCTACCACGTGCAGTTTCCCGGCCCGTCCGTGGTGCTGTTCCAACTCCTTGGCCTGCTGATCGACGCAGGTAAGGAGATCGCGTCCATCAAGGATCTTGCCGGCGATCACCCGGCGACGATGCCTGCGACGACGACGCTCGCCCTGATCGAACAGGGCATGAAGGTCTTCACGTCGATCCAGCGGCGTATCCATCGCTCGTTCCGCAACGAACTGCGGCTGATCTACAAGCTGAACAGCCGCTATCTGCCGCAAGAGAAGTACCTGCGGGTTCTCGACGACGAGCAGGCGAACGTCGAGGCGGACTACGCGGTCGATGACTTCGACATTGCGCCCGTCACCGACCCGGCGATGGCGTCCGATCAGGTCAAGATGGCGCGGGCGCAGTTCTTGATGCAGTTCATCGGCGCGCCTGGCGTGAACGTGCAGGCGATCTACCAGCGCGTATGGGATGCGGCCGGCATCGAAAACCAGGACGAACTGATCGAGCAGCCGGACCCGGCGATGCAGCAGTTGCAGATTGCGCAGATGCAGGCGGCGGCGACGCAGCAGCACGTGGACAACATCACGAAGATTGCCGAGAGCGCCGCGAAGGTGGCGAAGGATCGGGCCAGCGCGCTCAAGGATCTGATGGAGGCTGAGGCCATCGAGCCCGGCCAGCAGTCGGACGAGTTCGTCGGCATCATGCAGGCGCTAAGCGGCGCGTTGGGAGCAATGCAGGAGCCAATGAATGGCGGAAGTCAGCAAGGATCAGTTGGCGGAATGGCTGGCGGCCCCGGCGGCGCAGGTGTTCCGGGATCAGGTGGTGGCGGCGGCGGACGGGATCGCGGACCAGTTGGTGACGGGTTCCTGGCTCCGGGCGTCATCGGTGGAGCAAACGGCGCTGGCAGCGACGGCTTTGGCCTACCAGAGACAGGGCTGGCTTGAGGCGCTGGAAGCATTCGATCAACTAGCGAGCGAGGATGAGGATGAACCTGGAACAGGGGAAGTTTAACCCCGGCTTCGAGCCGGTCGAATACCGCTGTCTGGTGCTGCCTGACGATACAGAGACCAAGGTCGGGAACATCATCATTCCCGAGCCCGTGCTTGACCGTGAGAAGCACGCCCAAGTGAAGGGAACGCTCGTGAGCGTAGGCGCGAAGGCGTTTGAGGACTGGGGCGACGACCGCGCCGCTCTGAAGCCCGGCACGCGCGTCATTTACGCCAAATATTGTGGTGTCGAGATCAAGGGCGAGGACGACCGTACCTATCGTCTGATCACGGACAAGGATATCGGCGCGAGGATCTACGAATGACAGACACCGAACGCGAGGCCGAAGACCTCGAAAACCTGGCACCCGAGGCCGACGACGAAGCCCCGCCCGAGAGCGGGGTTTTTGATTCCGGGGCCGACGATGACGACGGCGCGCCCGACGTAGACGAGGCCGCGCAAGCCCGCGCCGAGAAGGAGCGCGAGTTCGCCGAATTCCGCGCCCGGTCGATGGGCTGGCGGCCGAAGGAGGAATGGCACGGCCCGGCCGACCAGTGGAAGGACGCAAGCGCCTTCGTAAAGGTCGCCGACGAGCGTGCGCCGCTGCTCCGTAAGGAGGTCGAGAAGCTCACGTCCGATGGCATGGCGATGCGCCGCGCCTTGCAGGAGATGGCGCGGAACAACCGCCAACTGCACGAGCAGATCGCGCAGGCTCAGGCGACGACGCTTGAAAGCCAGATGCGCCAGGCCGAGGAAATCGGCGACACCAAGACCGTCGCCGAACTGGCGCAGAAGCTTGGCGAGCAACGCGCCGTCCAGCAGGCCCGCAAGGCTCAGGCAGAGGCGGCGGAGCGGCAGCAGAACACCGTCAACCCCGACGAGATTCCGGCCTTCCGTCAGTGGCACGCCAAGAACCCCTGGTACGGCCAGGACCAGGACCTGACGGATTACGCGAACACGGTCGCCGCTCGGCAGGCCGCGCAGAAGTACAGCCCGCACGATCCAGAGTTCTACGAGTCCGCCGCGCGCATGGTGGCCGCCTACGCCGCGACGCAGGGCAAGGCGATCAACCCGCAGCCGGCCGCACGGGCTCAGGCAGGGCCGCAGGGCGAGAGCGCCATCCGCCGTACCGCGCCGAACGGGTCGCGCGTCGCCAAGAAGGGCTGGAACGACATCAGCGGCCCTGAGCGCGACATCGGCCGCGAACTCATCAAATCGGGCGTTTTCAAGAATGAAGCCGAATACGCCAAGGAATACTGGTCGGAGTGACGAGCATGAACACCGAGAACACCACCGGCCAGGAGCCGCAGAACACCCGTGGCCCGCGCAAGGCGAGCCGGGACGAAGGCGGCAGGCGTCGGCGTCGCCCGATGACGGGCGCGACGCTCAACATGGACGTTCCAGAGCATATGAAAGACCCCAACTACGTCTATCGTTGGGTCAACGATCAGCCGGGCCGCGTTCGTCGGCTCGAAGAAGCAGGATATGAGGCCGTTATCGACGAAGGGATCATCGCATCCCGCCTCGACGACGGCACGGATCGCAGCAACGGCACCGTGATCCAGGCCCAGGCCGACAAGAATGGCACGATGGGCGGGATGAAGGCTGTGCTGATGCGCCAGCGCCGCGAGCATTACGACGAAGATCAGGCCGCGAAGCGCGCGCAGATCCGAAAAGTCGAAGAAGCGATTCAGTCGAAACGCTTCGAACTCGAAACCACGGCGAACGTCTACGACGCGGAGACTGGAAAGCCGCTGTGATGCTCGCCGCATCACCATAGGAGCCAGAAATGGCAAACTCTGACACCCCGTTTGGGCTGCGTCCGGTTAAGCACCGCGACGGCCGGCCCTACACGGGTTCCGGCAACTGGTACTGGCTGACGGACTCGACGGACATGTTCGTCGGCGATCCGGTGGTCATCACCGGCGCTTCCAACACCACCGAAGTCTCGATCCCCGGCGTCGGCACGAAGCAGCCCGGCACCCTTCAGACCGTCGTCAAGGCTACCGCCGGCACGACGAACCTGATCACGGGCGCAATCGTCGCTTTCGCTGCGGACCCGGACGGCCTGTCCACGCTCTATCGGGCGGCCGACACCAATCGTGCCTGTTTCGTCGCCGACGATCCCGACGTGGTTTTCGAAGCGCAGGAAGACAGCGTTGGCGGCGCGCTCGCGTCCACCTCTGTCGGTCTCAACATCACGCCGATCTATGGCTCAGGCAGCACCGTTACGGGGCAGTCTGGCTGCGAACTCGACAGCAATACCGCTGTCGCTACGCAGGGCTTCCAGCTTCGCATCGTCGGACTGGCGGATCGCCCGGATAACGTGATTGGCGACAACGCCAAGTGGCTGGTCACTATCAACCAGCATTCGTTCGGCCCGAATACGGCCGGCGTGTAAGGAGGGCTGATCAATGGCAGTCGTTACTACGGGCCAGATCGCTAAGGCCCTTCGTCCTGGCGTCAAGACTTGGTGGGGCCAGGAGTACAACGCCGAAGCGCAGGAGTGGTCCCGCATCTTCGACGTTGAATCGTCTTCGATGGCGTATGAGGAAGCCGTTCAGCTTGTCGGCACCGGCCTTGCGCCGGTCAAGCCGGAAGGCACGGCGATCTCCTACGACAGTTTCAGGCAGGGCTACACGACCCGGCTGACGCACTCGACCTATGCGCTCGGCATGATCATCACGGAAGAGATGATCGACGACAACCAGTACACTCAGGTTGCTCGTGCCCGCGCGCGGATGCTCGGCCGGTCAATGAAGCTGACCAAGGAGCACAAGCACGCCAACATCCTGAACAATGCCTTCGACAGCAACTATCCGGGCGGCGACGCCAAGGAGTTGCTGGCGACGGACCATCCGCTTCAGGGCGGCGGAACGTTCCAGAACGAACTGACCACGGCGGCCGATCTTTCGGAATCCGCGCTCGAAGATCTCCTGATCCTGATTGATCAGGCGGTCGATGATCGCGGCCTGAAGATCGCGCTCAAGGGCCAGATGCTCGTCATCGCTCCGGGCAACCGGTTCGTGGCGCAGCGCATCATGGCCTCGACCAACCAGACGGGCACCGCGAACAACGACATTAACGCGGTTCGCAGCCTCGGCTTCCTGCCGAGCGGCTACATGGTCAACCACTACCTGACCGACGCCGACGCCTGGTTCGTCAAGACCGACGTTATGGACGGCCTGAAGCACTATCGCCGCCGCGCTCCTTCCGGGCCGGTGAGCGACAACGACTTCGACACGTCGAACGTCCGGTTCAAGGTCAGCGAGCGTTACGTGGCTGGCTGGATCGACCCGCGCGGCCTGTACGGCAGCGCCGGGGCGTAAGCCTCAAGGCGATAGGCGGGCCGCCTCTGAACGCCCGCCACCTCCACTCCTGGGATTCCACCATAACCGGACGCTGCGGCGTCAGGAGCCTTTTCCATGACTTACAGCAACTATCCGGGCGGCTTCGCCAACGGCGTTACCATCCGCAACGTCCCCATCGTCGTCACCAACCCTGGCATGGTCTATTGGGTTGACAGCAACACCGGATCGAACGGCAACAAGGGCACGTTCGACCGCCCGTTCGGCACCATTGACTACGCCATCGGTCGCTGCGCGGCGTCCAAGGGCGACGTGATCTTCGTCAAGCCGGGCCATGCCGAAACCATTTCGGACGCGGGCGACATCGCCGCTGACGTGGCCGGCGTCGCCGTCGTCGGGCTCGGCAAGGGCACGAACCGGCCGACGATCACGCTGGACACGGCGACCGATGCGGCTCTGGCGATCTCCGCCGCCAACGTCACGCTGCACAATCTCCGCTTCGTCGCGAACTTCGCCGACATCGCAGCGATGATCACCGTGGCGGGCACCGACGCACATATCGACATGTGCGAGTTCGTCCCGGCCGGCGCGAACCTCAACTGGGTCAACGTCATCGACGCGAGCGGCGGCGACAATACGGCGGACGGGCTGACCGTCACCGGCTGCCGCGCCTTCGCGGTGGATGCGGCGTCGGACAGTTTCATCTCGATCACGGGCGACATCGACCGCCTCACCGTGGCCGAGAACTTCGTGAACTTCGACGCGGACGCCGACGCCTTCATTGAGCAGGCGACCGGCAAGGACATGCTGAACGCCTACATCTGCGACAACGTGTACTGCTCGCTGACGACGACGGGCGATCTCCTGATCGACAACGACACCGACGCGAACAGCGGCGTTCTCGCGCGCAATCTCGTGGCGCACGCGGACACGGCCGGCGAAGTCATCTTCGACGCTGGCGGCGTCTATCCGTTCGAGAACCGCGCTTCCGGCGTGGCGACGGCGAGCGGCTACCTGCTGCCGGCGGTCGATAGCTGATCGTAGGGAAGGCGGAGGACTAGGGTATGGCAGACATCCCCCCGGTCCCCGCCGGCCCGTTCGGGTCGCGCGGGGGCGAGGCGAACAGCTTCACGACGTTCGTGGAGACGCTGACCAGCACGAACACGTCAAGCTCCGAGATCGAACTGCGCCCCGGCCAATGGGTCGAGGTGCGGCTTCAGGCGACGGGCACGTTCGACAGCGGCACGGTCTCCCTGCACGGCTGCGACGTGAGCGGCGGCACGTTCGCTGCGCTGCCGGGCTTGGACGGCTCGGCTATCGCGCTGACGGCGGCCGGTTGGGCGGCTTCGGCCATCGTGCCGAATTACGTCAAGGTGGTGACCTCTGGCGGCGGCGGCACGCAGGATATCGACGTGCGCCTGACGGCTGTGCAGAAGGTGCGCTGATGGCCGGCGGGACGTACTACGCCAAGGGCCAGCACAACGTCATCTGCGACCGCTCCGGCTACAAGCTGAAGTCGGGCGACGCGGTGACGACGTGGGACGGGCTCGTGGTGCAGCCGGAGGATTGGGAGCCGCGCCACCCGCTGGACTTCTCGGCCAAGCCGCGTGATCGGCAGACGGTCGAGAACCCGCGCCCGAGGCCGGCTGACATCTTCCTTGAATACGGCGACGTGACGGCGGACGACCTCTAATGGCGACCAGCGGCAGCACCGACTTTCAGCAGACGGCGTTCACTATCGTCAAGGACGCCTTCACCGAAGTCACCGCGCATCCGTCCGATCAGGACATGGACGCGGCCGACCTGTCGTTCTGCCTCCGCAAGTTCAACGCCATGATTAAGGCGTGGAACGCGCAAGGCATCCACCTCTGGAAGGTCAAGGAAGCGACGCTGTTTCTGCGCAGCGGCGTCCGCTTCTACGATCTCGGCGCGACGGGCGACAAGGCGGCAATCGAGCCGGTCGAGACGACGCTTTCGGCCGACGCCGCCACGTCCGCCACGACGCCCTCGCTGACCAGCACGACGGGCATTGCCGCTAACGACGTGATCGGCATCGAACTCGACGACAATACGATCCACTGGACGACGGTTGCGAGCATCGGCCCTGTGGCGCTCACAGCCGGTCTGGCGAGCGCAGCGTCTTCCGGGCTCGCTGTGTACGCCTACCCGACGACGGCCGCTGTAGCCCGCCCGCAGCGCATCACAGGCGCACGCTACGAGTTGGCGGGCAACGAATACCCGCTGGAGATCATCAGCCGCGCCGAATATGAGGCCTACGCCAACAAGACGGCCACGGGCTCGCCGAACAGCGTCTATTACGACCCGCGCCTCGGCAACGGTCGCGTCTTCCTCTGGCCCGCGCCGGACGACGTGAGCGGCGTTGTGCGGCTGACATGCGAACTGCCCATCGAAGACATCGACGACAGTTCCGATAACGCCGACTTCCCGGCCGAGTGGACGCAGGCGCTGGTCTGCAATCTGGCATATGAGATCGCGCCGTCATATGGCGTCTGGGGCAACCGCCACGCCGAATTGAAGGGCCGGGCGATGGAGGCTTTGGACAACGTGATCGACTACGACCGGGAGTATGCCCCGGTCACGTTCCAGCCGGCCTACTGAATGCCGCGCGTTAACGTACAGATCCCGGTCGGCTCCGATCACCGGGACGTGCTGCCGTGGTCGCAGCAGCGGCTGCTAAACCTTTATCCCGAGTTCCAGGAAGCCGCGCCGACCAAGACGCCTTACGCGCTCCGGGCGACGGAAGGGACGGTCGAGTGGGCCGATACGCAGACCTTGCAGCCAATCCGGGGCATGATCCTCGGCGCTGACGGGCTGGTCTACGCCGTTTCCGACCGCACACTGCATAGTTTTGACCGCGACGGCACGAAGCGCACCATGGTCGGCGAGGTTATCGACGGCTCAGGGCCGGTCTCGATGGCCTACAACCCGACGCAGATTTGCATCATCACCGAAACCGGCAATCAGTATGTCTGCGGCTATGGCGGGCTGATCGAGAAGAACCCCGACGCCGATTACCTGCCGAGCCAGTATGTCGTCGTGATGGACGGCCACGGCATCCTGCTTCGGAAGGACAGCGACGAGTTCATTCTGACAAGCCTGGACGACTTCACGACCATCGACCCACTCGACTTCGCGACGGCGGAAAAGCGGCCGGACAACCTGATCTCGGCGGCTGTGCTGAATGACAATCTCTGGCTTTTCGGCGTGGAGACGACGGAGGTCTGGTTCAATTCCGGCGACGCAGACTTCCCGTTCGCGCGCACCACGGGCGGCTCTATCCCGCGCGGCTGTGCGGCGCGGTTTAGCGTCGTCGTCGAGGACAACGCAGTCTTCTGGCTTGGCGACGACGGCACGGTCTACCGGGCGAGCGGACCGACGCCGCAGCGCATCAGCACGCACGCCATCGAAGAGCACATCCGCATGATGCACGACATCAGCGACGCCATTGCGCTCTCGTACACGCTGAACGGCCACAAGTTCTATGCGCTCTCGTTCCCGGCCGGTGAGATGACGTTCGTTTACGACATCGCGACGGGTTCCTGGCATGAGAGGTCGAGCGGCACGACCTACACCGGGGCATGGGACGCGAGGCACCACGTTTTCGCCTACCGCAAGAACCTGGTCGGCGGGTCTGACGGCAAAATCTACAATCTCGATCCCGAAACCTACACGGAAGCCGGGGCGACCATCGTGCGCGAGGCTATCGCCCCCGTCCTGCATGGCGGCACGCAGAACCGTGTCACCATGGCGGCCTTCGAGATCGACATCGACGGCGGCCAGGGCGTGCTTAGCGGGCAAGGCTCCGACCCGTTCCTGCTGCTGTCGTGGTCCGACGACGGCGGGCGGACCTATCGCACGGATCGGGCGGTGAAGACCGGCAAGCGCGGCGTCTGGGCGCACAAGGCGCGCACCTATCGGCTCGGCAGCTTCTATGAGCGCCACATGCGCATCCGATACAGCGATCCGACAGCATTTTCGATCCTTGGCGCGAGCGCCGAAATCGAGGCGGGTTACGCATGACGACCGGCTTCTACACGACGCCAACGGCTTTTAATGGGCAGCAGAACGGGCTGTTTCGGCCGGCGAACAGCAACACGTCGTTCGGACTGACGCAGGGGCAGAGCCCGTTCGGCACGTTCGGCTTCGGGCAGTCGTTCGCCGAGCTTGGAAACAACAGCGGACAGAGCGCGTTCAATGGCGGCTTTACGCCGTTCCTGACGCAATCGCAGTTCGCGGGCGGCGGCACGTTCCAGAACGGCATGGGCGCGCCGCAGGTCGGTTTCGGCGGCTTCGACGATGTTGGCGGCGACAGTGGCGGCATGGGGCCGGGGAGCAATAGCGCCGGGGACCTAGGCGACATTGGCGGGCCTTCGGCTGCGTCTCAGGATTTTTCGTCGCCGGGCATGGGCATGCAGAACCCGGACATGACGACCGGGCAGGCTCTCGGCAATGCGCTCGGCGTTATGGGGCCTCTCGGCATGGCGGCCAGTATGGGGCTAGCTATCGCCAATCCGAATAACCCGAGCTTGAGCATGACCGGCCGCACCGGAATGAATCCCTTCGGCAGCGCTCAGGACGTGAGTTTCGATCAGTCGTTTTCTGACGAGAGCGGCGTTTCCGATATCGGGGAGGTCGGCGGCTTCTCTGTCGGGCAGGAAGACGTAGGGTTCGGCGACGCCGGGTTCGGCGGTATGGAAGCGGGCCTTGGCGTTTCGGCCGACATCAACAGCGCCGACGAGGGCGATGGAGGCGACGGCGAAGGCGGCTGTGTCATCGCCACGCACGCGCTCGCCAACGGCGCATTCACCCGTCGCGACCGACGCGAGGCCGTCGTCTGGTGCTCGCGCAACCTGCATGGCTCATGGTGGGGCGAGGCGTTCCGGCGAGGCTATCGCCATGCCGGCAAGCGGGCCATCGCGCGCGGCGAGGCGGCCAAGCACTACGACGAGTTCCGGCGCTTCGTCGCCTTTGTGACGGGCAAGCGGCGCGATCTCGGCGGCGCGTGGATCGTCGCCCGTCGCGGCGTGCAGTTCTTCCTATCCGGCATGATCCATCGGGCCGACTGATGGCGACCGTCAACAACTACCTGCCCAAGCCGCCGGTCACATCCGACCAGCGTCTGAACCTCTGGCATGACTACCTTTGGCGGCTTCTGACGCAGACCGGGCAACTCAACCTGTCGCAAGTCAGCGGCACAGCAGGCATCGCCCCTTCCATCGAAGATTACGGCGCGTCGGGCGACGGCGTGACCCCTAATGACACAGCGTTTCCGGCGGCAGAGGCGGCGGGGCTCACGACGTTTACGTTGCTGCCGGGCAGCACATACGCCATCGACGCTTCGATGACGATCAACGCGCACGTTCTGTCGCTTGGCGGAAAGCTGAGCGCGGCGTCTGGCGCTACCGTGACGCTTGCAGGCGGGTATACATCCATGGGCGCAACGCCGGTCTTCACTGGAGAAGGGACGTTCGCCATCACCAATCCGCAGACCGTCAGCCCGCAGCATTGGGGCGCGGTCAACGCCGGGGCGGCAGACGACTACGCAGCATTTATCGCGTGCCTGAACGCCGCAGCGGATTGCGACGTGGACGGGCTTGGCTGGGCGTTCCGCATCGATAGCGAGATGGCCCCGACAACCATCCCGGCGTCGCTTCGGAACATGGCGCTCGACTGCTCGAATGTCCCAGATGGGGCTGGCGTCGATACGCTGCTGCTGTTCGCCGGCTCGCAGGGCACGGCGACGACGCTTACGGCAGATGCCAGCAAGGGCGACCGCGTTCTGACCGTCGCGAGTACGACGGGCTTATCGGATGACGGTTATGCATGGCTGGCGTCGGACGATAGCTATGACGCCGGGCAGAGCCTTACGATGGGGCAGATTGTCCGCGTCGAGAGCGTCGATAGCGCCACACAGCTAACGCTGTTCGAAGCCATTCACTACGATTTCGCGACGGCAGACAACGCGACCATCGCGCCGCTTTCTCTTGGCCGACAATGTGTCGTCGATAACGTCAGCATCACGGGCGGAGGCGCTGGCACACAGGAGGGGCTTCGTTTCGACAAGTGCCTGTCGCCCCGTGTGCGCGACTGCACGTTCGATCTCATCGACCACTGCGCGCTCGTCTTTCAGCGCTGCGTGGATGTCGTCGCCGAGAGCAACCGGATATCGCGCGCCAGGGCGACAACGACGGCTTACGGCATCCAGATCGGCAATGGCTGCTTTGGATGGAAGTTGATCGGCAATCACATGGCCGAAATGCGCCATGGCGTGACTATCGGCGATAACGACGGCATCAACATCGGCGGGCTGATCCAAGGCAACACCATCGAGGACGCCGAGAGCGCGGGCATAGACAGCCATTCGGCCGGCGATCTCATCACGATATCGGACAACGTGATCCGCTGCACCGGCTCCGGCGCGACGACGGAAGACGGCATATTCTTCGAGGGCGGCCGGGCGATCATCGCCGACAACCTTGTCGCGGGCGCGCGTCGGCATGGCATCGCCTACATCCCGGCCATCGACACCGGCTATGCGACGATTACGATCACAGGCAACCGGATCGTGGACGGCGGCGGTGGCACGTCCAGCGACCGGGGCATCTTCGTGCAGAACGCCACGGCAGGCGTCGCGATCACCAGCGTCGTCATCGCGAATAACCATATCGACGGCGCTTACGATATCGGCATCAACATCCACGCATCTTCGGGCAACGTCGCGAAGGTCGCCGTTACCGGGAACGTCGTCGCGAACGCCACGGCTACGCAGTCATTGCTCTTGCAGGCGGCGACGGGGTTCACCATCGCGGGCGCGACGATCACGGGAAATTCGCTTAATACGGCGGGCAATCAGGTTGTTTATCTGCTCGGCGCGGACGCGGACAGCGTGCTTGATGTGGTGGTCTCCGGCAATCACCTCATTGGCGGCTCTCAGGCCGTGCGGGCTACGAACGCAAATGCGCTTGTGGTGGGCAGGAACGCCTATGACGGCAACACGAAGCGCTATCTGATCGCCACAAGCACGGGCATCAACCTAGACCGATCCGGTTTGCCGCCGACGACGGTAACGGGCGCGACATATACCGTCCTACCGGACGATGCGGAGATCATCGCCAATCGTGCCGGCACGGTCACGCTGACATTGCCGGGCGTCACGGCCGAGCCCGGCCGCGTTCTGCCTATCAGGACGATCCAGAATCAGACAGTCGTGAGCAATTCATCTGATGTCGTTCCGCTCGCGGGCGGAAGCGCCGGAACAGCCATTTGCGCCGGAACAGCCGGGGCTTGGGCACGTCTCGTCGATGACGGGACGAGCTGGTTGATCTCGGCGGCATAGGGAAACTAACATGGGCTTCTTCGACGGTTTCGGGATCGGCGACGCGCTCGGCGTGGTCGGCACGGTCGGCGGCATCGCGGCCAATATCGCAGGCTCTAACAAGCAGGCGAAGGCGGCCAAGGAAGCGGCCGGGCTCAGCAATGAGCAGTTCCAGCAGATCTATGGCGACCTCGCGCCGAGCCGGGCCGCTGGCGAGCAAGCGCTGTTCGCCCTATCCGACCAGTTGGGATTGCCGCGCCCTGTCGTCGCCAACAACCTCGTTACGGACCCGACGACCGGCGAGCCGTATCCGACGACGGACGCCTTCAACTTCCGCCAGACGCCGGGCTATCAGTTCCAGTTCAACGAGGGCGTTAAGGCCATCGACCGGGGCGCGGCGGCGCGGGGGCTGCTGAAGTCGGGCGGTCGGCTGAAGGCGCTTGAGCGCTTCGGGCAGGGCCTCGCCGACCGGGAGTATGGCGACTACATGAACCGCCTCGCCGCCATCGCCGGGCTTGGGCAGACGGCGACGACGCAGACCGGCCAGTTCGGGGCGCAGAACGCGCTTGCGGCCGGCCAGGCGGGCATCGGTGCGGCGACGGCGCAGGCGAACGGGCTTACGGGCGCTGCGTCGAGCTTCAACAACCTCGCCGGCAATCTGATCCTCGCCAACGCGCTGAGGGGCTAACCGCATGTTCAACGTTCCCGCACTCAACCCGGTTCAGCCGGTCAACATCGCCGGAAACCTGCTGGCGGCGCAGCAGATCAAGGGCTCTCAACTTCAGAACAAGCTCGCCGAGGCTGCGGCCATGCGGCAGGAGAAGACGCCGGCTCTCGTGCAGGCGGCCATGGGCGGCGATCAGTCCGCAATGGCGAACCTGCTGGCGACTAACCCGCCGGTGGCGAACGGGCTGGCGTCCTATCAGGCGAACCAGACGGCTATGGCGTCGGCCGCTGAGGCGAAGAAGCGCGAGGCGGCGGGGCAGTTGTTTGCTATCGCCAAGACCACGGCGAACCCGCGCGAGTTTCTGAAGTCGCGTGGGCAGGGCATCCTTGATGAGCAGGACATGGCGATGCTTGATCAGGTGCCGGACGAGCAACTGCCGGCGCTGATCGATTACGGCATTGCGCAAGCCCAGGGAACGCAGGCGACGGTTGCCGGGCAGCGGGCGGATCGGGCCTTTGATCGCGGCGTTTACGAGAGCGACCGTGGATATGGTTTGCAGTCGCGCGCGGAAGCCAGGCAGGCGGCGGCGGCTGCGCGTGCGGCGGAAGCGGCCCGCATGGGTAAGATCCCTGACGGCATGAGGCTCGATGAACAGGGCCAATTGGTCCCGATGATTGGGCCAAATGGCCAGCCGTTCCGTGGCGCGGTCGATCCGAAAGAAGAAGGCACGTTCCGCAAGGAGTTCCTGAAGGAGACGGCGGACTTCCGCGAGGTCGATAGCGCCATGCGACGGGTTTACGCAGCGAAAGACGACGCGGCCGGCGATCTCGCGCTGGTCTTCGCCTACATGAAGATGCTCGATCCTGGTTCCGTCGTTCGCGAGGGCGAGGCGGCGAGCCTGTCTGCGGCGCAGAGCATCCCGGCGCGCATCCTGCTGGCTTACGAGAACGCACGCGAAGGCCGCAAGCTTGGGCCGCAGATCCGTCAGGAGATCATGGCGCAGGTCAAACCGATGTATGACAACGCCAAGCAGGTCTACGACGGAAAGGCGCGCTTCTATGAGCGGGTCGCCGGTGATTACGGGTATGATCCCAATCGCGTCATTATGGGAATTGAGCCACTTCCGCCGATTGGTGGCGGGCGCGGTGGGGCTGGGAACGGCGCTGACCCGAACATCCGCTATGATGGCCAGCCAGGCATGACGCCGGTTCCGCCCGGTTTCTACGATCAGAACCGCGCGCCGGCTCAGTCACGCCCGCCGGTCGATATCCCGGGGCTTCAGCTTGCCCCGCCAGGATCGCCAACAGGCAACATTTACGGGCGCTGATCGATGGAACTCGACACCTACCGCCTGCCGAACGGCGAAACCTTCTCTGTCGCGAAGGGCGCGCCGCGCGATGTTGTGATGGACGCATTCAACAAGGAGATTGAGCGCGTTCGCGGCACGCTGGCGCAGTCCACGAAGGAAACCGTCAACCGCAAGGAAGGCGCGCCGTGGGCGCTGCGGGAGTTCGTCGGCGGCGGGTCAAACAAGCCAGAGGACCGGCTGGCGAATATCCGGCGCTACTACCCAGAAGCCATCCCATACGGCGACGATAACTTCCTATTCTATGACCGCCAGACCGGCCAGCCGACGCTCTACAACGAGAATGGCTTGAGCATGGGCGACGTGGCCTCCATGGCGCGGGAGGGCTTCGCCACGGCGGGGGCGGGCATCGGCGCAGCCCTTGGCGCTGGCGGCGGCCTTCTGACCGGCCCCGGCGCTCCGGCTGCGGCTCCTGCGGGCGCTGCTGTCGGTGCGGGCCTTGGCGGAGCTATCGCCGGTTCAGCCTATGACGCCATGGGCGTCGGGCTGCGCGGGCGACAGGACAGCCGCGACGTTCTGGAAAAGGTAGGCGACGCCGCGACGGAAACGGCGCTCGGAATTGCCGGCCAGCGCGTCGGCGAAATGCTGCCGGGCGCGATCCGGGGCGCGCTCACGTCTTCCGGTCCTGCGACTGCCGGCACCGTCCAGGCGGGCGCGCAAAGCCTCGTGCGATCCGGCATCCCCGCGACCGCCGGCATGGTGACAGGCAACAAGACCATGCAGTTCGCCGAGAAGTTCCTTGAAAACTCCCTTGGCGGCGGATCGCGCATCGCGCAGCGCGCCGAGGAAGCGGTGATGGCGGGGCGTCGCCGTGTTGATGATGCCGTTGACACATTGTCGGGCGGCGCCGGCGGGTCGCCGGAGTATGCCGGCCAGCGGCTGAAGGCGGGCGCACGCAACGCGGCCGAACGCATCGCGCAGCGGTTCGACGACGAGTATACCGCCGTTTTCGACACCATCGGCCGCGACACGCCGGTTGCGGTCGATGGCGTCCGGTCGGCGCTCGGAAGTTTCAAGTCTGGTCTTGCGCAGGCCCCCAAGACGCAGCGCGACAGGTACGGTGCTGCCATCCAGAAAGCCGAAAACATTCTCGCCGACGCGCAGGCCAACGGCGGCCAGTTGAGCTTCGATACGCTTCGCCAGATCCGCACCGATCTCGGCAAGGCGCTCGGCGTGCGGCCGACATGGCGACGCGAGGCTGTGAACGCTGGCCCGCTGGAACAGGTTTATGCCGCGCTGACCGACGACATCTTGAAGGCGGCGGAAGGGGCTGGATCTGATACGGCCATGCGCCTGCGGGTTCTTGACCGGGCGCTGCGCATTAACCGCAAAGTCGTCGAGCCGGCGCTTGGAAAGGTCATCGAGGCCGGCACTGACGCCGACGCATACAAGTTCGCGGTGTCTGGGTCGAACCAGAGCGGCGAGCGCTTGGCGCAGTTGTTCCGCTATATGTCGCCGGAAGAACGCAACGCCACGGGCGCGGCTGTCCTGGCCCGACTGGGCCATGCGCGACCAGGCCAGCAGAACGCGGCCGGCGACGCATTCAGTTTCTCGACCTTCCTGACCGAGTGGAACAAGATCGCCCCGTCCGCCAAGGACGTTCTGTTCGGCAACTCCAACAAAGCGCTGCGGGTGCAGTTAGACGGGCTCGCGGAGGCCGCACAGGCGGCGCGGGCGATGGAGGCGACGGCGAACACGTCGCGCACCGCGTCCCACATGCAGGCGTTTGACATGCTCACCGGCGCTCTGGGCGGCGCTACGGGCCTGCTGATGGGCGGCGGAACGGGCGGGGCGGGTGTCGGCGCTGCGGCTACTGTAGGGGCCACAATCCTAGCTCAGCGGTCGGTCGCAAACCTGCTGACGAACCCGGCCTTCGTGCGCTGGCTGACGCCCGGCATCAAGATGGCGACGACGGGGAATCTGAACGGATTGTCTCAGCATCTGGGCCGTCTGACTGCGGTAGGTTTCGCCAATCCAGCCATTCGTGCAGATGTTGAGCGGTATCGCGACGAAATGAACGCGACCTTGCGGCCGTTCCTTCTTGAAGCCAGTAGGCAACCGCAATCAGGAAGATGAGCGGCGAATAGGCGTAAGCCAACTGCGCCGCGTACAGATACCAGACCCAGCCGCCGAACAGCATCGGGATCATCAACGCAATCAGGCCGTAGAACTGCCAGTTTTGCATGCCCTGAGCGTAGGTGTGATCGCGGCTTAACCAGGCTGTCATGGCCTAAACGTGGCCCCGAGCCGCGCCGAACGCAAGCATTTAACGACGACGGCCGCCGGCAATCGGCGGCTTTTTGCTGGAGGGCGTCGATGCCCGCTCTTGACCGCTACATTCCGCCGGTTCCGCAGGAGTTTGACACCGCTGCGGCCAATGGCTTGGACGCCGGCAGCGGCTTCAAGCTTGAGTTCTTCGCCAGCGGCACGACCACGCCAAAAGACACATATTCGGACAAAAACCGAAACACGCCGAACAGCAATCCCGTCGTCGCCGACAGCGCCGGCCGGTTCGGGTCTATCTTCATGGGCACGGGTTCCTATCGTGTCGTCCTGAAGGACGCCGACGACGTTACGATCTGGACCCGCGACGATGTGGCCGGCGGCTACGCCACGGAGGTCTCGGAGGCGCTTGCGTCAGCCAACGTCACGGGCTTCCTGGGGGCAATCGGATCATACGATCTCGTCGCCAATCACGCGGACGGGCCGACTGCGGCAGATACCGCTTATGCGGCTGGCGTGCCGCTCTACGTCAAGAACGGCGAGACAGCCTATTTGACGTGCGACCCGACGAACGGCGACGACATCCAGCAGATGTTCGAATGGTTCTCGTCCTGCAAGAAGGACGAGGGCGGCACGTTTTACATTCTGCTGGCCGATGGCGAGCACGAGGTTTCGACTGGCATCCTGATGGAGCGCCCGGGCCTCACCATCGATTTCCGCGCCTCCGGTTCCCCTGACGCGGTAACCGCCACGGCGATCACCAGCGCGCTTGTCGTCGATACGACCTATCGGGCGACCGTCACCGTATCCACGGCGCTGCCGGATCAGGTCATCGTCGGCTCGCCCATAGGCATGCAGAACATCCAGGGCGACAACGACGCGCTCGCCTTCAACGGCGGCCAGGTCGTGCAGTCCATCGCGGGCGACCGGCTGTCCTTTACCTACGATTTCTTCTCGCCGGCCGGCGCGCCGACAGACCCGTCCGCGCTGGATAATACGGCCATCAACGGCATGACGCCCAATCAGGTCCTCTGCCCGCAGGCATGGCTTGTCTGCGACGAGAACGGATGGGACGGCGGCACGCAGGAAGGCTTCATCGCCCTACGCGGCGGGGCCAAGTGCGCCATCCAAGACATCGGCTTTGTCTTCGACGGCACGGCGGCCGGCGACGACCACATGATCGCGGTGCGCGACACCGGGTCATTCATCCATATCGTGCAGGACTGCGTGTTCGCCGGTGCCGGCGACAAGGTGATCCGCCAGACGTTCGGCGCGGGCAGCTTCATCAACCGCTCCTGCATCGGCGGCGCGTTCAAGGCGCGCGTCGCCATCGACCTTGCGGTCGGCTGCTCCGGCACGGTGGTTAGGTGCTCGCTCGGCGGCTTCTCTAACCAGATATGCAACGTCGGCGCATCGAGCGGCATATCGTTCACAAGCTGCTGCGGCGGCGCTTCGACGACCGGCATTCAGATCCCGAACAGCGGCGCTGGCGCGGGCGTGCTCTACAGCCTATCGCAGTTCGGGCATTGCGTTAGCGGCCTCTACGCGCAGAACGGCTGCATCAATGTCACGGAGAATGCGGCGAGCATCCTGACCGGCATGACGCATGCGCAGCGGTCGGTGGATGACGCCGGGAAGATCGTCGGCGAGGCCACCTTCTCCAACAATACAAATAACATAACGGTCGATAATACGACCTACACGCCGACGCTTTCGAACACGACGAACATCGACAGTTCGACGGCGGTTCAGTGCCGATATCAAAAACGGGACCGCAAGATTTACGTTTTCGGCCGCGTCTCCGTCACGCCCACAGCGGCCAGCAACACGCTGACCGAACTCGGCATTTCGCTTCCGGTCGCATCGAACTTCGCCGACACGAAAGACCTTGTGGGCAATGCGGCCGCCCATCAACTTTCGGCCGCCGGCAGCGTGGTGATGGATCTGATCGCCGACACCACGAACGACCGGGCGTTGCTGAGCTTCTACAGCGCCAGCACGAGCGCACACACAATCCACTTCCGCTTCGAATATCAGGTGATCTGACCATGGCTGAGATTGCAGAG
>Ga0070726_10000737_pt1 | contig 37376 bp, 32 predicted proteins | sample tdAd471_FD_67275 | JGI IMG/M metagenome (GOLD analysis project Ga0070726, IMG submission 67275) | Marine sediment microbial communities from the Atlantic coast under amendment with organic carbon and nitrate - tdAd47.1 | ecosystem: Environmental > Aquatic > Marine > Coastal > Sediment | place...
CCGCCCCCCTACCCTGAAACTAAGTCCCGGCGGCCGAATGGAGACGTGAGCCCCGGGGCGTCTTCGAAGATCAGAATCGACTCCCCAGTGGTAAGACCTGGAGAAGTTGCGCGGCGTCGCGGGAGAGTGCGTGAGGGAAGCGTCAGACCACGGAGCGGAGAGGTTCAGCAAGCACAGGCGTACCGAGGTACGTCCAGCATGCTGATTGTTCCGCGCCGACGGTATGGCGTCTCCGTCGCGTGCGCTCACCGACGTCGCAGCGGCATCTCCAAGCCAAGGCCTCGAACCCGACGAAGGAGCCTCCTTCGGCAATCAGGCCCCGCGCAAAGAAGCATGTCCGGCCAGGCTGATCGAACGTTCAGCGAACGCCAGGGCAACGCAGACCGGTCCGAGTGTTTCCGATTTCCCGACGCGGCAAAGTCCGGGAAATCAAACCCGGGGGATCGGAGAGGCAGCAAGCCTCTCCGGTTCCTCAACCCCAAACAACATGACATCCACGGAGAACCACATGAGAGCAGCGAACTCACACAAACAAAGCGCCTTAGGGCCGCCGCCCCTACCCGATGCCGCCTTCGGAAAACCAAGAGTTTCCTGACATCCTGACGCTCCACTGAAAACAATAGACTTACGTAGAAAAACGTGTCAGGGCCACGTCAAAACGGCACCTCCCGAAACGAACAATCAACAACTTACAACCGCCAGAATGTCAGGGACATGACAAAAACCTGACACACCACCCGGTACCTTCCGTTGACTAGGCCCAACGATCCACGTAAACTCTATTTAGTCTTACCTAAATAGAGTTTTCATGGCCTCCGAAGCAATCGACGACTACCTCAAGGCGATCTACGAATTGGCCGGCGTCGACCAACGCGCCTCCACCGTCGCTATCTCCAAGAAGCTCGAGGTCGCCCCCGCCTCCGTCACCGGCATGCTCCGCAAGCTTGCCGAGCAGGACCCGCCCTGGATCGACTATGAAAAGCATCACGGCGCCTGCCTCGCCGCCCGGGGCCGCGAACGCGCTCTAGAAGTCATCCGGCACCATCGCCTCATCGAGCTCTTCCTCCACGACACCCTCGATTACGAGTGGGATGAAGTGCACGACGAAGCCGAGAAACTCGAACACGCCATCTCCGAACGCTTCGAGGAACGCATCGCAGCCAAGCTCGGCGACCCAGAAGTCGACCCCCACGGGCACCCCATCCCGCGCAAAGACGGCACCATTCCCACCCGCGACGAGAGGGCCTTGCTGGACCTTGAGTCCGGTGCGAATGCCGTCGTCTCCAGCGTCTCGGATCGCAACCCCGAACTTCTCCGCTACCTCTCCAAACTCGGCATCCGCCCGGGAGTTAGACTCACGCTGGTCGAGCGCAGTCCCTTCGACGGACCTCTGATGCTTCGAGTCGGAGAGTCCGAAGAAGTGAAGGCGCTCGGCTTCAAAGTCTCGGGCCAAATCCAACTACTGGCAGCTCCGGAGCCCGTCTCATGAGCGTAGCCGCCTGGATCATTCTCTTGCTAGCCGCGGCCACGGCCGCCTTCCTTCCGCGTTACGGGCTCGTGGACCAGTGGCGCAAGCGACGTGAGAAGCGCACACGGACGCTCTTTGAAGACGCATTGAAGCACGTGCTTACTTGGCAGCAGCGCGGCCAGGACGCCACGCTGGAATCACTCGCTGGCCACCTCGAACTCTCCTCCCGTCGCATCGTCCCCATTGTCACCGCCATGTCTGAACGCGGACTCCTCCGCTCGGAGTCCGGAGCCCTCAGGCTCACCGCGGAAGGAGAGCGCCTCGGCGTCCACATCATGCGCGCCCATCGTCTCTGGGAGCGCTATCTCTCCGACGACGCGGGAATGCCGCTCGGCCGTCTCCACTCCGCCGCTGAAAAAGCGGAGCACGAACTCACGGCGGAGCGCCTGGCGCAACTCGACGCCCACCTGGGCCACCCCCAGAGCGACCCTCACGGTGATCCCATTCCCGCACCCGACGGCTCGGTCGCCGCGCTCGACGCCGTCGCCCTCACCGATTGGCCCTCCGATGAACGCGCCCGTATCGTGCACGTAGAGGATGAGCCGCCGGTCATCTTTCAGCAGATCCTCGCCGCCGACCTTCTCCCCGGCAAGACGCTGCGCGTCCTCGAACGGACGCCCCACGGAATGGTCATCTCCGACGGGGATTCCGAGCACGACCTCGCCCACGCCGTAGCGGCCAACATTCAAGTGGCTTCAGAACTGCGCGCCCCAGAGCGCCCCGCCGACGCAGTCCGGCTCTCCGAGCTCGATGTCGGCGTGGAGGCCTCGGTGCTCGAACTCGATGATCGCTGCAGGGGCTTCTCTCGCCGACGCCTCATGGACCTCGGGATTACGCCGGGAGCCCGCATTGAAGTGGCGATGGAAAACACCTTCGGCGACCCGCGAGCTTTCCGGATTCGGGGAACGACGATCGCCTTACGGCGTGACCAAGCTCACCAAGTCTGGATTGTGCCCGCTCACGCGGAGGCGACGGTATGACCGAAATCGCTCCGGGACACGACTGCGAGACTTGCCCCGCCCACGCCCAACTGGAACAGATGGGCGTCGCCATGTCCGGTTGGGACCATCTCGTGGCTCTCGCCGGGAATCCGAATACTGGAAAATCCTCGGTTTTCAATGCGCTCACGGGCCTGCGTCAACACGTGGGCAACTGGACCGGCAAGACCGTCGCTCGGGCCGAAGGCGGCTACACCTTGGCCGGGGTCCGCTACAAGTTGGTCGACCTTCCAGGCACCTATTCGCTGCTCTCCGCTTCCCAAGACGAAGAGATCGCGCGTGACTTCCTGTTGTTCGGACGCCCTGATTGCACCGTAGTCGTCGTCGACGCGACGGCTCTAGAGCGCAACCTCAATCTCGTGCTTCAAGTGCTCGAGATCACCGATCGTGTCGTCGTCTGCGTCAACCTCATGGACGAGGCCGAACGGAAGGGAATCGAAGTCGATGTCCGCAGCCTCTCGCGCGATCTCGGCGTTCCCGCCGTCCCGACAGTCGCTCGCTCCGGCGAGGGCCTGGGCCAGCTCGTCCAGACCGTGGCCGACGTGATCTCCGGCGAAGTACAAACGAAACCTCTACGGGCCGCTCCGCCTCCCGAGGTTCAAGCTGCGGTGGACGAGTTGATTCCCATGATCGAATCGCTCGCTCCTGGCTTGCCCAACGCACGCTGGGTCGCCATGCGGTTGCTCGACGGCGACCATCGCGTGCGCCAGGCGCTGATCTCCGGCGAGCTTGCCGGCATCGAAGGACTACAAGCGGCTCCGACCGAGGACCACAGCAATTTGATTTCTATCCAGGGTTCGCAATGAGTGAAGCCGCCCTCGACCCCCAATCCGTCCTGGACCGCGCCGATCAGCTGCGACGCGGTTTGGGCGAAGACGTGCGCGATCGCATCGTCTCTTCGCTCTATCAACGCGCACAGTCGCTTTCGGATCGATCGGTCCAGAGCGGAGGTAAGCAAAAATGGGACTTCGATCAACGTATTGACCGCATCGTCACTTCGCGCCTCTTCGGCCTGCCCATCATGGTCGCCATCCTGGCCGCCGTGTTCTGGTTAACCATTCTCGGGGCCAACGTGCCCTCGCAGATGCTGGCCACGTCTTTGTTCTGGGTCGAGGACGTGTGCGCCACGTGGTTCGATTCGATGGGGTCCCCCTGGTGGCTCACCGGTTTCGTCTGGCACGGCGTCTGGCGTGGACTGGCCTGGGTCATCTCAGTGATGTTGCCGCCCATGGCGATCTTTTTCCCCGTCTTCACCATCCTTGAAGATCTGGGGTATCTCCCACGCGTCGCCTTCAACCTGGACTGGCTCTTTCGCCGCTCCGGCGCTCACGGAAAGCAAGCGCTCACCATGGCGATGGGCTTCGGTTGCAACGCCGCCGGCGTGATCGCCACGCGCGTCATCGATTCCCCACGCGAGCGTTTGATCGCCATCCTGACCAACAACTTTGTCCCCTGCAACGGGCGATATCCCACGCTCATCATGCTGGCGGTGATCTTCGTCGCGGCGGCCTTCCCGCCGTGGATCGCATCCTTCGCCGCCGCCGCCTCAGTAGTCGGCATCGTGTTGCTCGGGGTAGCGTTTACGCTCGGCGTCTCGTGGGCTCTGTCCCGGACGGTGCTTGAAGGCGAGGCTTCTGCGTTCACCTTGGAACTGCCGCCCTACCGACGGCCGTCGATTCTGCGGATTCTCTATACCTCTCTCATCGACCGCACTCTCTTCGTCCTCTGGCGCGCCATTCTCACAGCGGCTCCCGCCGGCGCGCTGATTTGGATCTTGGCCAATATCGACGTCGGCGGAATTAGCCTGGCCCAGCACGCAGTCAATCTCTTTGAGCCGTTCGGCTACGCGCTGGGTCTAGACGGCGTGATCATCCTGGCCTACGTCATCGCCATCCCTGCCAATGAGATCGTGGTCCCCACCATGCTGATGGCCTACCTCGGCACCGGCATGATGACCGACGTCACCGACTATGACCAGATCCGCACGATCCTCGTGGATCAGCACGGCTGGACGATGCTTACCGCCATCAGCTTGATGCTCTTCAGTCTGTTGCACAACCCCTGCGCCACGACCATTCTGACCATTTGGAAAGAGACACATTCGGCGAAGTGGACGACCCTCGGCGCCTTGATGCCCTTGGTCATTGCATTCATCGTCTGCTTCCTCGTGGCGACCGTTTGGCGCGCCGTAGTCTGACGAGGATCCCACCGTCATGGCAAAAGCTTGGGACCCCGACCTCTACGGCTCCACCGCACGCTACGTCGCCGATCACGGTCGACCGGTTGTTGAATGGCTGGCGCCCCAACCGGGCGAGCGCGTGCTCGATCTCGGCTGCGGCGACGGCGCACTCACCCAGGCCCTCGTCGCCGCCGGTTGTGAGGTCGTCGCCGTGGATCACAGCCAAGCCATGGTTGAAGCGTCCAGGGCTCGCGGTCTCAATGCGCACCACGCCGATGCCCGCAGCCTAGACTTCCTCGACGAGTTCGATGCCGTCTTCACCAACGCCGCCCTCCATTGGGTGCCCGAGGCTGAAGCCGTGGTAGCGGGAGTCGCCCGCGCCCTCCGTCCGGGCGGTCGCTACGTGGGAGAGTTCGGGGGCCAGGGTAATGTCTCCCAAGTGTGCGCCGCGCTAGGGGCCGCATTCTCGATCCGCGACCTCGAACTCGACGAGACCTGCGGATGGTATTTTCCGAGCCCCGCCGAATACTCCGCCGTCCTCGAGAAACATGGATTCCAGGTCCAGCGTGCCGAGCTCATCCCGCGGCCCACTCCAACGCCTGGGGACGCCGTCGAATGGCTCGCCAACTTCGGCGATCACATTCTCGCCGGCGCGCCCGAAACCGAGCGACAGTCGATTCTTCAGGAAGTCAACGCGGCCCTAGAGCCCTCCCTACGCGGTGACGACGGCATATGGCGGATCGACTATGTTCGTATCCGTTTCGCCGCTGTCCTCCCCTAGCAGTCTGCGATCAAACTTCATCGGGCAACGTATACGGGTCCCGATATTCGCGCGTCAGAAAGCGGTTCGCCTCCGCGTCTCCGGGGAACGTCTCCGATTGCGGGTCGAACGTTAGCTTCCGCCCGGTTCGATAGGAGATGTTCGCCAGGTGGGCCAGCGAGGTGGACAGGTGCCCTTCCTCAATCTCGCAATGCAGATCCTCTCGACGCCGTGATCGAACCGCCTCGATGAAGTTCGCGAAATGCTCCTCTCCGGTGTCTTCCGGCGCCGTGATCGTGGGTCCCGGCAGATAGTCTCTCTTCGGGAATCCGACGTTGTTCATCGTCTCGTCGACGCCCGCGGCGCTTTGTGCATCACCCGGAGTGAACTGCCCGCGCATGGCGTTCCAACCGCCGGCGGAGGACACGTAGCCTTCGTCGGTATAGAACACGTCCACCGATCCGCGCTCCCCGTCAAATGGAGGAGAGTAGAGGTTCGTCAACTCGCACTCCATCAGGCGTCCGTCTTCGTACTCGTAGCTGGCGTTCTGCACGTTGGGTGTCTCTTGAACCGAATCCCATTGGTACACGCCGCCAAACGAATGAATCTTGGTCGGGTGCTGCTCGATCTTGGCGCCCCAACGCAAGACGTCCAAACTATGCACGCCCGTGTTTCCAATATCCGTCGTCGACGTGTCCCAAAAGAAGTGCCAGCCGTAGTGAAACCGGTTGATGTTGAATGCGCGGTACGGTGCGGGGCCCAGGAACAGGTCCCAATCCACGCCTTCCGGGATCGCCGCTTCCTGGACGTTCCCGATGGAAGCGCGCCCCTTGTAGATCGCCGTCTTCATGCGGTACGGGTCGCCAAAGTCTCCCGAGCGGACGAAATCCATCGCCGCGCGCGTTCGGGGAATACTTCGCCGGTTCAGCCCGACCTGTACGATCCGCTCGTACTTCCGTGCCGCTTCTATCATTCGCCGACCTTCCACGACTGTGAAGGAACAAGGCTTCTCCACGTAGACGTCCTTGCCCGCCTGGCATGCCCAGATTGTATGCAGCGCATGCCAGTGGTCCGGCGTAGCGACGGAGATCGCATCGAGGTCCGGATCCTTCAGCACCTCCCGCAAATCAAAATGCGTCTTCGGTCTGTAGCCATGCTGCTTCTCAATAGCGGCCACCCGCTCCGGAAACAGTCTCTCGTCGATGTCGACCAGATAGGCGAGACGCACGCCCGGTACTTTGCCGAACTGTTCGATGTGCGATTTTCCGCGGCCATGAATCCCCACAACGGCGAGGTTGATCGTGTCGCTGGGCGGCGTCTGTGCTCTTGCGGACTGCGGCCAGGGTGAGGCCGCCGCACCGGCTGCCAGGGCCGCATGCTGAAGAAAACTCCGACGATTCGAATCAGGCATAGCGCCATTCTAGGCGATTGGCGGCGTGCGTCCGTGCGAGGAATCGTGCGGGGCCGTATTCCCATATGCGATCCTCGGGTCCAGAGTGGCTGTCCTTCGACTCCAGAACGTCGGCAAACGTTATCACCGGCACGGCAAGCGAGATCTCTTCGCCAAGAAGGCGATCGCCGCCCTCAAGAAGTCCGGCGACGACTTCTGGGCGTTGCGCGACGTCAGTTTTACCATCGATCGCGGCGAGACCGTCGGCGTATTGGGGCGGAACGGGGCGGGGAAGAGTACGCTGTTGGGCGTGGTCGTGGGCGTCACGGCGCCCACCCAAGGCACGGTGGAGCGTGAGGGGCGGATCAGCGCGCTGCTGGAACTGGGCGCTGGATTTCATCCCGATCTCACCGGCAATGAGAACGTATCGCTCCACGCTTCGCTGATGGGCTTGACCGAACAGCAAGTCGAGGAGCGGCGCGAGAGCATCGTTCGCTTCGCCGAGATGGAGCGTTTCATCGAAGAGCCGCTGCGCACCTATTCAAGCGGCATGCTGGCTCGTCTAGGGTTCTCCGTAGCCGTGCACGTCGAGCCGGACATTCTGGTTCTGGACGAGGTGATGGCCGTCGGCGACGCCGCTTTCCAAGACAAGTGCCGCGAGCAAGTAGCCAAAATGTCCGCTGCCGGAACGACGCTGTTGTTCGTGTCCCACAGCGAGGCCTTTGTTCGCGGGATGTGTCGTCGCGCGATTTGGCTGGAAGACGGAACGGTGCGCGCCGACGGGCCTGCCGGAACCGTATTGGATCAGTACAAGCGGGACTCAAACACCGGCGAGGTCGCGCAGCAAGACGCCGATCCCGTAAGCGACTCCGGCCGCGCCCCCGCCTAGCGCCAGCGTCTCCAGTCCCGAGACAAACCAGCCCTCCACGATAAAGCGGCTCTTCCAAGCGCCCACTGCGAAGAAGACCAGCAGCGTGGCGCCCGTCGACCATATGTAGGGTTCACTCGCATTGAAGACGAACGGCGCCAGAGGCACGAAGCCGATAGCCACGAAGGCCAAGAACGTTGCCAGGGCGGCTCGGAGCGGCGAAGGTCCGTTGAGGGGCAGTCCGTGCTCCTCGGTCAGCATGGTGTCCACCCAGCGTTTGCGATTGGAAGTGATGATTCCGACCGCGCGTTCGAGGTCGTCTCCGGTAAAACCTTTCTGCCGGAAGATTTCGCGAATCTCTTCCGTCTCGCCCTCGGGATAGGCCTCAATATGTTCCTCTTCCATCTGACGCAGCCGATTGCGCATCTGACGTTCAGCGCGCACCCCGGTAAAGTTGCTCGCCGCCATGGAAAAGCCGTCGGCGAATAGATTCGCGAGGCCCAGAATCAGAACCACCGCGCTCGACAGCCCGGCGCCCGCCACGCCGGAGACGATCGCGAACGTAGTGACCGCCCCGTCAATCGCGCCGTAGAGAAAGTCCCGTAGATAGCTGACTTCGGCGCCGCCTTCCAGCCGCCTACGCACGGCCTCCGGAGTGTGCGAGGCCTTGAGTTTCTTGCGGTCCGCCATTAGGCCCGCAGTAGTTCATCGAAGAAGGCGCGATAGGTCTTGAGATATCGCTCGGGTTCGAGGCTCTCCGCGGCTTCGATGAGCAAGTAGCGATCGTAGCGGATGCTCTTCAGCAGGCCGAAGAACTCACGATAGGGGTAGTCGTAGAGATCGTGGATATGGACGTTCTTGATGTGATCCTTGAGCAGCTCAAAGGCGTCAGCTACCGAACCGTCGACGGCTTCTTCCGGATTGCAGTTCCAACAAACGCCGACGTTGGGATGACCACACGCATCCATGATGGCCCGCATGACCGCCGGGTCTTTGGTCTCTTTTCCGTGGACCTCCACCCAGACCTCAACGCCGTAGCGAGCGCCCTCTTCGCCGCAGATCGTTAACGCCTCAGCGATTCTCCGAATCGTCACATCCTGAGGCACCCCTTCAGGCAGCCCGTTGGGGCGGACCTTCACGCCCCAACCGCCGAGGTCGTGGGCCAGCTCCAAAAAGCCTTTGGTCTCCTCGATGTTCTTGCGGCGGACCGCCTCGTCGGGCGAGTGGTACTCGCAGGCGGAACCTAACGAGAGTAGGCGGACCTTGCTGCGCGCGAATCGGTCGCGCACCTGCGCAATCTTATCTTTGGAGATGCCGGGCTCCACGCCGTGGGCGTGCGTCGACCGTAGCTCCACGGCCTCGAACCCGATCGGTTCGAGCGTCGAGATGATCTTCTCTACGTCCCAGTCCTTGGCGATGTTGTACGTGACGAGTCCGAGGCGCATGAGAGGTAGTTTACATGCTACGATCGCCGACTTGAGTTCCGCCGTCCTGCACCTTCGCGCCAAGAAACTACACCCCGACGCCCAACTGCCGCGGTTTGCTCACGGTCCTGCGGAAGATGCAGGGATGGACCTGCACTCAGTCGAGCAGGTCGAGTTGCCGCCAGGGCGTTGGGCGGCCGTGCCGACCGGAGTCGCCGTCGAGATTCCACCGGGGTTCGAGGGACAGGTCCGGCCGCGGAGCGGGCTTGCGGCAAAACATGGATTGGCGCTGCTCAATGCTCCGGGGACTATCGACCCCGGCTACCGGGGCGAGATCAAGGTCTTGCTGATCAATCATTCCGACCAACCCTACGTGATCAGGCCAGGGGAGCGCATCGCCCAACTGGTCGTCGCCGCTTACCAAGCCGTGGTGTGGGAGTGGTCCGACGATCTGGAGGAGAGCAGCCGCGCCGCGGGCGGTTTCGGTTCCACCGGTAAGGCCTAGCTTGCCAGCGCTCGGGCGGGATTCGTGATCAGCAAACGATCCACCTCCGCCTCGGAGAAACCCGCAGAGCGGAGCATGGGAACGAACGTGTTCAGGATGAACGTATAGCCGCGGAAGCGATTTCCGCGCTCTGGGCCGGGTCGATACCAACCGGCATCCTGAGAGATGAGCACTTGGTCGAGGAACCCGGCGTAGGCCAACTCCTTCAGGCACTCCAGGTGCCAGGCGGCGGACTTGGGACTGATCCCGTCCAGTTCGACCCAGGCGCCTTCAGCCGCGACAGCACGCCGCTTCTCCTGGTCGCGTTCATTTTGAGCGTGCACCCAAATGAAAGACTCGGGAGGAAGCCCAACTGCGTCGAGTATCTTCAACTGCTCCCGGGCCGCAGCGGCGGGGCCCGTGTGCGAAGCAAGCGCGAGGCCCGAGCGGCGGCTGGCCAGCGCCGCCGCCCGCACTAGTTTTCGCTCGACGTCCGGCAATGGCGTCGCGGCATTCACGCCCGTCTTGATGATTCCCGGCCGAACTCCGCTCCGTCCGATACCTTGCTCAATCTCCCGCAGGTAGCGCTCGGCCAGTTGCTCGGCGGATTCCTCGTGGGCGAAGTCGGGGATGAATCGCTGTCCGGCAGCCCCGTAGATTCCTGTCGCGCAGACGATCTGCATCCCACTCTGTTCGGAAAGCGCCCGGAGTGCTCGCGCATCTCTGCCGATCCAGATGGGCGTCGGCTCAACGAGTGTCTTCGCTCCGGCGGAGAGCAGCTCTTCCAAGTACGGCCGGGAGGTCCGAATCGCATCATCTCGGTCATAGTCCCCGGGGAGTCGCTCGCTTGGAGTTCTCAAATCCGTCACCACGTGCTCATGCATCAAGGTGACGCCTAACTCGTGAACGGCGATGGGCCCCGTAACGGTCCGCACGTCGCCCACGCCCCGGGCGTGGAGATGCGCCAGGCCCGTTGCCGTCGCCAGGGAGAAAGTGCGTCGCGTCATGCCGCCGTTCATCGTAGTCGTTGCGATCGGGAGCCTCCGGCGTCAGGGGTTCCCCCTAAGACCCTAGATGCTTCGCCCTACTGTAGTAGTTGTTGCGTGCCTTTGAAGGTCTGAGGGACTATTCTTCGACCATAGCGCCGAGCAGGGGCGCGCCCCTGCTTGGCGAGTTGGCTTCATAACGGAGAACTCATAACTGCCATGTACGCAATGAAGGTACCTTTCCCCCCGGTAATCGTTCATCCTCGCCTCAAACGGTCGAAGGCGAAGGAGGAAGACGAGCTGTCAAACCTGCTGCGAGACTTGCGGAGCTGCCGCGCTTCGCTGAAGCAGGTATCCGATAAGGAGATCTTGGTCACGATTGACCGCGATCAGTAGCGCCTGAGTCCGACGGGTCTCGGGAGACCGAGATTCGTCGGACATTCTTCGCCGTCCGCCGGCGATTTTGGGAGAATGGACGGAGTGAGTCAGATCGGACTCGATTTCGCCCCCCGCCGACAAGTATTTTCCGTCTCGGAACTGACCTTCGCGGTCCGTACCATGCTCGAAGAGGCGTTCACGAATGTCCACGTCTCCGGGGAGATCTCCAACGTCCGCCGCCCCGCCTCCGGGCACTACTACTTCACCCTCAAGGACGGCCAGTCGCAGTTGAAGGCGGTTTGTTTTCGCCAGAATGCGCGCTACCTCAAAGTCAAACCCGACGACGGATTGGAAGTCGTCGCGCGAGGCCGCCTCGGCGTCTATGAACAGCGCGGGGAATACCAGCTCTATGTGGAGGCGATTGAGCCTCAGGGGTACGGCGCGCTCCAACTCGCCTTCGAGCAGCTCAAGAAGAAGCTGGCGACCGAGGGGCTCTTCGATGACGATCGCAAGCGTCCGCTGCCGCCGTTTCCGAGTCGCGTCGGCCTGGTGACGTCCGCAACCGGCGCCGTCGTTGCGGACATGGTCCGGGTCATGGAGCGCCGTTGTCCCGGCCTCCACATCCGAGTCTTCCCGGCGAAGGTGCAGGGTGATGGAGCGGCGGATGAGATCGCTCGCGGCTTGCGTTGGTTTTCCGCGAACCCGTGGGCGGACGTCGTCATCGTCGGCCGCGGCGGAGGGTCGCTGGAGGACCTGTGGGCGTTCAACGAAGAGAACGTCGCCCGGGCGATCGTGGAGTCTGAAGTCCCTGTGGTCTCGGCCGTCGGTCACCAGACGGACTTCACCATCGCGGACTTCGTCGCGGATCTACGCGCGCCCACGCCTTCGGCGGCGGCCGAGCTGGTCGCTCCCAATCTGACGGAGATGCGCGCTGGTGTCCTGGCTCTCCAGGAGCGATCCGTGCGGGCCATGCGCTACCGCTTCTCGCAGTCTGGACGGCGGTTAGTGGAGGCGGGAGTCGAGCGCCCGGCCGGCGTTCTGCGTCGCCGCGTTCAACGTCTCTGGCAGGCTAACGATGAACTGGAGCAACGTCTCGGTCAAGCCATGGTCCGGCGTCTTCGCACGGCCGAGCGTCGCTTCCGCGAGCGTCAGCATCGGCTCGCTGAACTGGACCTTCGCGTCCGGCTGGCTGCTCGCCGCGCGAGCTTAGCGGAGCTGGATGGCCGTCTCGTATCGCAGGCGGAGAGTCGTCTGACTGCGGTCCGGTCCCGCTATGCTCTTGCTGCAAGTAGGTTGGAGGCGCTGAGCCCGGTAGCCATCTTAGAGCGCGGGTATTCCATCGTCACCGACGGGAAGGGAAGCATCGTCCGAGACGCCTCGACGATTGCGGTCGACGACACGCTGTCGGTTCGCCTCCACCGGGGCCGGGCCGCAGTGCGAGTAGAACGCACCGATACTGAATAGAATCGGACCCATGAAATGCTCAAGTCCGGGTGCATCATCCTGACCATTTGGTCGCTCTTGAACCTTGCCGCGTCGGGCGCCATCTTATCGGAAACCTTGCTCGGTCGCGGCCATACGCCCGCCGTCTACTCGCTTCTCAATGAAGACGAGGTCAGCGAACTGAGCCCGAAGACCCTGGCCACGATAGACTCCATCGCCGTCTATGCCAACGGCCTAAACATCGCTTTTTGCCTGGTATCGACCGTGGTCGTGTGGGCCGGGCTGTACCGCCGTAGAATCTGGTGTTTGTGGGGCCTGGTTGGCGGCTACGCCGCGGCGTTGGCTGCCGGTGTCGGGGGCGACTACATGGTCGGTACGCTGATGTGGGAGGTCACCGGGATTTCCGGCTGTATCCTGGCCGTTGGCTTGGGCCTCGCGGCTGTCGGGTTGGGTGAGCCGGCCTAGTCGATCACCCGCCTGGTCAGGTCGCCATACGCGTCGATTCGGCGATCGCGCAGGAACGGCCAGCCCTGGCGCGTCTCCTCAATGCGGGCGAAATCGAGATCGGCGATCACCAGTTCGTCTGTCTGCCCGCCCTCAGCCATCACGTCGCCCAGCGGTCCGGCGACAAACGATCCGCCCCAGAACTCGATCCCGTCGCCTCCGGGAACAGGTTGCTCCAGTCCCGTTCGGTTCACGGCCGCGACGTAGACTCCGTTGGCTACGGCGTGGGAACGCTGGACGACGCGCCAAGCCTCACGCTGTCGCTCGCCCCACTCGCCCTTTTCCTTGGGATGCCAACCAATCGCGGTGGGGTAGACAAGTAGTTCGGCCCCGGCCAACGCAGCCAGACGCGCCGCCTCCGGGTACCATTGGTCCCAGCAAACTAGAGGCGCGATCTTGCCGTAGCGGGTCTCAAACACCGGAAACCCGAGATCGCCAGGCGTGAAATAGAACTTCTCGTAGTACAGCGGATCGTCCGGTATGTGCATTTTGCGGTACCGGCCTAGAATCTTGCCGTCCGCATCCAAGACGACGGCCGTATTGTGATAGACGCCCGCGGCTCGACGCTCAAACACTGAACCGACGATGACCGCCTGGGCCGCTTTGGCGGCTTCTGACAGCGCCTCGGTTGTCGGCCCGGGAATGGTCTCGGCGAGTTCGAAGTGGTCTACATTCTCTTCCTGGCAGAAATAGAGCGACCGAAACAGCTCCTGGAGACAGATGATCTCTGCGCCACGGGCCGAGGCCTCCGAGATTCGCTCCAGGGCCTTGCGCAGGTTCGTCTCTGGAGCCTCGGAGGCCGTGGACTGGATCAGAGCAATACGTGGCATTTTGATTTCAGGGACGTGAAATCCGTGGATATCACTCCAAGTTGTACATTCGATTAGTATTCGTACGCGTTGATATAACGCCGGTTATCGCTGGACAATGGTTCTTCTATGCAACGGCCTACCAGTTCGTCACGCTGCCGTCCGGACGGGAGTAGAGAGGGATCGGGCGGTCTCGCTCGGTGATCTCGAGGACGAGGTCGGCCTGACTCGGATCGAACTGGACGCCGAGACCCGGCACCTCCCGAGCGTACATCTTTCCAGCGCGGAAGTCGAAGTACTCCGGCAGATGAGGAAGGTCGTACTGGCCGTCGCGGGTCATCTCCATCAACATGGGCCCTGAAGATGCAGCGCAGCAGTGCACCAAGGCCGCCTCGGCGACCGGACCGGTGAAGTGCGGCGTGAGACCAACGTAGTGCGTTTCGCACATCGCTGCGATCTTCATAAACTCCGTGATGCCGCCGCAGTTGGGGAGCGAAACTCTCGAATAATCAATTAGTTGGTTCTCCACCAGCATGTTGAGATCCCAACGATCCCCGAACTGTTCGCCGACGGCGACGGGAACCTTCACCATCGGTCTGAGGGTTCGATAGACCTCTGGATTCTCCGAGCGGACGAGGTCTTCGCAGAATAGCGGGCGGAGAGGCTCGATCAGTTCGCTGAGGCGGACGGCGTCCGGCAGATCCAGACGGGTGTGGTAATCGATCGCCCAATCGCCGGCGTCGTCGACGCCCTCGCGGATCTCCCGGCAACGCTCGTACGTTACGTCCACCGACCGCCGAGCGACGAACCCGTCGTCCGCACCGCGATCGGAAACGCTGGTCCGAAAAGCCCGAAAACCAAACTCGATACAGGCTTGGGCCGTCTCCCGGAGAGTCCCCTGGTCTGGAAAACCGGTCGAATAGCACTCCACGTAGTCGCGGGTCAGGCCGCCCAGCAGTTCATAGACGGGGACGCCGAGCGCCTTGGCTTTGATGTCCCACAGGGCCAGGTCGATCGCTCCGAGCGCGTGGACCTTTTCCCGGCCGGGCGGGTAGAAATAGTGTCGATACATCAATTGCCATAGATGTTCGATGCGAGACGGGTTCTCTCCAATGATCAGAGCTGCGAGCTGCTCGATCGAATCGCGGTGTCCGCCCTCACCGATACCCGTGATCCCTTCATCCGTCTCCACCGTCACGATGTGTGACGACTGATTGAAAATCGGCCTCGAAGTCGGGACGTGGTAGTAACGGACGCGCGTAATCTTTAGATCCGGTACCGCACCCAAGGCCGAAGGTACTGAGAGGGCCCCGACACCGGCCAATGAGGCTCCCTTGAGTAGATTCCTGCGCGTCATTGAGCGTGATTGTAGTCGAAGGACACAGCCGGTTCAAGCCAGATGTGGAACAGAACAACTATTCATTGGTTTAATGGCTTACGATAAATAGTTAGCTTGCCACTTGGAGAATGCTCGGAGCCGGATCGATGGATCCCTTGCGCACGGGCCTGGGCTGCCGTCGTGCGTTGTTATGGGTCCTACGGCTGTCGGTGGCCACGCCTGGTTGTGGGGACTCCAGGAGCCTCCATCATGGCCTAGGTGGAATCCTAGTCGGCCGTAAGTGGAACGTCGGTGGTCTCCGAGTACGAGCGTCCTATTGCTGGTATACGTTGCTGAATAGACAATACGTTCGGAGGTGTCCCGGGTCCGTCGAGGCCTGGGCCGCATATGAACGTAGGAGAGGCAACAATCCCGCGGGGCCAAACGGTTCGCCTGCGCGTGCAGGTCAGGGAACTGGCGGGCTTCGCGCTGCTCGCCGCGCTATGGGGCGTGTTCGTTTCGTGGTTCATCCTGGCGATGAGCGGCGACGCGCTCGCTGAAGCCCTGGCGGCAGTCGGGACATTGGGCCTGGTACTGGGGCTGTACTCGATGGCGACGGTTTGTTGGGTGGCCTTCAACGCGGTGCTGTATCTGGTACGCGGGCCGGCCAAACCCAGGGATGCGCCGATGCCCGAGTTCGACAAGGACCACTTCGGTCGCCCGGTCGTCGTCGCGCCGGGAGCGGCCTTCAGCGCCCAATCTCTGGTTCTCGAGTTCCGCGACGGCCAGAAGGTCTACCGCGCCCCGATTGAAGACGGCCTGCAGGAAGTTGCTGCAGCAAGCGACCTCATGAGTCTGTCGGCGGCCGCTGGTCACAGCGTCTCCCCGGAATCGGCTGGAAGCGCTTCCCAAACTACCTCAGGAGATCGAACATCGGATGAACGAACTGTTCCAAGTTCTTGAGGAAAGCGGCGTCTACTGGTTCTTGGTGCTCTTCTACGGGTTCTACCCCGTGGTCACGAGTTCCATGTGGGTGGCGACGGCGATCTTCTACTTTCTCCGCTATGACCTGTCGGGCTACCCCGAGATGCTGACGGACGACTCCAAATGTCCGTCGGTGAGCATCCTAATCCCCGCCTACTACGAAGAGGCCGGCATCGCGCGCTCGCTTGAGGGACTGACGAAGCTCGATTACCCCAACTACGAAGTGATCGTGATCAACGACGGATCGGAGGATCGAACGGTCGAGGAGACGCTGCCGTACCTGAAGGATCCGCGTGTCCGGCTGATCGATAAGCACATCAACGAGGGCAAGGGCATGGCGCTCAACGACGCCATTCCTTGCACGACGGGCGAGTTGATCCTGGTGATGGACGCCGACACCGTACCCGAGCCGCAGATCCTGCGCATTCTGGCGGCGCACTTCAAGTCGCCGAACATCGGAGCGGTCTGCGGGAACGCCCGGGTCCGCAACCGCAACAATTGGCTGTCGAGCTTGCAAGCTGTTGAGTTCAGCTCGGTTATCGGACTTCTGCGACGTGCGCAACGCATCTGGGGCCGCATCATGTGCGTGTCCGGCGTCTGTGGGATGTTCCGTCGTGAGGCTTTGATTAAGGCGGGGCTGTACTCCCCGGGCATGGCCACCGAAGACATCGATCTCACTTTCAAGCTCCAGATGCTCAACTACGACGTGCTTTACGAGGCGCGGGCGCGAGTTTGGATGGAGGTTCCTGAGAGCCTCGAAATGCTGTGGAAACAGCGGATTCGTTGGGCGCTGGGCCTCGGCCAGGCGCTCCGGCGCCACCGTAAGATCCTGTGGACGCCCAAGTACTACAGGATGTTCCCGGTTTATGTGGAAAGTCTGCTCTCGGTCATGTGGGCGTGGACCTTCGTGGCGATCACCGCGCTCTGGCTCATGGCGCTGTTGATGGGATATGCGCTGGAGGGCGGCTCCCTCATTCCCAACTGGTTTGGAGCGATGATCGCAGCCGCCTGTCTGATTCAGCTGCTGACCGGGGTGGCTATCGATTCCCGCTACGAGCCCGGGATTCTGCGCGAATACCCGTTCGCAATCCTGTACCCGCTGGCGTACTGGATGATCATGTCCGTCTCGAGCGCGGTCTACTCGACCAAGGGCTTTGTGCAGACCTTGGATCTCACGAAACCGGTGCGCTGGAGGATTGTTCGAGAGGGTTAAGAATCAACTGGTATGACATTGATTCGTAACATCTTGATCGTAGCGCTAGCAGTGTCCTTCGGGTCGCCGGCACGGGGAGGAGGCTCGCCTATCCAGAGGGCTTGGGTGGTGGCTGACGAGGCCAGAGAGTTGGCGCGCAAGGGGCATCAGGACCTGGCAATCGACCTCTATCGACAGGCCATCGAGATTGCGCCCGACGTTGCAACCATACGACGCGATTACGCCGTGGTGCTGGGCTGGAGCGGAGACTATGCGGCCGCCAGTCGAGAATTCCTCCGCGTGACGGCCTTGCAGCCTCAGCAACCAGAGTGGGCCCAGCGGGAGATGGCAAGTGCGCATCTGTTCGCGGATAGAAACGAGGAGGCGCTTGCGCTCTTCGACTCCCTCTATACATCCGGGTATCGCGAGGAGACTCTGCTCACTCGCCGGGGACTGAGCCTGATGCGGGTGGGACGACTGGCGGAGGCGGAGGCGGCCTACCGCGAGGCCCTGGGCCTGTACCCCGATTCGGAACCGGCCGCTATCGGCGTCGTGCAGTCGGTCGCCGACCAAGGCCGTGTCGCCGACGCCTACACCATCGCCGTCTCGTGGGGCGCGGGAAGACCGGAGGACTCGGAGATTCGCGTCCTGATTGCGAAGTTGCTGACTAAGATCGGGCGATACCAAGATTCGCTGGATGCATTCGACCGGCTGCCTCTGCAGATTCAGGAACGGCCCGAAGTGGCCGTCTTTAGAGTTTTGGCGGCTCGGCTTGCAGGAGATCCGAGACTCTTCTTGTCAGACTTTAGCGGTTCGTTCTATATGGCTGGTAATGCGATACCTATCGACTACAACATGCTCTCGATCAACATCCATGAGCTGAGCTCTTCGCCTCGAATGGTTGCGGAGTACCTGAGGGACCACGGCGTCGCACTGGGTCGCGACGGAGAGCCGCTGGCCGGGTCCGCTTATGTGAAATGGGCCCTTGATTTCGACCCAGGGAACATGGATGTCCGTCGGGACTACGCCGTGGTGTTGAATTGGGCGGAAGAGTACCAGCAGGCGCGGGAGCAGTTTGAGCGGGTATTTGCCGCCGAGCCGGAGCAGCCGGCGTGGGTGCGGTCAGAAGCCGCGCATGCCGACCTCTTCGGCGGCGCCCCGGAGACGGCTCTCGCTTCGCTGAACGGCCTGATCGAAGAGGGCGAAGGCAACGCTAAACTGCTGTCAAAGAAAGGCTTGGCGCTACGCTGGACAGGCGATAGCGAGGCGGCCGCAGATACCTACCGGGAAGTCATGGAGCGCTTCCCAGATACGCCGGACGGTCCGAGCGGCCTGATTCATTCGCTGGCCGACCGGCACCGGTTCTCAGAAGCCCTCTCTGTGGCTTCGCATGCTCTGAACCGTTTTCCCCGTGATTGGGGACTGCGGACGACGCAGGCGCAGGTGATGAACTGGGCCGGACTACATGTTCGAGCCCGGAAGACATTGGAAGAGATCCCGTTGGAACTGCGCAGCCACGGGGCCGTGATGCACCATCGCGCCCTGGCCGCGCGTTGGTCGTCTCGACCTCGGGAGGCTTACCGCATTGCCTGGAATTACAGCCAGACCCACCCCGGCGACACCCAAGCCCAGGCGCTGCTCAAAGATCTTTCATATGAGTACGGTTCGGCGATTCGCGTGGAAGCCGAGGCGGTCGGCGACAGCACGGGATACTCCTATCGTGGGATCCAGGAGACGATCGAGGTCGCGCTGAGCAAGTCCCATCGCGTCCGTCTCGCCCACGGCTTCCGCAGGTACTCCGATGAGACGTTTCCCGAAGGCGACCGGACTACAGCGAGGAACAGCTATACGCTGGGCTGGAATGGGTCTCTGGGGAAGAGAATCACCGCTGACGCCTCCGTGACCCAAATGGACTTTGCTTTTCAGGGCCCCAGCACCCGGCTGCTCTACAGCGCGTCGATGCGCGCTCTCGCCACCGATCGCCTTCGATTTGGGGCGGGGGTCGGCTCGGAGGCGGTCGAGACGACGAGAGCGCTCCGCAATCGTCTAACGGCCGAGTCGATGTGGGGAGAGGCGGAGTTCAGACCGCTGCTGAAGCTACAATCGGCCGTGCGTTACTCCAGGACATTATTTAATGACAACTTGAACGTATCAAGGGATGTTGTTGCATTCAATGCATTTTGGTCATTCTCGCGTAAAGCCGGACATCAAATTCGCGTCGGCGGCCGGTCGCTGCTGATGCGCCACAACCGAGACCATCCAGACCTTTGGAGTCCCGGTACGTTCTCGACCCACCTGGGTGCTGTTCATGCGCGTGGCCGATTGCCCTGGAAGCTGGACTACGTGGGTGAAGCGGCTATGGGAGTCCAGCGGGAAGACGCCTTCGATCGACAGATCCCAGTGGTGGGAACGCTTGAGTTGGCGAAGCGCCTGAAGCCGAGCGTCTGGCTGCGCCTCAAAGGCGGATACAGCAACTCCGGGCTGGACCGGATCAATAGCGGGGCATCGGCCTACAGGTTCTGGTACGTTCGGGGCGGAGTCGACGTGCGACTTGGCCAGTGGCTCTAATCGGCCCCTCGAAATTTAAGCGTCGCGTCTGCGTTGCATCTCGCGGTCCGTCGTCGCTATTCTGGCGACGCTGATGCGCATACTGTCGACAATAGCTTCCCTGATCTTGACCGCACTTTGGGTCGCGACGTCCGTCGGCGCCGAGACGGTCCTAGTCGAAGGTGGTTGGTCTCTTGAAAGGCGGCTGGAGGCCGGTCAATCGGTTTCGATCCGCGTCGGCTTGTCCGACCCGGCGGCCGGTCCGCCGAATGCTCGCTTGGAGGTCCGCTGGGTGGCCCCGGGCGCGGCGCAACCGCCTGCATACGCGGGGGATCGAGGCGATCTAGACGCTTCGGCGACAGCCGATGTCACGAAGACGCTGCACGCGCTGGATCCTGACCTCTACGTCGTTTATCGTGCTCCCGCAGCGGGCGCCTATCGGCTCTCTATTCGGCAACTAGAGGGCGGCAGGCCTGACGCCGGGGCGTTCAGCAGAGATGTGGGATTGGCTCCACTGACGACTCCCCCAGCTCCAGCGCCGCGGCTGTCGGCGCCGACGCAGGTCGAAGTCGAGATCGAGGAGTTGGGAGACCTTGTCGGGCGAGACATCCTTCTGGAAGCGGAGCCGAACAATGCGCCGGAACAGGCGCAGGGGATCGTATTTGAGGGCACGGACGGCGGCGAGGTCCTACGCATCATCGGTTTGGCCGACGAGCTGGAGTACTTCAACAATGCGCGATCGGGCGCGGGACCTGACGATTGGTTCAAGATCGTCTACCGCGGGGACCGGCCGAAGTTTTTGACGGCCAATCTGCAGATGGCGGAGCCGACGGTCAGTGCTCGCATTCGGGTCTATCAACCGGGCGTCCCGAGTCCGGAGGATCTGAAACCCCGGGAGCCGTTGAAGCGGGAGCTGTTTGGGAACGCCAATCCGGTGCCCTACGTGCATCCTGCCGCGGAGGTTGTTCCGGGTCCGACTCCCGTATATAGCTATTGGGAAGGGCGCGACGTCAACGAGCGCATCCACCAACAGGACGACAACTTTCGCTCGTTTGTGGCGCGAAGACTAGAGCCCTCGGGCGTGTACTACTTGCGGGTGGAAGCGAATCAGCCGGGTTATGAGCTGGAGCTGCGCGTGTTCGACCCGGCTCCGTTTGACGACCCGCGCGACGCCGTCCGGCAATCGATCTACTACCAACTGGCCGAAGTGGACGCCTGGCTGATCCATCGGCCGCGCAATATAGCGGCGCATCGACGCGTGCGAGACGGTACCAGCTTGTTTGGCGAGAGTTGCATGAGTTGCCACACCCAAAGCGGCGTGTGGGGCGTCGCGGACGCGTTTCGTCACGGGTATCGCCCGGAGGGCACGATTCAGAACCACCGTCGGCTGGTCAACACGATGTACGAGAGCCTGAGGCCTTCGATCGAGTTGGAAGACGCCGCCGTGAACACGTCATTGGCCCCGAACGACCTGGGCGACGCGCCGGCGGGCAGCCGGGTCGCCGGGCGTAATGTGGTCCTGCACGAGAGGACCTTCCAACCCAAGAAGTTGCACGCGCATCAGCAGGTCCGGACGGCGAACTATATTCTGCAGACGGCCGACCCGCAGGGCATCAATGCGGCCGGCAAGGGGTCCAACTTCGGTCCGAACGTGGTGTTTAAATTTGCTGCGGAGATTTTGGAGCGAGCCTGGCGAGACACCGGGGAGGAGAAGTACTTCCGGGGGCTTGAGGAGAAGGCGCGCAAGATCCTCGCCACGGGGGACGACCAGCTCAAGGTCGTGGACGATTTGGGACATCGCATCGAGTTCGTCCATGAACTCTTCCCCCCGCGCGAGGAGTACGTCCGAACGGTGGCTCGTCTTGGAGGCTCGCAACAAGAACAGAATGAGGCGCGACGATTGCGGGACGACCTCGACCAGCAGGCGGCGAAGGATCTGAAACGGATACTGGCGCTGCAACAGGAGTCGGGCGGCTGGGGGTTCGACCTCGGCGTTCCTGCCGACGATGGCTGGACGCGTATCGAAGAGGCGCCGGATGCGGCGCCGACGGCTGTGGTTCTGACGGCGTTGCGTGCGGCCGGGTATGGCCCCGACGACGTCCCGGTACGGCGAGCGGTCGAATGGTTGTTGGCCGATCAGTTCCCCTACGGACTATGGAATCGCGCCGCGCAGACCGGCTTCGTCACCAACGCCTACGTCATCAGAGCCCTGAGCCGTTTGTACCCAGCAGATGCGGCGGAGATCGATCGAGGACGGCTGGAGCCGGACAGCGACGAAACGATGATCGAGGCGGTTTCGCGGGCGCGGCTGCTCCAGACGACAGGGCGAGCGGAATTCAGTGACCTGATGATTAATGCGACCGAGAGTCGTTGGCCGCAGGTCAGGTACTACGGCTATCTCGCGCTCGGCGGGTCGTTGGCGCCGGACGGAGTAGGATCGCTGATCGACGGGTTGGATGATCCGGTGAAAGCGGTGCGCGAAGCGGCGTTCTGGTCACTCCGTCAGCTGCTGCTGGACGACCGCGGATGGGACGAGGCGTTTGCCGCCTACCGCGGAGGAGATGCGCGGACCCGGCAGTCGGTGATTCAGGCGCTCATCACGAGGGCCGACCTGCAAGGGGCGAAATCGTCGGTCGATCCCAAGGAGTTTGCTCGACTGTTGGCGGACGCGATGAAGGACGCCCACCCGGGAGTTCGGTCGTTCGTCTTCAAGGCGGCCTGGCGCTGGTGGGTGTGGAACCCGTCGATGCGGGAGATCCTGAATGAGGCTTGGAGCGAGCATCTGCTGGAGGACGAGCCGCAGGCCGACGCGGAGGCGGCGTTGCGCTACTCCACTGCGTCGATCTTGATCGTTAACGGGCAGATTGCCAATCAGACCGGCGGCAAGAATATCGGTCAACAGTACAAGGAGCTGACGTCGCTCTTTCGCCTGTTGACGGCCAAGCGCAGCGAGGCCGACGAGGAGCGGAAGCGGCTTCTGGATCGGAGGCTGACGGCGGTGGCGGCGACACACTTCCAACAACGCGGCGGCGACGGAGGCCCGGGACAACTGGGCTACTCGACCCCAGGCGCGAGCGAGACGATCGGCGAGTCGATCCTGGCGGTCTATCGGGGCGGGGAAGAGGAGCCGGTCCCCTGGGGCAAAGTTGCATTGCAGGCGGCGGCGAACGTCAAGCACGAGGAGCTGGAGCGAACCCTGTTGGAGTTGCTGCGCGAGGGCGACTTGGACATGGCGGCGACGGCGGCGCGTTCACTCTCGAACCCTCAAGCGCTGAGTTCGAGGGCCCTGCCTGAAGTGCTGCGCCCCCTGTTGGCGAAGGTTGACCGTTTCCTCGACGACGGCCGCACGGAAGACGCTGCCGCTCTGGTCGGGTTCCTATCGAAGGTGCGATGGGACTTCGACGGCGTGAGCGAGGAGCAAGAGCACGCGTTCTACCGCCTACTGGCGCCCTCTTCGGCATCGGACGCCGCGGACAAGGCTCGGGCTTCACTGTTAGGTAAGATTTTGGGCGGAAATCGGTCTCTGCAGCGGCGGGCGGTCTTTGACCACGTGGAAACCGGATCAGCCGAATTCTGGTTGCCTTCGACGTTGTGGATGGCTGCCTGGGAGGCCGGCGGACTGGGCGACCTGGATGCCGTGGAAGGCGCGGTGGAAGCTGAAGACCTGACGGTGGCGGACCTGACATTCGGACGGACCACCGAGCAGATGGTCCCGGACGGATTGACGAGCAAGAATACGATTCTGTGGTGGCGCGAAGGCGTACCTGGAGCCAAGCTGACCTTCTTGCTGGACGCTCCGCAGGCCGGACGTTACGAGGTGCTCTCGGCATTCCTCTACGACCGAGAGATGGGGACGGTTCAGTTGGAGGTCAACGGAGCGAAGGCGGGCGAACCGTGGGACTTCTATCAACCCGACCTGACGGCTTCGGGACCTGTGTCGTTGGGCGTGCATGAACTACAGGCCGGTGAGAATCGGCTCACCGTGACGATGACGGGGGCGAATCCTGAGGCGGAACCGAACTATGTGTTCGGCATCGATTACGTGGCGCTTTTACCGGACGACGGTTCAGGATCGATCTTCACCAAGAACGAGCAAGGCGCGGACGTGATTGACCCGGTGGTCGCGGCGAAAGATGAAGTGGTTCGGATGTTCCTGTCGTGGTTCTCCGTCGACACGCCGGAAGAGATTCGGACGCAAGCGATTAGCTTGGCGAACAAGACGGCGTTGCGGCGGAACCCGGAGGTCCGCAAGGTGTTGGCGGCTTACGTCGAGCAGGAGCCGACCGCGCAGCTCAAGCGGAGCATCCAGAACATCCTGAACTCCGACGACACGGTTTACGGCGAGCAGTTGCGGAAGCTCATCGCGGCCGATGAAGAGACCGAGAAGGGCAACGACGTTCGCGCGATTGCGACCAGTCCGGAATGGATATCAGACATTCTGCATTTTCGTGATTACGTGTTTGCGGAGCTGACGACCATCAACCCGTCCGACAACCGAGCCTGTATCTCCTGCCACGGCGTCCCCGGGAAAGTGCCGACGCTCTATATGGATCCACCGGATGCGGCGGGGTACATCGCGCCGGAGAAGCTGCTGGCGATCTACCGGAAGCTGCAACAGCGAGTGGACTTGGTGGAAGTGGAGAAGAGTCACCTTCTGGTCAAACCGCTCAACGTCCAGACGGGCGACTCGGACGGACACCAGGGCGGGGTGCGCTATGCGCCGGAAGATCCTGGATACGGCCTGATTCGCGACTGGGTTCTCAAGCAGCAGGGGATGCAGAAGGGCCGCTAGTCGCGCTCAGCGCGTGCCGCCGACGTGGCACTGGGTGCAGTTGTCGCGAGGGCCGTGGGAGGCGCGTAGGGCGAGGGGCGCTTGCTCTCCAATGTGGCACACCTCACAAAGTTGACGGTTCTGGAGAGCGTGCGGGATGGTCGGCGGGGCGGAGGAGTAGAGCCGCGAACCAGAGGCCGGCCACCACAACGCATCCAGATTGGAACCGGTGAAGCGATCCCGAGCGAGCTGCTCGACATGACATTGTCGGCAATCGCCCCAAGCCGGATGGCTGCGCGGGGGGCCGACGCGTGCGGGATTGTCGGTCGCGCCGGGGGTGTGGCAGGAGTTGCAGTTCTGGCGACCGCGGGCGTCGACCTCGTGCGGAATGACCGGGGGAGCACCGTCGTAAGCGCGTGTTTCCCGACGTGCGTCGAGCAGCTGCGCCCGTGAAGTAAGGGCGCCGGGGTCGTAGAGCGCCAGGTCCGAACCGCCGCCGCACGACACGGCTAGCAGGAGGGCCGGGACGACGCAGGCGGCGCGCACTAGACCTTCTCCAATCGAACGGCGCACTTCTTGTAGTCGGGTTGCTTCGAGATGGGGCAGTGCGCGTCGAGCGTCAGGACGTTGGCCAGCAGGCTCTCGTCAAAGAAGGGAACGAAGACGCGCCCCGTGGGCGGCTCTCCGCGTCCGCCGACACGCGCGTCCAGGGTGAGTTCACCGCGCCGAGAGACGAGCTTGACGGAGGCTCCGTCGCTCAAACCCATCGTGCGCGCGTCCTCTTGGTTGATCTCGACGTAGGCCTTAGGCTGCGCCTGGTGCAACTGCGGGACGCGGCGGGTCATCGAACCGGTATGCCAATGCTCCAATACACGCCCAGTGGCGAGCCAGAACGGATACTCGTCGTCGGGCGACTCGGGCGGCTCCTGGTAGGGACGTTGCCAGATGACGGCCCGGTCGCCCAGGGAGTGGTTGCCGTAGAAGGCAAACTCGGCGCCGGCGGGCACATAGGGATCGGAGCCTTCAGCGTAGCGCCAGCGAGTCTCCACACCGTCGACCACGGGCCAGCGAAGGCCGCGCGCGCGTTTCAGGTCGTCATAGAGTGCGACGTCCTTTCCGACGCCGATGGTGAACTCGCGGTACTCCTCGTAGAGTCCGCGAGCGAGCGCCTCTTCGCCTTCCCAGGGGAACAACTTGCCGTGTCCCATGCGACGAGCGATTTCGACGGTGATGGTCGAGTCGGGCAGCGCTTCACCGGGAGGGTCGACGAGCTGGTTCCATTGCTGCGTGCGCCGCTCGGAGTTCCCGAAACAGCCTTCGCGCTCGACCCACATGGCCGCGGGCAGGACGACGTCGGCGACCTCGGTGGTGGGGGTCGGGTAGACGTCGGAGACGACGATGAACGGCTTGTGCTTGGCGATGCCCTCCTTGAACCAGTTGAGGTCTGGGAGGGTGACCATCGGGTTGGTGACTTGGATCAGGACGCCCTTGAGCTTGCCGGTCGCCAGGTTCCGGAACATCGCCATGGTGTGCATGGACGGCTTGGGCGCGAGCGACTCGACCGGCACGTCCCAGATCTTGGCGGCGTAGGCGCGGTGCTCCGGGTTGTCGACACGGCGTCCGGCGGGCAGGGCCTGGGTGAGAGTGCCGACCTCGCGCACGGTGCCGCAGGCCGAGGGTTGGCCGGTCAACGAAAACGGGCCGTTGCCCGGCTGAGAGATTTTGCCCGTCAACAGGTGCAGGTTGTAGACGAGATTATTGATCCAGGTGCCGCGCGTGTGCTGGTTCATCCCCATGCACCACAGGCTGACGACTTTCTGGCGCGGGTCCCCGTAGAGCTTGGCGAGGTCGCGGATTTGACTAGCGGGGACGCCTGAGATCTCGGAGGCGTACTCAGGGGTGTACTTCGAAACGAAGCGACGGTACTCTTCGAACCCGATCTGCTCGTTGGCCATCGGATTCTGCTTTGCGCCCTCGTCGCGCAAGCCGTAACCGATATCTTCAGAAGCTTTCTTGAAAAGGCAGTGCTTGGAGACGAAGTCCTCGTTGACCCACCCTTGCTCGATGATCTCGCGCGCGATCGCGTTGGCGATGGCGAGGTCGCTGTTGGGCTCGAATTCTAAATAGTGGTCTGAAGCCTCGGTGGTGCGCGTCCGTCGAGTGCCGATGTCGACAAGTTGGACGGCGGGGACGGACTTCTTACGGGCCAGGATGCGGCTAAAGAGCACCGGGTGCATCTCAGCCATGTTGTTGCCCCAGAAGACGAACACGTCGCCTTGCTCAAAGTCGTCGTAACACCCCATCGGCTCGTCTTTGCCGAAGGTCGTCAAGAAGCCGGTGACGGCGGACGCCATGCATAAGCGCGCATTGGCTTCGACGTTGTTGTTGCCCACTCCGGCGCGCATCCACTTGGAGGCGGCATAACCGTCTTGGATGGTCCACTGGCCGGAGCCGTAAACGGCGATGGATTCCTTGCCGTGTTCGTCGACGATCTGCTTGAAGCGGTCGGCGACGTAGTCGAGGGCCTCCTCCATGGGAGACTCGCGCTCGTCGCCGTTCTCGCGAATAACGGGCATAGCGAGGCGATCCTCTCCGTAGAGAATGCCGGGCAGGTGATATCCCTTGACGCAGAGAAGCCCGAGGTTGACGGGATTTTGTTGGTCGCCGGCGACGGCGACGACCTTGCCGTCACGCACTCCGACCATCACGCCGCAACCGGTACCGCAGAAACGGCAGGGCGCTTTGCTCCAGGTGACGCCGGGGTCGTCCAGGATGGCCTGGGATACCGGTTGCTGGTCATCACCGCAACCGGCTAGAGCGGCGAAGGATGCGCCCGTCCAGGCGGCGGCCATGCGCTTGAGGAATTCACGGCGATTGGCGGTCATGTCAGATCCTCAATATTCGAAAAGACAACATGTGCGGCGAGGACGCCCTCGATCGTCGAGAGCGCCTCGACTTCGGCGCGATCAGCGTCGAGCGTGGCCGTGTCGGTGACGACCACGAGCGCGTTCTCGCGCCGTTCGCGAATCTCACAGCGCGTGCGAGCCACGACGCCTTGCACGGCCGCGGCGATCCGTTCGGGGTCGCACTGCAGAAGTACTCCCGAGATCGGCATTACTGCGCGTACCTCTGCTTGAACTGCTCAGCGGCGGCCTTGCGCGCGGCGATTTCGCCGGCGCTCATCTTGCCGATGAACCACTTGTGATGGTCCGACGAGAGCGTCTCGTCCAACTTGGCCGCGAGTTGTGCAGCGGCGGCGCCCTTACCGGATTGCCGGCCATGAGCGATGACTTCTCTAAGCTGCGGCACGAACTCCATATAGAACCGGTGCGCGACCTCATACATGCCGTGCCACTGGGTATAGTCCGGCCCCATCATGGCGGCGCCGTGACGAGCGCGGCGTCCTTCGTGATGCCAGAGGAAGAAGTAAGTGAACTCCAGTTCTTCGTCAAACTGCGTGGCCGTGAGTAGTCCGGTCGATTGGGCCATCTTGAACAATTCGGTCGAGGGACGACCGAACTTGTCGTTGTAGAGATTGACCAGATTGTCGTACTGGATGTACCAGTTGCCGACCCACTCCGGCGCATGGCAGCTCTCGCAAACCTGGCGCATATCGGAGCGGCGGTCCTGCCACGACTTCACCTGCCTGCCTTGGGCCAGTGCGGCGGCGTCGATCTTCTCCGATACCGGGGGGCGCAGCGTCCAGGAGATGCGCTCTCCGACATCGTGAGTCAGCGGAAGGTTCTTGGTCGCGCTCATGTGGCACGTGGTGCAAGTGGGGCCCTGCTCGAAGTCATCACCCGGAATCCAGTCCTTCTCCTCCATCAACGGCTCGAAGCGTGAGCGGTTGGCGGCGAAGGCGATTCCGTGCTTGGACTCGGTATAGACCTCCAACTGCGGGTGGTCCGGGCCCATGTGGCAGCGGCCGCAGTTCTCGGGTGCACGTGCTTGCGCCCGCGAGAAGTTATGGCGGAGATGACAGGCCGAGCAAGATCCGCGAGAGCCGTCGGGGTTGATCCGACCGATACCGGTATTGGGCCAAGTCGCAGGATCGAGCTTGCCGTCGGCCATGACCTTGATTTCTGAACCATGGCACTGCAGGCAACCGCTCACGGCGGCGGCGGAGGCCTCTACCTTATTGCCGTCCGCATCAAAGCGCGTAAAGCCCTCAACGACTTCGGCCAGGACGTTGTCCAAGCTGCCGAGAATCTGGCCGGCGTTGGCGTGGTGACTGGCTTCGAACTCGGCGGTCTCCTGTTCGTGGCACTCGCCGCAGTCTCCGGGCGTGACGATGGTCGCGATGAAGGAGCCTTCGTGATCGTAGCCGTCGACGTCGCCTTCTTCAGCTTGGTGGCACTCGATGCATCCGATGCCCGAAGAGGCGTGTTGGGAGATCTCCCATTGGCCGACGATGCCGGGCGACTTGACCCGGTGGCAATCGACGCAATCGCGGTTTTGCGACGTGACGACGGCGTCCGGGTTTTTGACGACTCTTTGGCGGCCGCCTTCGACCCAGGCGACGATCAGCAGCGCGGCCATGAAACAGCCCGCTAGCGCCATGATGATCTTTTGTTTTTGGTCGAGACTCACAAGTCACTCCTATCGGTCAAGAAATCTGCCTTAGTGCATCAGATAGAACGCTTCCCAGACGGTCAGCACGAGCAACAACGCCATGCCGGCCGCGCCGAAGGCGATGCTCGCTTCACTCTCGGGGCGTCGTTTGCGAATCCAGGAATCGATCAGCGGCCAGGCGACGATGATCGCGACAAACAGCCCCTGCGTAACCACCGCGGCCTGGTCCGACATCAACTTGAGCCAACGGAAGGCCCAGAAGAAGTACCACTCAGGCTTGATGTGCTCGGGCGTCACCAGGGGGTTGGCCTTATCCTCGAGACCAGCCGGAAACACCAACGCCAAGAAGGTCAGGATAAACATCAAGAACAGCGCCAGGCTGATCTCGGTGAGCAGATGATCCGGGAAGAAGCGGAAGGTCTTGGCGTCCTTGGAGGCGGGCGATCCAAGTTCGGAGACGCCGTGGGAACGGATCATGAAGATATGCAGCGAGATCAGGCCGACGAGCACCGTCGGCAACGCTCCAATATGGAAGACAAACATGCGCGTCAGCATGCTTTGTCCGACCGTCGGCCCGCCTCGAAGGAAGTCGGCGAGACGGTCGCCGATGAACGGCACGGCTGCGAGTAGGTTGGCGGCGACGGTGGCGCCCCAGTAGGAGAGCTGTTCCCAAACCAGAGAGTAGCCGGTGAAGCCCATCCCCAGAGTGGTCAACAACAGGCCGCACCCGATCATCCAGTTGATCTCGCGCGGACGCCTGTAGGCGCCCGTGAAGAAGACACGCATCATGTGCAGCAGGAGCGTCACGATCATCAAGTGCGACGACCAACGATGGACGCTGCGCATGAACCAACCGAAGCGGACGTCGTTGGAGATCGCCTGGACGCTCTCATAGGCGAAGTCCGGGCTGGGGACGTAGTAGAAGGTCAGCAGAATGCCGGTGACGACCTGCACGAGGAAGAGGTAGGCCGGCGTTCCGCCGATACACCACCACCAGCGCTTGAGGTGACCGGGAATCGGTTCGGAGCCGGCGGCGCGTAACAGGTCTTCGTCGACTGGAAAACGCGACCGGAACCAGTCGCTCACGTTCGAACTCAACTTAGACGTCCTCCACGACGGCGTACATCGATCTGCCGTCGACCTCGATGCGGTACGGCTTCAAGCTCTGCGAGGCGTCCGCTGGAGGTCCGGACACGGCGTCGCCCGCCGGATTGAACACTCCCTGGTGACAAGGACAGAAGAACTGTCTACCCTTGCCGTCCCAGTGGACGCGACAACCCAAGTGCGGGCAACGGTTGGAGAACCCGAGGAATGTGAGGCCGGTCTCCGGGTCGATCTCCCCAGTATTGGAAACGATCATCTGGTCGCCCGACGGCAAGGTCAACGACTTGCTCTCACCTGCCGGTATCTCGTCGGCGAATCCGATAAAGATCCGCTGGACGGCTTCCTCGCGTCGACGCGGAAATATAAAGCCCAGCGCATAGGTCGTCACAGTCCCGTAGGCGGCGGCTAGAGAAGCCAGGACGCCGCCCCATAACCAGGATCGGCGCGGTTGCTTGTCGGGCTGTGAGGGTGTGCTCATCGGTATCTAGAGAACGTAGTTGAGGAACAGGTAGCTGAAGGTGTGGCGATGGCCGGGCGACGTCTCTTTGAGAAACTGTCCGGACGCGAAATACCCGAGTCCGCCGCCGAGGGCGACGTGAGGGGCGGGCTTCCATACGAAAGTCCAGTCAATCTCTTGGCCCACATGGCTGTTTTGTGCGCCTCCCTCGGGAGCCGCCACCGAGAGCCTACCATTCACGGCGTACAGGCCGTCGTTCCGATTTGCCAGCCAGAACGAGAAGTAGTCGATGGAACTGGCGAGCTTCGGGTGCGGCTTGAACTGCATGCCGGCGCGAACGTCGGAGATGTTTCGCCATCCGATTCGATCCGCCGTACCTTGGTAGAGGTGGCCGGTGGGGAAAAGTTGGTCGAACGTACCCATCGTGGAATCGTTGGGGTCGTCGTCGCCGGAAGCGTACTGGTATTCGACGGAGAAGCGCGGCGAGAGCGTCATGCCTGCCGGGGTGTACCCGAGAATTCCATAGGTTCCCCAGGCGGAGATGTCGTCGCGGGCAAAAGTGCCGGTCTGCGTCGCCAGCTCGGTCTCGAGGTCGAACCCGCCGTCCACTTGGCGTTTGTAGTGGAAGCCGGTGGTGAGTAGGTCCGCATCGCCGGCGCGGCCGCCGGATCCAATCACGACCGTCGTGGTTTTCCAGAGCGCGTAGGTCTCAAGCGTGCCGCCTCCTCCAAACCGGCTCAGGTTGGCGTAGGCGCCATGGAGGTTATTGCCGTCGCGATGCTTGTTGAAGTCGCCGGGATCGATGACGACGACTGACGATGCGAAGAAATCGACGTTCAGGTCCTTCTCTCCAATGTTGACTTTGACGGCGTCGAATTGACGTGCGGTATTCAGCCAATCGAGCGGCCCGACCAGTCGCTGCGATCCGTACTTGAGCTCTTGCCGACCCACCCGCGCACGAATCCACCCCTTCTCCGTCGCGCCAATCTGGACCCAGGCTTGGCGCACGTCGAACGGGTCGCGAAAAACGCCGTTGGCGTTCTTCTTACCGGGCGCTCGGGCGTCTTGGCCTTGAAAATGAAACTCAAGGTGAGACGACGGCTTGATTCCAACGTCGACGAGCAACCGACCTAGGCCGTAGTTATCTGAAGAGTTCTCTCGGAACCCGGTTCCCGTTCGATTCTCAAACCGAAAGCGGTACTGAGCCCCGACGGTCAGCCAACTTGGGGAGGCGGACGACGCCTCGGTCACCGGCCTGGGGAGTGCGGGCGGTTCTGCGGCGGGCGTCTGGCCCCAAGCTCCGGGCGGCGTCAACCATCCACCGAGAACCGCAATGGAGAGCAGCCGGAGGGCACGAGTGCCGAAGATGGATGTTGGAACTAACACGGTGAGCACCGATCTCGATTGAGAGCCTGTCTCTCGACCATATCGACCGCTCCCTGGGAAGCTGTGTGACCGGAGTCACCCCGGGACAAAATACTACCGGATCACTGCCTCCGCTTCCGCTTCCAGGCCTTCCGGGTCGAGGATTTCCACACGATGCCCATCCAGCTGAATCAGGCCCTCGTGATGGAAGCGCCCGAGGTTACGGGACACGACTTCCCGCACCGTCCCCAACTGTGCGGCCAATTCGCGATGCGTGACGCCGAGGTCGAAGGCAGTCTTCCCCTGATTGGTTGATTCCTCAAGCAGAAGCCGGGCCAAACGCTGACGAATTCCGCCAAAGGTAACCAGGTGCACGGTCTTGACCAGACTGCGTAGCCGCTCTCCGGCAACGGCAAGCACCTTAAGTCCGACGTCTGGGTCGTGCCGCACGAGTTCCGCGAATGCCTCCTTGGAGACGTGATAGGCCACAACCTCGCCCACAGCCCGCCCGGAAGCCGGGAAGGGGCCGCCGTCGAAGACGGGGATTTCCGCCACCGACGCCGGCGCTTGTTGCAGCGCGAGTTGGATCTCACGACCGGAGGATGAGGATTTGAATATGCGCACCGCACCGCTGACGATCAGGTACATCCCCTCGCAGGGTTCGCCCTCGACAAAGAGCACGGCGCCGTCGTGAAAAGTCCGTCGCTGAGCCCGGTGCAGAACGGGTTCGAATTCGGACTCGGACAACTCGGAAAGCAGATCCACACGGGCGAGCGCCGCGTGTTCTTCGGCAGCGCCGTGGCCGTGAGTAGACACTCCTTCTATTTTGCCAAAATCAGATGGTGAAAACCTCCGCCGGAGCGGCTGAATTGCAGGTATTTAGCCCAGGCTCACGGGGAGATTTTAGGGCCACAGGTCGAAGCGGCGCTCGGTAGGAACTCCAAAGAAGAGCCGGTCGCTGAAATCGAAGAGAGCCAACCAGTCCTCCTTGAGTTGGCCGTGGCCGCCTGGCCGCCAATGAACGCCCTGGTTCTCCGGCACTCCCAAGAGGTCAAATACCTGCTGGGCTCCCTCGAACGTTGCCTGAGTCCCACGCGGGTTCGACAGAGGATCGTCCGCTCCTAGCGAATTGAACAGTCCCCGAGGGGCGATCAGGGCTTTCGCCGTGTGACTATCGAACGGCAGGCGTGCAGAGTCATCCACAAACTCGCTCAAACGTTCGGTGAACCAGTAACTGTGATTCTTCGCCATCACGGCGACTGTTTGCCGGGCCCCACCGGGCGTGAAGACTCGCCAACTGCCGGTTCCGCCGGAGCCTGAAGCGGATGGAGCCGCGATGGCGATCCGCTCGTCGTAGATGCCCGCACATAGGGCCGTCTTGCCGCCTCGGCTATGCCCGGTCGCGACGATACGATCGGCGTCCACCCACTCTTGAGCGACAAGATGATCGATCAGCGGCTGGTAGAACCAAGCCCAGGCGGCAATGGTCCCCCAGTCGTATTCGGGATAAAGATTGAAGACGCCGGTTGAATGGCTGTCTCGCCGATCGACGGCCACGTGCTCCCGGTTGAACCTGACGACGGCCCATCCGCGATTGACGGCCTCTTCAAACACCCACACGTCCAGCTTGTCGCGGCCTTGCTCGGCGTACTGCTTGCGCTTACGGGGGTCTTCAATCTCGTCGGTGGAATAGATGTAGCGATCATTCTTGATGACGACTGGGCGGCGGCCCGCTAGTTTCGGCCGCACGACTCCAAAATCAACGGCAACCGATTGGCCATTGCGTTTGAGAGTCAGTCGAAAGGACTGCTTGAGAGCTCGTCCGCCTTGAATTTCTTGCGAACCGTGCGCCGTCACCGTGAAGGACTCGGGCTTGGGAGGCATACGGCCGTACTGGTAGTAGGCGAGCGAGGCCTTGAGTTGTTCGCGTTGCGCCGCCCACTCTTGGGCGGTGGCGGCAAGTTCCGGCAGGCCCTCATGGCGAGGAAGTTTGCTCGGGGCGGGGAACTCGGCTCCGGAGCAGACGCCCGCGACCAGAGCGGCGATGCTGATAACGAGTGTTTTCGACATGGGAATTCGGTCCCTACTATGCTGCTTGCCCGGCGGCGACGCCGGCCGACCAAGCCCATTGGAAATTGAAGCCGCCCAATTGTCCAGTGACGTCGACGACTTCGCCAATAAAGAAGAGACCCGGAACCTTGCGGCTCTCCATGGTCTTGGATGACAGTTCGCTGGTGTCCACTCCGCCCACGGTGACCTCGGCCTTGTCGTATCCTTCAGAGCCTACAGGCGTGATCTGCCAGGCGTGGATACGTCTCTCGAATTCGTCGAGGCCTTCGTTGGTCCATCGAGCAGGTGCGTTGTATTCCAACCAGCGGTCGGCGAACCGCTGCGGCAAGAACTCTCGGAGCGCATTGCGGGCCGCTTTGGCGTCTCTGGGGCTGCCCGTCTCACGAAGAGAGGTCGTGACGGTCTCGCCGGGCGCCAGGTCGATGGAGACGGCCTCCCAGTTTGCCAGGTAGGAGGAAATCTGCAAGATGGCCGGACCGCTGAGACCGCGATGCGTGATCAGCATCTTCTCGTGGAAGGACTGCCCGCCACCGGAGGCGATGACCTCGGTCGAGACGCCTGAGAGGTCGCAATAGCGTTGCCTGTCGACGGCGCTCAAGGTCAACGGGACCAAGGCCGGGCGCGTGTGTTTGATCTGGAGACCGAACTGTCTCGCCAGGTCGTATCCGAAGGAGGTCGCGCCCATCTTGGGGATGGAGAGGCCTCCTGTCGCGACCACGAGAGACGCCCCATAAAACACTCCGGCGCTGCTCTCAACGACGAAAGCCGCGTCTCGCGAGACCGCGGAGACGTCCACGTGGGTCGTGATTGCGACGCCGGCGTCGCGGCACTCCTTCTCCAACATGGTGGTGATCTCTGCGGAGGAGCCGTCGCAGAACAGTTGGCCCAGCGTCTTCTCGTGGTAGCGAATTCCGTGCTGCTCCACGAGGGCGATGAAGTCGTGCTGGTCGTATCCGGCCAGCGCCGATTTGACGAAGTGGGGATTCGCGCAAAGGAAGTTTTCGGGCTCGCAGTAGAGATTGGTGAAGTTGCACCGTCCGCCGCCCGAGATCAGGATCTTTCGCCCGACGCGATCGTTGCGTTCGAGCACGAGGACGCGCCGCCCGCGTTTGCCGGCCTCGATCGCGCACATCAATCCGGCCGCGCCGCCGCCCAGCACGATCACGTCATAGTCTCGTTTGCTCACGAGGTTCGAGGGGCGCCGCGAAGGGACTACTTGCCCCCGATGCAATAGAGATATTGCATCGTCCGAATGAAGATCTCATTGTCGACGGCGACGGGACTCGCCAGCGTGTAGTCGTCCAGTTTGTTGACGGCTAGGATCTCGAACTCAGGTCCCGTCTGAACCACGGTCGTGGTTCCGTCTTCGCTCGTCGCGTAGATCTTCCCGTCAGCGAGCAACGGTGAGGAACTATAGGTCCCCGGCTCCAGGCGCTGCCGCGGGTAGATTTCGGATCCTGTCTTTGGATCGAGAGCCGCCAGGATTCCGCGGTCGTTGACGACGTAGATGATCTTTCCATCGGTGGTCGGCGTTGGAACGTCGGATCCGAGGTTGTTAGTCCAGACCTCGGCCTTCCCTGTAAGGTCGCCGGCGCCTCCAGGGCGGAAGGCTACAAACGGTCGACCGGCACGGCTAGTGGTAAAAACGACGCCGTCCATTTCCATGGATGAGGCGATGGTGCGGTAGTTGCGGTCGTTGTTTGGATTGAAACCGCCGAGGCGCCAGAGTTCGCTGCCGTCGCCGAGCGAATGACCGGTGACGTAGTCGGCTCCGGATACGATCAGTTGAAGCTCTCCGTCGACGGGAACCAGAAGCGGCGTGGCGTAATTGTCTGGGGATTCATGCGGGGCGTCGGTGGGGCGATCCACGCGCCAGATGGTCTCACCGGTCGCGGCGTCCAGCGCAAGGACGTAGGACGGATCATCGGTGGTCATGCCGTGAAGCACCTGGATGTAGAGTCGTCCGTCATGCAGCCGGGGCGAGGAGGCGTATCCCCAGTTGAGACCGAAGCGGCCGTAGTCCTCTTGTAGATCGCGGCCCCAGAGGACATTCCCGTCGAAATCGAAAGCCCGGACGTCGCCGCCGCCTGTCATGGTCCAGACGTGCGTTCCATCGGTGACGGGCGAGGGCGAGGCCATGTTCTGTTTGCGGTAGATCTGGTTCTTGTCTCCGGTCTCGCGCTTCCAGAGGATCGAGCCGTCGGTGCGGTTCAGCGCGATCAGATAGAGCATGTCGTGGGCGTTGACGTCGGGGCGAGCGTTCATGCGAGGGCCGCCGCGTTGGGCGCCGTACTTCAACGGATCGTTGAATCCGGCTTCGGCCGAGGTGACGAAGACGACGTCTCCCCAGATGATCGGCGTGGCGGCGCTCCAACTCTCCAACTTGATCCGCCACTTGACTCCTTGGGCCGTATCCCAACTCACGGCTAAGTCACGAGCGGTCGCCGACGCTCCGTTCTGATTCGGACCGCGCCACTCCGACCAGTTGTCGGCCAACAGCGGAAGAGCTGCAAGAAGAACAAGAAGGGCTACGGTTCGCATGACGTCTCCTAAGGCGGGCTGCACGGGTTGAGGGTTACGCGTCGAGGAGCTTGGCGACTACGGGCGCTAGGCTTTGACCGAGCGTCTGATGGGCTACAGCGTCGAGATGGACTCCATCGGTTGGACTGACTTCGATGACCGAGCCGGCGTCGAAGAATTCGCATTCCATCTCTTTAGCTAGTCTGCTGTACTCGGCCGCCAGGCCGACGCATCGTCGGTCGCCGCCGGCAAACTTGGTTTCCACCTCGCCGCGCGGCTCCTGGATGGGGGGCGGAGCCACGATCAACACGTCCGGGACGCGCAGTCCGGGCTCGATGGCGGCCCGACGCGCTGCCTTGACTAAGGCCTGCATCCCGGACGCGGCGTGTGTCGCGTTGTGCGCGTGCATGGACTGGAAGTCGTTGGTTCCCAGCATGAGGATCAGCAGGTCGAGCGGAGAATGAACCTCCAGTTTCTGCTCGAAACCAGCTAGGCCGTTGCGCCCGGGTTTGAACGGGTCTTCAAAGGCCGTCCGGCGCCCGTTGAGACAATCCTCAGCCACGCGCGCGTCCGAAAGAAGTCCCTCCAAGACTCCAGGCCAGCGCTGGTCGAAAGCTAGGCGTCGCCGCGTACCGGGGACGATGCCCCAGCTGAGAGAGTCGCCGTAGACGAGAAGGTGTCTCATCCAGCTGATTCTACGCGAGGACTTCCTTCATGACTTCGCC
>Ga0070726_10000738_pt1 | contig 37366 bp, 39 predicted proteins | sample tdAd471_FD_67275 | JGI IMG/M metagenome (GOLD analysis project Ga0070726, IMG submission 67275) | Marine sediment microbial communities from the Atlantic coast under amendment with organic carbon and nitrate - tdAd47.1 | ecosystem: Environmental > Aquatic > Marine > Coastal > Sediment | place...
TGACATACGATGACATGTACAACAAGTGGTTCCTGAGGACGCTACCCTGGTTCGCACAGGAGCTCGAAGCAACTGAAGACCTTATGGGGCAAAACTTCTACCCCTACGGCATGGAGCCCAATCGGAAAGCCGTAGAAACATTGCTGCGTTACATGCACGAGCAGCGGTTCGCGAGCCGGGAGCTGAAGATCGAGGAAATGTTCCATCCATCGACGCTGGAGTTGGTCGAAGGCTAGTCAGCGATTACCAATCGTCGAGCCCGGCCACCTGTTGGTCGGACAGTCCTACTTTGGCGAGGAACGGTTGCCAGCGCGGATCATTGCGCGTGCTGGTAAACAGCTCGTCGGCCCGCAATTGTGCGAGTTGCGAGGCGTCGATGTCATATGCCTTTTGTAACCACTCGAATACGATATCCGCTTCACCGCGAAAAGCGTAAGCGCCAGCCAGATCGTAGATCGCGGCTGCGGCCTGATCTTCGTCGACGACAATCTCGCTAATGATCTTCTGCAGTGCGGCGTCCGAATCTTCCTGTCGATCCAGCCCGTGGTATGCCATCGCTTCGCCCTGCAGGCGGTTGAGCTCATCGGGTTCGTTGTAGAACTCCGCCAGCGCGGTCTCCATATCTCCCCTGATCAGCGCCGCGCGACCGAGGATATAGTTCACACTCGGTATCTGCGGGCTCAAGGCAAGCGCCTGCCGAATACTTGCCTCGGCATCATCCGGGCGGCGGGCGTCGATGTAGGACAATGAAAGATTGAAGTAGCCAGCGACCGACAACGGATCGATCACCAAGGTACGTCCAATAATCTCCGCGGCACGATCCGATTGACCGAGATAGCCGGCGAACATCGCCGATGTTCCGAGCACGGCGATATCATCGGGAGCGAGCTGCCTCGCGATCGTAATGTGATGCGCGGCTCTTTCGATATCACGATGGTGAAACAGATGAATGAAACAAAGCGCCGAATGGGCTGACGCGAGGTTTGGATCCAGGTCGACTGCCTTGTCCGCTGCCAGTTTCGCGTTCGCAAATCCGACGTCATAGGGAACAAGACGCATCTGCGCCTTATTGATCCAGATCGTGGCCATCCTGGACCAGGCTGGTGCGTACTCCGGATCGATCCGAAGCGCTTGCCTGAACAGTTCGATGGAATCATCAAGCGAGGCTGGGGAGTATTGCCGGGCCATGGTTAGCGCACGCAGATAAATGGCGTAAGCTGCCGGATCGGTTCTCGTGGATTCGGGCACTTCGTTGAGCAAAGCGAGCTCAAGCACGTTGACGATGGCCCCTGCAATCTCGTCCTGTACCGCGAAGATGTCATCGAGGTTCCGGTCATAGGTCTCCGACCAGAGATGAAAGCCACCTTCGGCCTCGATGAGCTGTGCAGTAATGCGCACCTTATCGCCAGACTTGCGCACGCTGCCTTCGAGCACGTTCGCGACGCGGAGCTGCCGGGCGATTTCGGCGATATCCGCGTCAGTCCTGTCTTTGAACGTGAACGATGACGTTCGGGCGGCGACCTGCAGCTCCGGAATCTTGGCGAGGAGGTTGAGTAGCTCTTCAGACAAGCCATCCGAAAAGTGCTGATTCTCAGAGTCCGAGCTCATGTTTACGAACGGCAGGACAGCGATCGAAGATTGAATCGCCGACCCCTCGTTAGGAGCCGATGCGGACTTGGCGACGACTGGCTCCGTGACCTCATCGTCCGTAGCCACTGGCTCCGTCGGCGTGCCCGATGGCACCAGGCGATCGAACCAGACGCTGGCGATGGCCAGTACGAGAAGTACGACGACGACGATGTCCAGGCGGCGCCCGGTCTGTTGCCGAATGGACTGGCTGCGCTCGACTTCTGTTGTTCGCTTTAGCCCGTCGGGCGTCAACTCGTAAAGCCATGACAGTACCAAGGCAGGGACGAAGCCAAGAGATAGCAACATGAACACAAATCGGCTCGCCCAGCCCGGCAGCGCAAGAATATTCGCGATCAGGTCCGCAGCCTGGAGAATTACCCAGGCCGAGATCAGATAGAGGACAGCGACTCTGAAGACGTTGCGTTGCTGCAGTTCATTAAAGATGTTCATTTCAGATGGCGTCCTGGCCTGCAGCCTTGCGAGCGCTCGATTATAGCGGCACCGGAGCCTCCGGGGGCCCGACCTTTCCGCTTTATATCCTGCTACTATTCGGCGGGGCGCGAATAACCAATAACAAGAAGTCCCTGCCCCGGGACAGGAGCCACCCATGTCGGATAAAGCCCCACCCGAGTTAACTTTCCGTGCCATCGTCCTGGCGATCGTGCTCGCGGTGATACTTGCTGCTGCGAATGCCTACCTCGGCCTGTTTGCCGGCATGACGATCGCGTCGGCAATTCCAGCCGCTGTCGTGTCGATGGCAGTGCTCAAGATGCTCGGTGGCGGGCACATCCTCGAGAACAACATTGTCGCGACGGGGGCCTCGGCAGGCACGTCGATCGCAACGGGCGTTATCTTCACGATACCGGCATTGATATTGCTCGGTTACTGGGTCGATTTTCGTTACACGTGGGTGCTAGCCATCGCTGGCCTGGGCGGACTGCTGGGCGTGCTGTTTTCGGTCCCGCTACGGCGTTCGCTGATCGTCGACCAGAAACTCGCGTTTCCCGAAGGCAAGGCGGCAGCCGAGGTTCTGCGTTCCGGCGACAAGCCGGGCGAGGGGCTCAAGATTCTTGCCGGCGCTGCAGCGCTCGGTGGACTGATCAAGCTCTCCGCCGGTAGTGGTCTGCGGCTGATCCCGGACACGGCGTCGATTTCAACATGGTTCGACAAGACGATTGGCTACTTCGGTACCAACCTGTCGCCGGCACTGTTCGGTGTGGGTTATATCGTCGGCCTCAACATCGGTGTCGTGATGCTGGCTGGTGGTGCCATCGCATGGCTCGTCGCGATCCCGATCTACAGCACCTATTTTCTCGCGGCGGATCCCGTGCTCAGCGTCCAGCTGGCCGGTGCAAGCGCCGAGGATGCAGCGTACTCGATCTGGTCTTCACAGGTTCGCTTTCTGGGTGTCGGTGCGATGCTGACGGGGGGCGTGTGGACGCTGTTCTCGTTACGGCAGTCGCTGGTCTCGGGAATCAAGAGCGGCCTGATGGTTGATCATGCCCCAGACGGCGCGGCGGTGCCTTCGACCGAGCGCGACCTGCCGATGCGTTACATACTGATCGGCACGCTGGTGTTCACACTGCCCTTGCTGGTGCTGTACCAGGCGATCGTCGGCCAGTGGACGGTGAGCGTGCCTATGACGATCATCATGATTGTTGCGGGCTTTCTGTTTGTTTCGGTATCGGCCTACATGGCGGGTATCGTCGGATCGTCGAACAACCCGGTGTCGGGTCTGACCATTGCAACCATCCTGTTTGCGGCATTGGTGCTCGCGGTGTTAATGGGGCGGGATTCGCCCATCGGCGCCGTTGCGACGATCATGATCGGTGCCGTCGTGTGCAGCGCCGCCTGCATCGGCGGCGACAATCTGCAAGACCTGAAGTGTGGTTACATACTGGGCGCTACGCCATGGAAGCAGCAGTTCATGCTGGCCGTTGGTGGTGTGTCGAGCGCGTTCGTCATGGCGCCGGTCCTGAGCCTGCTCGCACAGGCTTATGGCATCGGCGTGCCGACCGAGACGCATCCCAACCCGTTGCTCGCGCCGCAGGCCAACCTGATGGCTTCAGTTGCCAAGGGCATATTTGGCGGTGAGTTGCCGTGGATGATGATCGGCATCGGCGCGGCGGTAGGGGCCGCGATCATCGTGCTTGACGAGATACTGAAAAAGAGTGGCGCGGCCTGGCGCGCGCCGGTACTGGCCTGCGCTGTCGGCATCTACCTGCCAATCGAGCTCAGCGTACCGATCTTTGCAGGTGGCCTGGTGGCGCATCTCGTCGAGCGAAAATTCCCACCCGGGGACGCTGAGGGCGATCGTGAACGCATCCACCAGAAAGGCACGCTGTTCTCAGCCGGACTGATCACGGGCGAGGCATTGATGGGCATCTTCATCGCGATACCCATCGTCGTCGTCGGCTCGTCGGAAGTGCTCACGCTTCCGGAAGGCCTGCAGTTCGGCGGCTGGCTCGGTCTCCTGATGCTGGCAGTCGTGGCGATCCTGCTCTACCGGACCACCATGAAGCAAAACGGGGCCGCGTGACGAAATCTGCGTAAGTTCGAGGGTCATGACGAGATTGTCGAGTTCCTCGAGCGCACCGCAGCCGCACAACTCAGCGCCATCCCAACCGGCGTTCTTCGCGAAAATCCGTCAATGCGAGGAAATACCTAGATAGCGATCGTCAACCGGCGAGTCCCCAGGACGTTCTTCCTTTACACAGACCGAAAGGAGAATTGTCATGAGAACCGTCACGGGATTTGGTGCGCTGATTGCCGCGGTATTAGTGCTTGTGCCATTGACCGGAGCCGCACAAGGACACGGCCAGGGCTCAGGTCAGGAGCGCGGAGGAGACCACGCGCGCGAACGCGCCCAGGTTGAACGGACGCACTCGGACTTCGACCGGGACCGCATGCACGACCGCGATCAGGCGCGGCAACATTCGCAGGACCGCGATCGCGTGCACGATCCGGCACACGCACAGCCTGAAGACCGTCCTATCTACGGACAACAATTGATGAGCGTCCAGGAGCGTAATCAGTATCGCGAACAGCTGCGGGTGCTCGGAGAAGACACCGAGGAAGGCACCCGCTTCCAGGCGCAGCATCGGGAACAGATGCAGATACGTGCGAAGGAGCAAGGCGTGAATCTTGACGACACGCCCGAATCGGATTAAGCGGCGAAGAAGCCAATCAACAACGGATACAAAGACCGGGGCCGATTGGCCCCGGTCGGGAATGTCAGGACAATCTAATGAAAACGCATATTGGAATGCTGGCCGTTAGCACGGCTGTTTGCCTGTTGCTTGCGAGCGGAAATGCCGCAGCCCAGGCTGAAGGTCCCATCGTCAGGATATCGACGGGGATCGAATACAGCAGCGGCGAATACGGCGGAATCGGGGATATCGAGGAGTTATATGCTCCCTTCACCGTGAGATTCGACTACAGTCGCCTGGGCTTCCGCCTCACGATACCCTACCTGAGCGTCACGACGCCGGCCGATACCCTAACGCCGGGCCCGGCAGCGACGACGACGGACGATGGCCTCGGAGACATTATCGCCAGCGTCACGCTGTACGACCTGTACGTCAGCCCGACAGCTGATTTCGTTCTCGACGCCAGCGGTAAGGTCAAATTCGGATCCGCGGACGTGGACAAGGGTCTCGGCACTGGTGAGAACGACTACACCTTGCAGCTCAATGGCTATCGTTTCTACGATCGTTTCACGCTGCAGGGTTCGGCTGGCTACAAAGTGCGCGGTGACCTGCCGGGCGTCGACCTCAAGGACGTCTTCCTTGGCTCGATCGGTGGCGCGATCAGGGCATCGGACCGCACCCGCCTGGGCATGTTTTACGATTACCGCGAGGCATCACTGAGTGGCTTCGACGCAATCCAGGAACTGTCCGGATTCACATCGTTTCGCCTGAATGACCGTTGGCGGCTGGAGCTCTACGCGTTCACCGGTTTTGGCGACAGCAGCCCCGACTGGGGTGGCGGATTACTGTTGACGACAGACCTAAGACAGCTGCGTGCCAGCGGTCGGAACAGTAATTGAGAATCTGACACCGCCACCGGAGTTTTCGGCGCTGATGTGGCCTCCGTGCCCCTCGGCAATGAGCCTGGCGACGTAAAGACCGAGGCCGAGGTGCTTGTCGTCACCGGCGCGCACCGACACCATCGAGTCGAACAATTGTGTGCGCATGCGCTCGGGTAGCGGTGGCCCGGGATTGTGGATACCAAGCACGAAATGGCCGTCGCCGCGTTCGAGACCGATCGTGATGACGTCGCTGTCGGCACTGAAGTCCGCGGCATTGTCGACAAGTTTGTCGAGCATCTGGATAAGGAGTTCCGGTGAACCGGAGACGGTTGCCTCATCGAGCTCGCAGTTGAATTGAAACTGCCGTTTCGCATAGACATCACGGTACGCGTTGATCGTCGACTTCAGCACTGCGCGCAGATCGAAGGTCTCGTCCTCGGCGTGTTCCATGAGCTCCTCGACCCGACTCGCTTCACTCATCGCACTCAGGATTCTTCGCAGGCGATCTGCGCCGTCACGCGCCCGCGCCGTGTAGCCGGCCGACGCTTCGTTCAACGTCTCGTGCTCCAGGTTCTCGAGTGACGAGGTGACGATGGCCAGTGGTGTACGCAGCTCGTGCGAAAGCTTCGAGGCAAGCGATCGCAGGTAGTCGTTGTAATCGGCGAGCTGACTCAGTACGTGTGAGAAGCTGCGTGACAGGTCGCCGACTTCGTCGCCGGAACCGCCGCTCGGCAGCACCGTACGCAGCTCGTCGTTAACAAGTGCGTCCTCGGCGGCAATGCTCAGTCGCCGGATGCGACGCGACAGCCAGGTCGCGTAGCCGAGCAGCGCACCGGCGACCAGTAGCGTGGCGATAATCGTGACGTTCATCAGCCGCGCCAGCCCTGCGTTGGTCAGGCTAAGGATTTCAGCCGTGCCCTGTTGCAGCACGACCGATCCGATCGTTGTGCCGTTGCTCATGATCGGCTCGGCAACGGCAACGATGGCGCGGCCATTTTCGACACCCCGAAACCAGCTTGCTTTGCGCCGGCCGTCAAGCGCCGCAGCGATGTATGGTTGTTGCTCGCGACCGCTCGGATCGGGTTCGGCGAACGTGGGTTCCGTGCCGGGTTCCACGAGTGCGTTGTAGGCGATTCGCAGCCAGCTGGAAACGGGGTTGCGAGGTTCGTCTGACTGAAGGCCCAGGTCACCTGCTACGGCAATGCGCCAGCCGGAGCGGTCTGTGACGATCATACGCATGCCGGCTTGTACGAGATTATCGGCTCTGTCCGTGATATCTCGCGTATCCGTGAGGTCGGGCGAGTCCGTGACGAACGGGCCCGGTACCGAAGATGCGAAACTCGAGCTGCGCACGCCCGCGTCGTGGGTGCTCGAAGTATTGATTACGGTCAGGCCCAGGTTGGTCGCGAGCAGATTGAACGGGATCCGAGCCTCTACCTGGTAACCACCGGGCACGTCCTGCCAGCGGGCCGTTATGGTGGGCTCAGGCGCGAACCCGAACGTAGTCCGCATGATAGCAACGACGGGCCCGGGCGCCTCTGCGGCAAACACGAGCGACTCGCCCGGAATCGGCGGATTCGCGCTGACGAGTATTACGCGGTCCGCGTACTCGGGGCCGTCGTCCAGCGCGACCGTCGACGGCGTGGCGAATACAACATTGCGGTCTGCCACTTCCGCGTACAGGAATGCGAAGCGGCCATGCAATCCGACGACAAAGCGTATCGGCCCGTCGACGCCACGCATCGTGCGTAACGAATCCGTCTCGATGGGCCAGTCGTCAAAGTAGCCGTCGATCGTCGGTTCAATCTCGAGTCGATGAACATACAGCTGGTCACCGTGGAAGTGACCGTCACCGAGCGCCGGCGGAAATTCCTCAGGATAGCGGGCTAGCGACTCGGCGACGGCGCGCGCGGTACCCGACAGCATTTGTTGCTGGCTCGCCCGCAACGCCATCTCGGTCTCGCGAATGAACTCGCAGCCCGCCCACGGCAGCACGAGCGTCAGCAGGCTGACGAGAAGCAACTGCCGCTTGAGATTCATTGCACGCTTCTTGTCAGTCCGTTATCCAGCGATAACCCATGCCGTAGACGGTTTCGATGGAATTGAAGTCGCTGTCGATCGCGAGAAATTTGCGCCGGATGCGTTTGACGTGGGAGGTAATCGTGTTGTCGTCGAGTACGGCTTGCGCGGCATCCATGAGTTGCTGCCGGTTCTTGACGTGTCCCGGGTAACGCGCCATCGCATGCACGAGCCAGAATTCTGTCAATGTCAGACCGACCGCATTGCCGCACCACTGCACGCTCATCCGGTCAGTGTCGATCTCGAGATTGCCACGGTTGATGCGGCCTGCGCCGTTCTGCGGTTGCTGCAGGGCATCCAGGCGGCGGAACAAGGCGGCGATTCGGGCCATCAGGTGCGGCAGGCTGATGTCCTTCGTCAGGTAATCGTCGGCGCCGAGACGAAGGCCCGATACAGCGTCGAACTCACTGTCACGCGCCGTGAGAAAGATGATCGGCAGATCGGACGACTGCGCACGCAGCTCGCGGCATAGTTCGAAACCACCTTCTACGTCGTCCTTCAGGTTGATGTCGATGACGACGAGATCCGGCAGCCGCGTCGCGAACGCTTCGAGCGCCGGCGCGCGCGCCTCGTACGCGTCGACGGAGTAACCCTCGCGGCGAAAAGCCGCTGCGTAGTTTTCGCGGATCGCCGCTTCGTCTTCAACCAGCGCAATGCGCTTTGCCACAGCTTTCTCCCGTTGACGCTCGCCACAATTTGCCACATTACGCCGGTGCATTGCCATGCTGCAGCCCACCCTGCGGCGCATTGGATTGTTCAAATCACCCCAATGCTTACGGGAGAGCCGCGATGCCACGATCGATACCGTTCCTGACCCTGTTCACATTATTGCTGGCGGGCCCATGGGCCACCATGGCTCGCGCCGAAGGACCACTGCCCATGGACATGCAATCCGGGAGTCTGCTGTTTCGCATGCAGGAGGGTTATGTAACGGCGACGCTGATGAACACCGACGTGACCATGGACATCAACGGGCTGGTCGCGCGTGTATCGGTGCGCCAGGAATTTCGCAACGAGGGCAGCGAGTGGGTGGAAGGAGTCTACGTTTTCCCGCTACCCGACAAAGCCGCCGTGGATCGCATGCGCCTGCACATAGGCGATCGCTTCATCGAGGGAGAGGTTCGTGAGAAAGAGCAAGCGAAAAAGGAATATGAGCAAGCTCGTGACCAGGGAAAGAAAGCAAGCCTCGTCGAACAACAGCGCGCCAACCTGTTTACGACGTCGGTGGCAAATATCGCACCGGGCGAACTGGTTATCGTCGAAATCGAGTACCTGGAGGACCTGCGCTATGACGATGGCACGTTCAGCATTCGCTTCCCGATGACATTGACGCCCCGCTTTATTCCGGGCTCCGCCCTGCCGGATCGCAAGGGCAGTGGCTGGTCACCAGACACAACGCGTGTGGAAGATGCGTCGCTCATTACGCCGCCGATGATTTCCGCATCGCGCGGTCACAAGCTGTCGCTGCAAGCGAGCGTCGACGCCGGCGTACCACTGGAGATCATCGCAAGCCGCTATCACCCGGTGAACATCGGTGAGAACAAGGGTCGCTACGACGTGACGCTCGCTGGCGGGATCGTGCCGATGGACCAGGACTTCGAGTTGCTGTGGCGGCCCGTGCCGTCAGCCGCACCTCGTGCACTCACATTCAGCGAGACAATCGGGGGCGAACCCCATTTCCTGCTCATGGTAATGCCACCGAACGACGCGAATGCGGCGCCGGTGACGATGCCCCGCGACATGACTTTCATCGTCGATACCTCGGGTTCGATGCATGGCGTGTCGATTTCGCAGGCAAAGAGAGCGGTGTTGCAGGCGCTTGACGGGCTGCAGCCGAACGACCGCTTCAACGTTATCGAATTCAACTCCTACACGAAGGCGCTGTTCAACCAGGGCGTTGCGGCGAACGGTTTAAATATCGGCAAGGCTCGTGACTTCGTGCGCGGCCTCCAGGCCAATGGTGGGACGAATATGCGGCCGGCGCTCGAACTCGCGTTGCACGCCCGCGGTGAGGAGACGCACTTGCGACAGATCGTCTTTATCACCGATGGCAGTGTTGGTAACGAAGAAGAACTGTACGCACTAATCGAGCAAGAGCTCGGCGCGGCCAGGCTTTTCACGGTCGGTATCGGTTCTGCGCCTAACAGCTGGTTCATGCGCAAGTCGGCCGAACTCGGGCGCGGAACCTTTGTAATTATCAGCGCGTTGCACGAAGTACAGGAGAAGATGGACCGGCTTTTCAAAAAGCTCGAATACCCGCAGGTTACGAACATCAACGTCGCCTGGCCGGGCGGCACGCTGGTAGAGAGTTATCCGGCCATTGTTCCGGATTTGTACCTCGGCGAACCCGTGACCATCAGGGCAAAGGCGTCGGGCGAGTTTCAGGCCGGCGATCGCGTAACGATCAGTGGCGACTCGGCAGGCGGTGCGTGGATGCGCGACCTGCCGCTGACGAGCAAGGATGACGATCCGGGTATCGGTGCGCTGTGGGCCCGCGCGAAGATCGCAGCATTACATGATGACGAACGGCGTGGCGCCGATGCAGATAGCACTCGCCAGTCGATTGTCGACACAGCACTGGCGCATCACCTGGTCAGCAAGCACACAAGTCTCGTCGCCGTCGACAAGACACCCGTGCGACCGGCGGGTGATCCCCTGCGCAGGGAGCAGGTGGCCAACCTGATGCCTTATGGCCAGAGCATGAACGCCATCTTCGGTTTCCCGGCGACGGCGACCGATGCGACGCTGCTGCAGCTACGCGGGTTTGTAACCATACTCGCCGCGCTGCTTCTGCTGGGTATCGGACGAACACGATGGGGCATGAATCGTGCGCGCGCGGCCTAGGTGGAGCTGGGTCGTGGCCTGCGTACTGTGCCTTGGGTTCTGGCAGCTCGGTCAGGGTGCTTATATTCCGGCCAAGGCGTGGTTGGCGCAGGAGTTGATGCAGCGTGCATGGGTTCGAGCCGGTGCGGGTGACCAACAGCCGGTACCCTGGCCCTGGGCGGATACCTGGCCCGTAGCGAGGCTTTCCGCGCTGTCGGGCGATGTCGACCTGATAGTGCTTGCAGGCGGGTCCGGGCGCACGCTGGCTTTCGGCCCGGGACATCTGAGCGCGAGCGCGTTGCCCGGCACGCAAGGCAATACCGTCATAGCCGGGCATCGCGATACTCACTTCAATTTCCTGCAACACCTCGACGTCGGTGAGTCGCTGATCGTCGAGACGGCGAGCGGCCGCAAGCACCTTTACAAGGTGACAAACATCGACGTTATCGATTCGCGGCGCGGAAGCCTGTTGCTCGATACGGAGGAGTCGCTTCTGAGCCTCGTAACATGCTACCCGTTCGAGGCGGTCGAGTCGGGCGGCCCGATGCGCTACATAGTTACAGCGAAGATGCTGTTTTGAGCGCGGCGATGCGCAAGATCGCCGCGACGCTGATTGCGTCCGTGATCTCGCCGTCATGAACAAGCCGCACAGTGTCGGTGAAAGGCAGCTTACGGATTTTCAGGTCTTCGGTCTCCTCGAACTGCGTTTCGCCCTCCGTGAGCCCTTCGGCGATATAGACAATGCCGACTTCGTCTGTAATAGAGTTACTCGTATGCAGACGCATGATTTCTCTCCAGCGACTTGCTGACAGTCCGGTTTCTTCCTTCAATTCCCGCTTCGCCGCATCGAGTGGTGCCTCATCGAGCGGCGCGCCGCCCATGGGTAATTCCCACGAGTACTCGCCGAGCGTGTAGCGCTCCTGGCCAACGAGCCAGGTATTGCCGTCGTCATCGAGTGGCACGACCGCGATCGCACGGTTCTTGAAATGCACATAGCCGTACTGGTTTTCGCCACCACCCGGGTTGATGACATGATCTTCAAGGACGCGCATCCAGTCGTTCTCGTAGACCGTTCGCGAATCGAGTGTCTTCCAGCTCATTGTGCTTGCTCCGCTTGCACGGTTTCCGTGTAGAGCTTGAAATTATTCATGGCCTCTTCGCTACGTTTCCTGATCGAGCCAGCAAAGAAAATGCCTACCAGCTTGTAAATTCCGCTGAACGTGTGGTTGGCGTACATGGTCCATCGCGTTTGCCGGTCACCGATGGTCTCGAAATGATTGACGATGACGCCGTTGCCCCTGGCCGACTCGTAGGTACCGGCCATGAAGTCGGGTTCGCGTCGCTCAGTGACTTTCTCGATCATGGGCTGCCATTTTGGCAGGTCCTCGGGGTTGTCGAAGGACTGCCAGACAGTCTTCCTGTCAGCGTCGATGACGATGTCGATTCTGATCTTCATGACTGTCCCCGCTCCTGTCGCGTACTGCGATGATAACCTTGCGCGATGAACGCACCCAAGCCGATGCTTACTGAGGGACCCGTTGGCCGTCACCTGGTCGACATGACGGTGCCCGTGTTGTTCGGCATTACGACGATGATGGCGCAAAGCCTGATCGACACCTGGTTCATCGGCCGGGTGGGTGTTGAGGAGCTTGCCGCCTTCGGTTTCGGGTTCCCGATACTCATGATCGTCACGAGCGTGGCGATCGGACTCGGTGCCGGCACTTCATCCGTTGTCGCTCGTGCTATCGGTGCAAATGACCACCGTCGTGCGCGTCGACTGACGACCGACAGCCTGTTGCTCTCATTCCTGATTACAGCCTTCGTCAGCGTGCTCGGTATAGCGACGATCGGGCCGCTCTTTCGTTTACTCGGTGCGCCCGATGACCTGATGCCGCTGATCCGCGGCTTTATGACGATTCTCTATTCGGGTGTGCCGTTCATCGTCGTCGGCATGGTTGGAATGGCCAGCATGAGGGCGACGGGCGATACACGCTTGCCGAGTGCGCTGATGATCCTCGCGTCGATTCTCAACGTCATTCTGGACCCGATCCTGATCTTCGGTGTCGGACCGATACCAGCGATGGGGTTGAACGGTGCCGCGATGGCCGCGCTGATTGCCCGGGCCTCGATATTTGTCGGCACGCTGTACCTGATGCGGCACCGGCTCGATATGGTCAGCTTCGACAAACCCGACCCGGTCGAACTGCGGAGCTCTTGGCGCGACATCCTGCACGTCGGCATCCCGGCTGCCGGCACCAACGTGATCGTGCCGGTTGGCGCTGCCGTGATCACGGCGATGATCGCACGGTTCGGGGCAGATGCCGTAGCCGGGTTTGCCGTGGCGAGCCGCCTCGAATCGACGATGCTGGTCATGTATTACGCGTTGTCGGCGATAATCGGGCCCTTCGTCGGGCAAAACTTCTCGGCCGGCAACGAAAAACGAATTCTGCGCTCTCTATGGTTATGCACGGCGTTCTGTCTTGCGAGCGGTCTCGTCATCGCCGTGTTCCTGGCGTCCATGACCGGCATCCTGCCCGGTCTTTTCAGCGACAGCGAAAGCGTGCAAAGCGTTACCGCCCTATTCCTGTGGCTGGTGCCGATCAGCTATGGAACCTACGGCATGGTTATGGTCATGAACGCATCATTCAACGGGCTCGGGCACCCGATGCCGGGTGTTTTCGTCAGTCTCGGCCGGATCGTCGTACTTTACGTTCCATTAGCTCTTATCGGCATGCGCCTGTACGGCATCGCAGGAATCTTCGCAGCCTACGCAATTGCAAATATTGTCTCCGGCATTGGCGCTTACTTCTGGGCCCGGCGGTCCGTGCGCCTCTTGTGCGCAAACTAATTGCACCCAGGGTTACCGTGATTCCACTTCGGTGAGCACATACCTGCGATAGCCGAAGTGCATGCCGATGCCACGGCTTGCGAGGAACAGCATGAACGCGAGCCACAACCCGTCATTACCCAGGAATTGAAGCAGGTACCAGGCTGGCAGGAATACCGCGAACGCGGAAAACACCATGATGTTCCTCATTTCGCGAGCGCGCGTCGCGCCAACGTAGACACCGTCGTAAAGGAATGACCACACCGAGACGAGCGGTGAGATGATCATCCACGGCAGGTAGCGCAGCGTGGTCTCCCTGACTTCCGGAATGTCGGTGATGACATTGATCATCAGCGGGCCGCCGATGAAGTAGACGGCGCTGAAGCCTCCCGCGAAGATCAATGACCACTTGAGGCACAGCCGGACAGCCTGCTCGAGCGCTTCGCGGCGTCGCTGACCTATCGCCTTGCCCACCAAAGCCTCGGCTGCGTGTGCGAAGCCGTCGAGCCCGAAAGCCGTCAGGTTTTGGAACTGCTGGAGAATCGCATTGGCGGCCAATATCAATCCGCCCATGCGAGCGCCTTGGGCGGTCACAAATGCGATTGTGAAAATCAGTGCCATAGTTCGAACAAACAGGTTCGCATTAATCGCAAAGAACGCACCGTATTCACGAAGTCTCACGAACGTCGCGACCGGCCAGTGACCGCTGCGTCGCCGCAATTCGCGATTGGCGAAGAACAGGGCGACAACCAACCCGCTGTATTCGGCGATGACCGATGCCATAGCGACGCCGTCGACTTTCATGCCGAGACCGATAACGAACAGCAGGTCGAGCGCGATATTCGTGAGGTTGATCGTCAGGAATATCAGCAGCGGCACACGGGCATTCTGCAGGCCGAGGAACCAGCCGATCATCACGAAATTCGCGAGTGTCCCTGGTGCACTCCAGATGCGAATGTAGAAATACTCGAGCGCGTTCGTCTGCAATGCGCCTTCTGCGCCGAGCAGCGTCATCGCGAGCTGTCCAATAGGCCGTTGCAGCGACATGGCTATTGCGGCGATGAATAGCGCGACGATCAAAGCCTGGCCAAGCGATGTGCGCAGCCCGTCATTATCATCAGCGCCGAAGCGCTGCGCGGCAATGCCGGTGGTGCCCATCCGCAGGAAGTTCACGCCGGTGTAGAGAAAGCTGAAGATGGTGCCACCGATAGCAACGGCACCGATGTATACGGCACTCTCGAGATGACCGACGACGCCAGTATCGACCATGCCGAGCAGTGGCACGGAGATGTTGGAAAGAATCATCGGCGCAGCGATGCGCCAGACATCACGGTCGCCGGGGAGGCCGTTGGCGCTCACTGGAGAGATCTCAGAACGGAATACCCAGCCGGCGATACAGAACCGAGAGCAGCCAGGCGGGACCTATCATCATGAGCTGCAAATCCGCAAGCACGGGTCGCAAGCCGGATTCATTACGATGCCCCAGAAACAAGCCGATCAGTCCGGCCACGAATAGTACGCCCGATACATGGGGTTGTGAGTAAAGCGACTGTTCCAGCCACAGCTGTATCGCCGCTATCCCCAAGATGAACGGCAGCATCCCGATCGCGATCGACAAGGAGATGATGAAGTAATAAACCGCCGTCGCCATCAGGAACGCACTGCCCCAGTTGAGCAACGGGGATATCAGGTAGAACTGCTCCGGGACCGGCAGCGACCACAACAGACCCACGGTACCGATGACAACCATGGGCACGGATGCCCAGTACGCGATCGGGTGGGTGAGTTCCTGGTGAGTTGCGGCGTAGCGCTCGAGCCAGCCGTCACTGTCCGTCATCGTTGCGCTCGAAGTTGGCGAGGCGCTATTTCAACATAATTGGTGTCGTTAAGTGTGCGTTCATCGAGGGGAAGACTACAATTCGGGCTGTACAATCTGGCCAGGATCAAGGGAGATTTCGCTATGGGCAGCAGAAACTTCAAATCCGTCATTGCGATTGCGGCGCTTGCCGTCATTGTGGGCGGTTGCGAGACGCTCAACCCCTACACCGGGGAATCGGAGATGAGCAATTCTACGAAAGGCGCACTTATCGGTGCTGCGGCTGGCGCGGCTGTCGGGCTAATGTCCGGCGACGACGCGGTAGAGCGCCGGCAACACGCACTGATCGGCGCAGGCGTTGGTGCGCTCGCAGGTGGGGCCGTTGGCTACTACATGGACCAGCAGGAAGCCAAGCTCCGTGCGGAGCTCGAAGGCACCGGCGTCAGCGTGACGCGCATGGGTGACAACATCACGCTAAACATGCCAGGCAACGTCACATTCCCCACCGACAGTTCAGACCTGCGGCCGGCGTTTTTCGGCGTATTGAATTCGGTCGGCAAGGTTTTGACCGAGTTCGACCAGACAGTGGTCGAGGTTGCCGGGCACACGGACAGCACAGGCAGTGACTCCCATAACCTTGGCCTGTCGCAGCGTCGTGCGAACACGGTGGGGGAGTACCTGTACACGCAGGGCATCATGGACCAGCGCATCATCAACGTCGGCATGGGTGAGCATTATCCGGTCGCGGATAACACCACGGCAGAAGGCCGACAGATGAACCGGCGAGTGGAAATCACGTTGGTGCCAGTGACCGACAGCTAGACTATTATTAGAGACAACAGGGGAGCGCGCCGGCCATGGAAGGCCGGCTCCGCTTTTCACGTGCCCAACAACAACAAGAAGGGCGACCATGAGCCGACCTTACGGCAAGGGCGACACGGGCAGTTGGATCGAGGACAGGGGATTCGTGCGGCGGTTGTTGTCCGATGACGATGACGGCTCCCGGCATCAACGATTCATAGTGCAGCTGCGCAATGGCGGAACATTGCTGATAGCGCACAACATCGATCTGGCGCAGAGGATTCCGCTTGGCCTCGGGGACCGCGTCTATTTTCGTGGAATGTACGAATGGAACGATCTCGGCGGGCTCGTACACTGGACCCATCACGATCCGCAAGGCATTGAGGATGGCGGCTACGTTCGCTATCGCACGAAGGTCTATAGTTGAGGGGTTCGACACATGGCCGGGAAATACGACGCTGTCATTATCGGCGCAGGCATCATTGGAGCGAGCATCGCGTTCGAGTTGGCGAAAAAGGGCTACAAGACGCTTAACGTCGACAAGTTAAGCGCCGCAGGTGCGGGTTCGACGATTAACACCTGCGCAATCATTCGTACTCACTACTCCACGCTCGAAGGCACGGCGATTGCCTACGAGAGCTACCTTCACTGGAAAAAATGGCCGGACTATCTAGGCGTCGAGGACGAGCGCGGCTATGCGATCTTCAATGAGACGGGTCTGGTGATACTGCATGGCGAAGGCCATGACATGACGGCGCATATCGATAACCATCGCGAACTCGGTATTCCGATAGAGGTATGGGATCTCGACACGGTGCGGGAGAAGCTGCCGTTCATTGACATCAATGCCTACTTCCCACCCAGGAGGCCGGGCGACGAGGATTTCGGGAATCAAACAGGCAAGACGCTGACGGGCGCGATCTTTATTCCGGGTGCCGGCTACGTCAATGACCCGCAACTGTCGGTTCACAATGTGCAGCGTGCCGCCGAAGCAAATGGTGCGGAGTTCCGGTTCAAGGCGGAAGTTATCGAAATCCACAGGGACGATGGCCGGGTCACCGGCATCACGCTCGATGGTGGTGAGCGAGTTGACTCCCCAATCGTGGTGAATGCGGCGGGTCCGCACTCGTTCATCGTCAATCGTCTCGCCGACGTCGATAAGGCCATGAAGCTCAAGACACGGGCGTTGCGTAAAGAAGTACATTGCCTATCTGCGCCGCAAGGCTACGACCTTGAAAAAGACGGTCACGTCATCTCGGACGACGACATCTCGGGGTACTCACGTCCGGAGACCGGTAACAAGCTGCTGGTCGGCAGCCAGGATCCGGAGTGCGACCCCAAGGAATGGATCGATGACCCGGATGACTACAACCGCAACATCAGCGACGAACAATGGCAAGCCCAGGTATTCCGAATGGCGCAACGCATACCCACGCTGCCGATCCCGGGCCAGGCCACCGGCATAGTGGACTTGTACGACGTCAGCGATGACTGGATTCCGATCTACGACAAATCCGATCTCGAAGGCTTTTATCTGGCGGTCGGAACGAGCGGCAATCAGTACAAGAACGGGCCAATGGCGGGCTTGCTGATGGCCGAGTTGATCGATGCCTGTGAGCACGGGCGCGATCACGATACGGATCCGGTGCAGGTAAGGTGCCCGATTACGGGATACGAACTGAATGCCGGCTTCTATTCCCGCAACAGGGAGATCGTCGAGGACAGCAGTTTTTCGGTATTGGGCTGATCTTGGTTACGAAAAAAGCCGCCCATTGGGCGGCTTTTTGATTCGTTAACCGAAATCGATCAAAGCGCCATCGCGGCCCGGAGTTTCTTGATCGCGTTGGCTTCGACCTGGCGCACACGCTCGGCCGAGATACCGTACTCATCGGCAAGCTCGTGCAGCGTCAGCTTCTTCTCGGTCAGCCAGCGGCTCTCGATGATGTGGCGGCTGCGATCGTCCAGCGTGCGAACAGCTGCGGCCATGCGATTGGATGCATCGTCGTTGAAGTCTGTCGTCTCGACGAGCTTCGCCGGATCGGAGTTCGGGCTGGGCAGGTACGCGGCCGGTGTGAATGCTCTTTCGTCATCAGCATCCGGTGCAGGATCGAAGATTGCGTCCCGCGCGTGCAGGCGTTTCTCCATCTCGGTCACTTCCTTCGGACTCACGCCAAGGTCTTCGGCGACCGCCTGGGTCTCGGCATGGTTCAGCCAGGCAAGATTCTTCTTTTTCTTACGCAGATTGAAAAACAGTTTGCGCTGGGCCTTGGTCGTCGCAACTTTGACGATGCGCCAGTTGCGCAACACGAACTCGTGAATTTCTGCACGAATCCAGTGCACGGCGAACGACACGAGGCGCACGTCATAGGCGGGATCGAAACGCTTGACGGCCTTCATCAGGCCGACATTGCCTTCCTGGATCAGGTCACCGAGGGGCAAGCCGTAGCCTGTGTAGCCCTTGGCGATATGCACGACGAAACGCAGATGCGCCATGACGAGCTCACGCGCAGCGTCGAGATCTTCGTGCTCGCGGAACTGTATGGCGAGCTCCTGTTCGTCTGCCTTGCTGAGCACGGGCACGGCGCCGACCGCCTGGATATAGGCGTCGAGGCTGCCGACCGGGCTGGCCAGAATCTGATCCTGATTACGAAGGGCTAAAGCTGTAGTCATTCGAACCTCCTGTTGGGTGTGCAATTTTAGCACTCGTCCACTTAGAGTGCTAACGGGCATGATGGTTCCTGGGCCAGGGGACGGATAATCGCCTAAAAAACAGCGATTTAGCTATTCAAAGCGCCCCAGAATTATGTCTAATACCTTCACAATCAGAGATTTACCGGGGTCGGACCCGGATTTTTATTTGGGCTCGATCGCCCGCATATGGCGGGCCGCTGCAAACCAGGAACCGATCAGCCCGAGCGCAATGCCAATACCAATGATGGCCAGGCTGTCTTGCAGGCCGAGTGTGAGCACGGTCAGCCCGCTTTGGTAGAGCCCGGCAAGCCGGGCGACGGCCGGCTGCAGCAGGTACAGCCCGTACCACACCAGCCCGAGCGCGAGTAGCGAACCGAACAGCCCGTACCAGAAGCCGCTCCAGAGAAATGGTCTGCGGACGAACGCATTGCTGGCACCGATGAGCTTGGTGACTTCGATCTCGTCACGGCGATTCTGGATTTCGAGACGGATCGTATTGCCGATAACGACAATGATCGCGAGCCCCAATAGACCGGCGCCGATCATCACGGCACGTTGCACGATCTCGAGGATCGCGTGAAACCGTTGCACCCACTCTGTATCAACCTGCACCAGTTCCGTTTCAGGAAGACTCGCGAGTTCTTCGCGCAGCAGGATCACCGACTGTGCCGTATTGGCCGCGCTGGGCCGGACGACGAGTGTATGCGGCAAAGGGTTCTCCGCCAGGTGACCGAGTGCGTCGCCGAAGCCGGATTGTTGTTTGAACTCGGCCAACGCGTCGGCGGCGGTGATCAGCTGCACATCCTCGACGTCTGCGCGTTGTCCGATCAGGCGTGCAATTCCTTCGGCCTCGCTGACGGAAAGCCCGATATCGAAAAATACCGAGAAGTCGAGCGCATCGTCCCAGCTGCCGCTAATCACGGTGAAGTTCTTGAGGGCGAGGTTGAGCGCCGCTGGCAACGCAAGCGTGACCGCGATGACCAGGACGATCATCAGGCTCGCGAATGGTTGACGGACAAGCCGTCCCAACGAGTCGCCAGCCGTGTTGAAGTGACGCGCAAACCAGATGGTTACGGGACCGGCCGACCGGACGGGCGCCACGGCATCGGAATGACGCGTTACCGCCACTGGTCATCTCCCCCTTGCGGTAGTGGCACTTCCGTGTAGTCCTCGGCAAAATCATCGTGATCGAGTCGTTGCAGGCGACCGTCCTCGATCTCTATTCGGCGGCAACCGAGTTTGTCGATCAGCGCAATGTCGTGACTCGCGATCAGCAGGGTTACGCCAACCTCGTTGAAGCGCCGGAATATTCGCATGACCTCCAGCGATAGATCGGGGTCCAGGTTGCCGGTGGGTTCGTCCGCGATCAACAGCTTTGGTCGCGTGACAATGGCGCGTGCAATACCCACGCGTTGTTGCTCCCCCGCCGACAAGGTCTCCGGACTTTGCTTTTCCTTGTGCAGCAGGCCGACCTGATCGAGTGCTGCGCGCACCCGCCGGGCGGCCTCCCGGTGGCCGACGCCGGCGATGACCAGCGGCAAGGCGACGTTGTCGGCGACGGGCCGGTCGTACAACAGTTTGTGATCCTGAAATACCATGCCGATCTGACGCCGATATTTCGGTATACGGCGGCGGCGAACGCGTTGCGTGTTCTGGCCGTCAACGACGACCTGTCCGCTCGTCGGGCGTTCGATCAGCGCGATGAGCTTCAATAGCGTGCTCTTGCCGGCGCCGGAATGCCCGGTGACAAAGACCATCTCGCCTTTGTCGATCGACACGCTCAACCCGGACAGGGCTTCCTGCCCTCCGGGGTATCGCTTGGTGACATTGTCGAGTTGGATCATCATTTCCCCGATCAGCCTTCACCGCCACTCGTCAACAACGCGTCAACAAACTCTTCTGCCACGAACGGCTGCATGTCCTCGGCCGCTTCACCGATACCAATGAAGCGCACCGGCACCAGCAGGCTGCTTGCGATAGCGAGCAGAATGCCACCCTTCGCGCTGCCATCCAACTTGGTGACGGTAATCCCGGTCAGGCCGAGAGCTTCATGGAACTTCTGTGCTTGCACGAGCGCGTTCTGGCCCTGGCTGGCATCGAGCACGAGCATTATTTCCTGCGGTGCAGTCTCGTCGCGCCGCCCGATGACTCGCTTGACCTTGGTCAATTCGTCCATCAGCCCCTGCTGGTTCTGCAGGCGTCCGGCCGTATCCGCAAGCAGTACGTCAATGTTGCGTGCTCGAGCCGCGTCCCAGGCGTCGAAAATGACCGCCGCAGGATCGGCACCACTTTGCTGCGCGATAACCGGCACATCGTTACGCTCGCCCCAGGCCTGCAGCTGTTCGACGGCCGCGGCGCGAAAGGTGTCGCCCGCGGCCAACATGACGGACAGGCCTTCATCTTTGAGGCGCCTCGCCAGTTTGCCGATGGTCGTGGTCTTGCCGGCACCATTGACGCCGACCATCAGGATGACGAACGGATGTTGTTCTGCGTCGATTTCGAGGGGCTTTTCCACGGGCTTGAGAATGTCGACGAGCGAGCTTTGGAGGCCCTTGCGCAATGACTCGATGTCTTTGAGTTCCCTACGTGCCAGGCTCTTTTGAAGATCGTCAATGATGCGCGACGTCGTTTCGATGCCGACGTCCGCCATGACGAGCTCGGCCTCGAGATCGTCGAGCGTGTTCTCGTCAATTTTGCCGCCCGGTGCCAGGTTGGCAAGGTCGTAGGTCAGCCAGTTGTCACCACGATTGATGCGCGAACGCAGACGCTTGATGAAACCTTCGCGTTCGGCGGCTTGGTTTTGCTTGCGAAACATGGCGCCCTGAATCACCCCGAGGTCGAAATCACCTAAACTGTGCGCTCTGATCCCGGCTAACGAGCCTGTACATGGGAAAGCGATGACGAAACGCCCCGCAACCGGTAACAAAAAGGCCCCTGCGGGGCGGCTGCGTATTGTAGCGGGAAACTGGCGGAGCCGTCTGTTGGAGATAGCCGACGTGCCCGGACTGCGACCGACGTCGGAGCGGGTCCGCGAGACGCTGTTCAACTGGCTCGCTCCACGCATCGAAGGAGCGCGTTGTCTCGATCTGTTCGCGGGAACCGGGGCGCTCGGGCTGGAAGCGTTGTCACGCGGAGCTACGTCAGTAGTCTTCGTGGAAAGCTCCCGCCGTGCCGCGAAAGCCCTCGAACAGAATGCGCGGGCGCTTGACGCACCCGGCGCGTTGATTCGCCACGGCGATGCGCTGGAGTATCTGAAGACGGCCGAACCAGATTCCTTCGACATCGTATTTCTGGACCCGCCGTTCGCTGCCGGATTGCTCGAGGATACGTGCAAGGCCATCGACAGTTCGGCGGTCGTAGTTGCAGGCGGCCTGGTGTATCTCGAGCAGGACAAAGCGCAACCGCGGCCGACGTTGCCTGCGAAATGGACGACCGCGAAAGACAAGACGGCCGGTCAGGTGCGATACTCGCTCGTCAGGACCGGTCCGTAATGGCAAGGGAGGGGGAGATGACTGTATCGGCAATGTACCCGGGGACCTTCGATCCGATTACCCTTGGTCACGAAGACCTGGTGCGCCGGTCGACACGGGTATTCGACAGGGTCGTGATTGCGATTGCCTCGGATACCGTTAGCAAGGCGCCGATGTTCAATCTGGAAGAGCGCGTTGATCTCGCCAAGGCCGCGGTCGGCGATATCGACGGCGTCGAGGTTATGGGCTACGAAGGGCTCACCGTCGACTTCGCCAGGGACAATGACCTGTCCGTAATCATTCGCGGATTGCGCGCAGTCTCCGACTTCGAATACGAGTTTCAGCTTGCCGCGATGAACCGGCATCTGACCGAAGACGTGGAAACGGTGTTCCTGACGCCGACTGATAAGTACACGTTCATCTCCTCGAGCCTCGTCAGGGAAATCGCTGCACTGGGCGGCGACATATCTGAATTCGTATCGCCCAAAGTGAAGCTCGCGCTCATGGAGCGCTGCGGGCAGACCTAGGTTTGGCAGTGCTTGCAGTAATACGTCGCACGCTGCCCCTGGACGATTGCCGTGATTGAGTGGTCACAGCGAAGACAGGGTTTGTTCGCGCGATCGTAGACCTGCAATTCCTGGCCAAAGTACCCGGCCTCGCCGTCGCCGCCGTAAAAATCACGGAGCGTCGTCCCACCCGCTCGAATCGACTTCTCCAGTACCGTGCGAATCGCTTCCACAAGTGCCTCATAGCGAGGCGGCGCAATTCGTCCGGCAGCGCGCTTCGGATTGATGCCGGCCAGGAACAGTGACTCGCTGGCGTAGATGTTGCCGACGCCAACGACGATATTGGCGTTCATGATGAATTGCTTCACGGCAACGCGCCGTCCGCGAGATCGCCTCCATAAGTACTCACCGTCGAACGCGTTACCGAGCGGTTCTGGCCCGAGATCTTTGAGTAGCCAGTGGTTGAATGGATCGTCGCTCCAGTGCAGTGAGCCGAAGCGGCGTGGGTCCCTGAGCCGCAGCGCATGCCCGGACTCTAGTTCGATGTCGACGTGGTCGTGAATGCCGGCCGGGGTGTCGTGATCGACAATGAAGACGCTGCCGGACATGCCGAGGTGCATGATCGCGGTGCCGCCCGTCGTATTGATCAACAGGTACTTGGCACGGCGATCGACGGACGTCACTGTCTGACCGGGCAATTGCTCGTCGACCTCACGGCCGACCGACCACCGCAGACGGCGCTCACGAATCTGTACGCGGGCGATCCTCTGATCAACGAGATAGGGCTCGATGCCCCTGCGGCTGGTTTCGACTTCGGGTAATTCCGGCATTGGCCTAGAGTGCCAACAAAAGCAGCATGAAAAAAGCCTGCCGGCGAATCGCGCCGGCAGGCCTCAACGGAATGGCCCAGGCGCCAGTTATTCGCCGGTTTCTATCACGAGGCTTGTCGCGTGGAAGAAGCCGTCCGTGCCAAGTTCTCCGTAGGCGTCAGCCGACCGGCCCTCTTGCACGTCCGCAAAGGTTCCCTCGGATATGTCGGAGTCGCCGGAGAGTACAGAAATCGATGCGTCGGGCTCCAGCATGACCGTTACGCCGCCGCTCGCTGTTGTAAGAAGCATGAAGGTCGGCTCCTCGACGGGAGGCGCGACAGTCCCGCTGAGTTGTTCTTCGGCGTCATCGCCGTCGATCAGGATCAGGGCCGCGCGCAGCAGCGTCGGATCTTCATCCGTCTCTGGGGCGATCCTGATGCCCTCGACCTCGATGCCCTGGCCGACTAGAAGGCCAGCCGCGCCAACGATCGCACCTTCGGGTCCGAGGACCTGCGTGCAGTTGTCCTGCTGTTCAAGATCCTTTTGTAGCTCGACGACGATCTCATTGCCTTCACGATCGATCATCAGGAACATTCCGTTCTCGTCGGGCAGGCTGTTGACGGTGCCGGTCACTTGCTCGGCCGGACCCTGCTCGACCACGATCGCGTCGAGCGCGATGTCACCGCCCGAGCGGCTGTATCGTCCGATGACGACGACTTCGTTGCCCTCGGCGAGCGCAGTGGGTGCTGTCGGGATGCCGTCTGCATCGTATACACAACCATCGGTGGTCAGGCTGACGTCGATGCAGGTATCCGGGTTATCCAGTGCGCATACTACGAAATTGCCAGCTTCGGCATTGACGATCTCGTCGATGCGGCCCTCGATGCGCGTGAGCTTGTCCGGCATGCCTTCATTCATGAACTCCACGAATACGACCGGCCTCACCCGATACGTGTTGTTGCCCGTTCGCACGACGTGAATGGATTTGTTCGCGTCCATGTCGAGCTCGACGACCAGGGTCCGCCCCGGCAGGACGTCGAAGCCCTCGGGATGCAGAAGGTCGATCTTGCCGTTGGCCGGAAGAGGCGGGGTGTGTTCCTTGCCGCCTTTCTCCACGAGCGTAAGGTTTCTTATCCGCAGCCGCAGCTTGGTGTAAGTGTCCGCCGGCACATCTTCGAAAGCGATGGGCTGACTGAAGTTCTCGAGCTTGAGAAGGTCGATCTGAATTGGATCGGTCGTGTTCGAGAAAAGAGTCTGCTGTCCCTCGCCGCCAATTAGTGTCGCTTCGGTGACTTCAAGGTTAATCGCTACGAGGTCGTCGGTCGGCATGTCCGTCAGCAGCAGCGCGACCGTACCGGTGCCCTGGCCCGGCGGGGCGGCGTCTCCGCCAGAGCCACCACAGGCGCCCAGAAAGAGGGATAGCCCAAGTAACATCGCAATCGCATTGCGACGGAAAAAGACAAAATTGTTGCCCATATCAAACACCCCTGATCGCCGCCGACCGGCGAGACTAGTTATTGTGGTTCGTGGAGAGAACTCCACATTCCTATTAAGTCAAACGTGCGACGTCGAATTTGGATGCAGCGACTAAACATAATCCGAGCAAAAAAATACCCGCAACGAGGTGCGCGTATTTTTGATTCCGTGCGGTTCGATTCTGCTCGAACCGAAGCAGGAAAACGCCTGTAACGTCGACAATATTACCTTGGGCTTGCTTGTCGGACCCATTCATAGGGGGTAATCTCTGGCGACCATATATGTCCCCGGGGGAGTCTGAATGAAAGCCAAGATACTGATGCTTGTCCTGGTGCTGTTCCTCGCCGGGTGTGCGACTGGCAGTAGCAATGTGCAGCAAGTCGATCGACTCGAATCCGTCGGCGACGACCCTCGTATCGTCCTCATGCCGCCCGATATTCGTTACTACCTGTTGACCGCAGGTGGCGTACCCGAGCCCAATGCGGAGTGGACAACGGCGGCACAGGAAAATTTTGCTGAAGCCACTCTGGCATATGCAGATTCCATCGGTGCGGACCTCTCGATAGTCCACAAGGATGACCTGAGCCCGGACGAGATCCGTTACGAGACGCTGCATTCTGCGGTTGGAATGACGGTCCTGACGCATCATTTCGGTATGTTCAAGTTGCCGAGCAAGGGCACGACTTTCGACTGGTCACTTGGACCGGAGATCAGCGCGGTTGGTGAGGACCACAATGCAGATTACGCCTTGTTCGTCTTCTACAGGGACTACCAGGCCTCTGGTGGCAGGGTCGCATTCGCTATCCTGGCCGCCGCCGCCGGTGTTGGCGTCAACGCGGGTTCCGAGGGCGGGTTCGCGTCCCTTGTTGATCTGAAGACAGGCGACATCGTCTGGTTCAACGTCGTTTCGGCAGGTAGCGGCGAGCTGCGCAAGAAAGACGGAGCGGCGACGGCAGTTGCGAAGCTGTTCAAGAACATACCGACGAGTCAGGCAACCGCCGAATAACAGTGAAACTGAGGCGACTGACACTGCTCGTTGCAGCGGCGTTGCTTGCGAGTGGAGCAACCATTGCCGCCGAGGACGAGGAGGTAACCCACAAGATCCCTCCGGGATACGTTCCCGAGGAGGCACGGGATGAGCAGGGTTTGTGGCTCGAGTTGAAGGATGCCGAGCGAAGCCTCAACAAGTCTGCACTGTTGATTCGCAACAACGAAGTCAATGCGTACATCAACGAAATCGTGTGCCGTGTTGCAGGACCATACTGTAACGATCTTCGTGTTTACGTTATTCGCAACCCGAACTTCAATGCAATGATGACAGCAACCGGCATGATGCAAATTTGGACCGGGCTGATTATTCGCGCTGGATCGACCGATGAAATCGCGGCCGTCATCGGTCACGAGATAGCGCACTACACGCGCTTGCACTCGCTGCAAAGACTGCGCGACATCAAGAAGAAAATGGCGGCCGGCGTATTCTTCGATATCGCGCTGATCGCGCTCGCCGGTGTCGACGCGCCCGTCGGACAGTTAACGGCACAGTTGAGTGCGCTTGCCTTCAATCGCGAGCAGGAGACGGAGGCCGACCTCCTCGGCACGAAGTTGCTCGCAAACGCGAGCTATGATCCGCACGCGAGCTATACAGTCTGGGAAAACCTGATTGCCGAGGATGAAGCAGCCGCGGCCAAGCGGGAGGATCCCGGTATGTTTGGTAAGACGCATCCGGAGTCGAAAAACAGAGCGAGTTACCTGAAAGCTCTGGTCATATCTCGTTACGGACAGCCGGACCAGGAAAAGCTTGCCGATCAGAAGCTGCTGAATGTGCTGAACGCCAATTACCTCATGTTGATGGAGGACCAGCTCGATACAAATCGCTTTGGTCGCACTCAGGACCTGCTGGAGCGCCATGCAGAGATTGGTGTCGATCCGAGTCTGGTGCGCTATTTCTACGGTGAGATGTTTCGCCAGCGCGGTGCAGACGGTGATCGCGAGTTGGCAAAGGCCGCATACCGGCATTCGATTGAGGGCGGCAACGCGCCGCCCGGGGTTTACAAGAACCTGGGATACTTGCTGCTCAAGGACGGTGATACCGCAGCCGCAAGAAACAATTTTCGTACTTACCTCGAACTCAATCCCGACGCATCAGATCGGGCGATGATCGAGTTCTATCTCGAGGAGTGATCATGAAGACAATGAAAAGCGTGCCGCCATTAATCACCGCGTTGTTTCTCGCTAGTTGCGTAACCGGGTACACGCTGGTCGCGACCGGCGTCAACTCGATCGACACATTGCAGGTAGACGCCGGTCCTGGCTGGAACCTCGCGCCAACAATTGCCGGCAGCGCCAGTCGCAAGAATGCGCAGACATGGACGCAGGACGGTCTTTTGCTGAATCGGCTCGTATTCGTGCCAGCCGTTGCGGATGGAGAAGCATTACTCAATGTCAAAGACGGTAGTGCGGCGCTACCGGTGTTCCGGAAAGATATGTTGCCAAATGAAATCGAGGAGCTTGCCGAGTCGACGCTTCTGAAGACCTATGGGGAAGGCAATGCAATCCTGAACACGTCAAATCTTCGACCACACAATTTCGGCCAACATCGCGGTTTTATGTTCGATGTGGAGGCGAAGGTAACCGAGAGCCCGGACTACAGGGGGGTAGCCGGAGCGTTCATCGTCGATGACAAGCTGTATTTCATGTATTTTCTGGCGGCTCATCCACACTACTACGCCAAGCATCGCGATGCTGCTGAGGCGATCATCAAGAGTGCGACGCTGGCGACGCCGGCCGAGAAAGCCTGACGCAGGTACTGCAGGGCAAAAAAAACCCGCCATCAGGCGGGTTTTTTGTAACTGTCAGGAACGCCGTTTACTTGATCTTGGCTTCCTTGTAGATCACGTGCTTCCGGATCGTCGGGTCGTACTTCTTCGTCTGGAGCTTCTCGGGGTGCAGACGCTTGTTCTTGGTCACCGTGTAGTAGTGGCCGGTGCCGGCGCTCGATACGAGTTTGATTTTGTCACGCATGATTTAATCCTCCGCCGGTCAGACGTGCTGGCCTTCGGCGCGCAGGTCGGCAACGACTTTGTCGATGCCGTGCTTGTCGATGATGCGCAGGCCCTTGTGCGAGATGCGCAGCCGCACGTAACGCTTCTCGGATTCGAGCCAGAATCGCTTGCTTTGCAGATTCGGCAAGAAGCGCCGACGCGTCCTGTTATTGGCGTGGGAGACATTATTGCCGCTTTGCGGCCGTTTCCCGGTCACCTGGCACACTTTGGACATGACTAAGTCCTTGAAATTAAATAAAGTTGCCCGCGACAAGCGGGCAGAGAGCGGGACTTTATACCAGCCTGAGAGAGGCAATTCAAGCGCCCGCGGAGCGCACCGGAGACCCCCTTTCAGACGAGCCCCCGACTGGCCAGCGAGGTGGCCCGGCCGTCGCCTATGATCAGGTGGTCGAGGAGCCGGATATCGACCAGTTCCAGGGCCGATTTCAGACGTCGCGTGATGCGTTCATCGGCCTGGCTGGGCTCGGCGACACCCGATGGGTGGTTGTGGGCCAGGATTACCGCCGCCGCGTTCATGGCGAGAGCTTCCTTGACCACCTCCCGCGGATAGACGCTCGTGCCGTCAATCGTGCCGCGGAACATCTCGTCGAAGCGCAAGACCCGATGCCGGTTGTCAAGGTACAGGCAGCAGAACAGTTCGTGGCCCAGGTGCCGCAACTTCGACTGCAGGAAGGCCTCGGTATCGGCCGGGCTCTTTATTGCCACCCCGGCCGGCAGGGATTCCTCGTAATAGCGACGCGCGAGTTCGGGAACGGCGAGCAGCCTCGCGAGCCGTACATCGCCAATACCTTTCTCGCGCAGGATCAACTCGCGCTCGGCGTTGAGTAATTGCCTGACGCCACCGAATCGATCCAGCAAACGGGTTGCAAGGGCGATTGCCGCCGCTTGCCCGTCGCTGCGGATCAGTGCGGCAAGCAGGTCGATGTCACTTCGAGTTCGTGCACTTTGCTGGCCCATCAACGGTCCCTGTTCCGGCGCCCTGTGACAGCTTGTGCTGTTGTGGCATATCCAAACAAGCAGAGATTCTTTACGGTATCGCGTTATTCTCTGGAAAATCCCCGGAGCGACAGGCTAAGCTCGACACTGTGAATATCGTCCTCGGCATTACTGGCGGCATCGCCGCCTACAAGACACCTGAGCTCGTGCGCCGGCTACGCGAGCGTGGCGCTGACGTTCAGATCGTGATGACGGCCTCGGCAGAGGAGTTCGTGACTCCGACGTCCCTGCAGGCTGTTTCCGGGCGGCCGATACGCACCAATCTGTGGGACAAGGAAGCCGAGGCGGCGATGAGCCATATCGAGCTTGCGCGCTGGGCCGATCTCGTACTCGTCGCGCCCGCAACGGCCGAGATCATGGCGCGCCTGGCCGGTGGTGGGGCACCCGACCTGCTGACGACGCTCTGCCTCGCGACAGAAGCGCCCATCGCGATCGCGCCGGCGATGAACCGCGTCATGTGGGCGAATCCGGCCGTGCAGGCTAATCGCGACATTCTTGCGGAGCGCGGCATGACCCTGCTCGGGCCCGACGACGGCTCTCAGGCCTGTGGCGAAACCGGCGCAGGGCGCATGCTGGATCCTGGTGACATTGCCGCAGCGGTTTGCGACGCCGAGTTCGTCGGAACATTGGCTAACGGCCCGCTCGCCGGCAAGACAGTGCTGGTAACGGCCGGCCCGACGCGGGAACCGATCGATCCCGTGCGCTACATCACCAATCGCAGCTCGGGGAAGATGGGCTATGCGATTGCCGCCGCCGCACATGCACAGGGTGCAAAAGTCACGCTGATCAGCGGGCCGGTCGCGCTCGAGGAGCCCCGGGGCGTTGACGTCCTGAAGGTCGAGACGGCCGAGGAAATGCACGCGGCGACACACGAGGCTGTTGCCGATGTCGACATATTTATCGCCGCCGCCGCTGTATCGGATTACCGGCCGACGGATCGGGCAGCGCAGAAGATCAAGAAGACCAGGGACACAATGAGCGTCGACCTGGTCAGGTCGCCGGACATTCTCGCCTCAGTGGCCGCGCTCGACGGCGCGCCGTTCACGGTCGGATTTGCCGCGGAAACCGAGAACGTCCGCGAGCACGCGCTTGGCAAGCTCAAGACCAAGAAACTCGACATGATCATCGCCAACAAGGTCGGCAGCGACTGCGGATTCGATTACGATGACAACGCTGCAGAGGTTTTGTGGGGAGGCGGTGAAAAGGCTTTTTCAACAATGCCCAAGACGGAACTCGCTCACGAACTCGTCGGCCTGATTACTGAACGATTCACGGCAACGCGCGGCGCCGAGACACAGCCTGCGCTGTCGGTCGTCTCAATCAAAGAATGAAAGAATAAGAGCCAGGGGCCTGACCTTGCGACTAGTAGAATTGAAGATCCTGGACGATCGCCTTGGCGATTCGATTTCGTTGCCGCACTACGCGACAGACGGATCAGCGGGGCTTGATATGCGTGCCTGCATCGACGAGCCGCTGACCGTGGCGCCGGGCGAAACCGAGCTGATACCGACCGGCCTCGCAATTCACATCGGCGATCCCGGGCTCGCGGCAGTGCTGCTGCCGCGCTCGGGCCTCGGACACAAGCACGGGCTTGTGCTAGGAAACCTGACGGGGTTGATCGACTCGGATTACCAGGGACAGGTTTTTATCTCGTGCTGGAATCGTGGCTCGAAGTCTTACGACGTGCAGCCTGGCGAACGAATCGCACAAATGGTGTTCGTGCCGGTCGAGCAGGTGCGTTTCGAGGTCGTCGATGAGTTCGACGACAGCGCGCGCGGAGAAGGGGGTTTCGGGCACTCCGGAACGGGCTGAGCTATTACTTCATACCCTTCAGAGACTTGAAGCGATTAATGTCGCCCTCGAAACGGGCGATCATCTGCCGCTCGTCAGTCTGGAACTTCAGCAGGTTTTGCTGGTGCCTCGCGATCGTCGCCTGCGTTTCGTTGATGTCGGCCACCAGGTCGGGCTCGATCAATGGGGCGTCCGGATCTTCGCTGTAGGGCCGGTACCTGGAAGCGTCCCGCTTCAGCTTGGTTAACCGGCGCTCGAGGTTGCGGAGGTATAATTCCGTGACCCGTGACTGCGCCTGGAACAACTCAATACGGCGATCACGGTGCATGACAATTTCGTCAACCGACAAATAGGTATGAAGTAAAGCCTGGTCGGCGCGCTTTTGCAGTTCCTTCTGCACGGCGAGATCCTTCGCACGTTTTTCGGCCGCGATCTGCTCTTCGGTCTTGCGGCCCTCGAGGTGGTCAACGGTCACACCATGATCGTTGAGTACCTGCTTCGGCAAGTCGGAAAATTCCGGCGGAATGCTGTCGCCGTAGTGAACCTGCCCGGTTTCGTCCACCCACTTGTAGACACGCTCCGATTCGGCGGCGCCGACGGCGAGCGAGAAAAACGTAACAAGAGCGGCTGCGGAGATTGCTAAGTTGCGCATGGTCCCAAATATGCCACGGAGAAGGTTGCGAATTTGCGACGTGGTTCGCTATTTGGAGCTTAGTGCCCATCGCGCATTCTGTAAACAAGCACGGGGCGCGGTCTGCGGATGCCTCAAGCAATCACGCCGTACTTGCGCCGATAGGCCATTACGGGGTCAAGGTGCTGGGCGTAATCCTCTGATTCTTCTAGGATATCGATCAAATCGTCCAGCTGCACGATACTGATCACCGGGATGCCCAGCGAGGACTTCAATTCCTGCACCGCGGACAACGACCCCTGCCCGCGCTCCTGGCGGTCCAGGGAGATCGCCAGGCCCGCGATGGTCGCTCCGCTTGACGTAATCACCTGGTAGGCGTCCCTGACAGCCGTGCCCGCAGTGATAACGTCGTCGACGATCAGCACCCGGCCGGCGAGTTGGGCACCGACGACGCTACCGCCCTCACCATGGGCTTTCGCCTCTTTGCGGTTGTAACAGTAGGGAACGTCGATGTCGTAGTGCTCGGCCAGCGACGCGGCTGTCAGCGCCGCCAGGGGGATGCCTTTGTAAGCGGGGCCGAAGATCACGTCGAAACCAATGTCAGCCTCGGCAATTGCTGCGGCATAGAAGCGGCCGAGTCGGGCTGCCGCGTATCCCGTGCTGAACAGGCCGGCATTAAAGAAGTAGGGACTGATTCGCCCGGACTTCAGCGTGAATTCGCCGAAATGTAGCACGCCGAGCTCCAGCGCCAGGTCGATGAATTCCTTTTTATAGGCTCGCATTCACTTGGTCCGGGGCTTCTGTATCATGGCCGCCTGCACCTGGGCTCGCGGCGACGCGGAGTATGACATACGGAACAGTCATTGGGATGACCGATGTCAGGTCTGGCCACATATGGTAGGAATCCACGGAGGAATGACTTGTTTCGTATTATCAGCCTGAACGCGAACGGCATTCGTGCGGCTGCCCGCAAGGGCTTTTTTGACTGGATGGCGAAGCAGGACGCCAATGTCATTTGTATCCAGGAGACGAAAGCGCAGGTTCATCAGCTCGTCGACGAATGCTTCTCACCGGCCGGTTACCACTGTTATTACGAGGACGCGATAAAGAAGGGCTACAGCGGGGTCGCCGTCTATACCCGCCACAAGCCGAAGAAAATCGTACGGGGCTACGGAGACAGCGAGTTCGACGACGAGGGGCGTTACCTCGAAGTGCAGCTCGAAGGTATCAATGTGGTGTCACTGTACCTGCCGTCCGGTTCCTCGAGCGAGGAGCGCCAGCTGGCGAAGTACCGTTGCATGGAGTCGTTTACCGAGCACCTGAAAAAGTTGCAGCGCAAGCGCTCGGAAACAGTCATCTGCGGTGACTGGAACATCGTGCACAAGGAAGAGGACATCACGAACTGGAAGCAGAACCAGAAGAACTCGGGCTGCCTTCCGGAAGAGCGCGCCTGGCTCGACAAGGTGTTCGGTGAGTACGGGTGGGGCGATGCATTCAGGATGATTGAGCAGGATCCCGACCAGTACACGTGGTGGTCGAATCGCGGCCGTGCCTGGGATAACAACGTCGGGTGGCGTATCGACTACCACGTCGTGACGCCGGGACTCGACGGTCGCGTCATGCGCACCGAGATTTACAAGGAGCAGCGCTTTTCCGATCACGCACCGCTGATCATGGATTACGATTGGCAGCATGGCGGCTGACACACCCTTGGATCGCACGCGCCGGGAGTCCTTCACGGAAGCGATCCTGAACCGGCGCATGTTGATCTGCGTGTTCACGGGGTTCACGTCGGGCTTGCCGCTGTACGTCCTGTTCCAGCTTGTCCCGGGGTGGCTGCGAACCGAAGGCGTCGGCCTTGCCGAGATAGGCTTCTTCGCGCTCGTGCAGTTTCCCTATACGTGGAAGTTCCTGTGGTCGCCTATCATGGATCGCTTTACGCTGCCCTTTCTCGGGCATCGTCGCGGCTGGATGATCGTAACGCAGGTCGCGTTGCTGGGTTCGATCAGCGTCATGGGCTTTATCAAGCCAGATTTGAATTTATGGACCGTTGCCTACCTGTCGGCAGCCGTCGCGTTCTTCAGTGCGAGTCAGGACATTGTGCTCGACGCTTACCGGCGCGAATTACTGCCCGACGTCGAGCTCGGCCTCGGTAATTCGATTCACGTGCAAGCCTATCGCCTGGCCGGGCTCGTGCCGGGAGCGCTCGGGCTCATTCTGGCCGACTACTTTGACTGGCACATCGTCTTCATCATCGTCGCGCTATTCATGTTCGTCGGCATCATGATGACGTTGGTGATTGATGAGGCGATCAAGGACCCGACGCCGCCGCAGACATTGCGTGCCGCCGTGGTCGATCCGTTTCGCGAATTCATCAATCGCTCCGGGCTGAAATCGGCGGCGCTGGTCCTTGCCTTCCTGTTTCTCTACAAGCTCGGCGACAACATGGCCACGGCGTTGCAGACGCCGTTCTTTATCGACGTCGGCTTCACGCTGACCCAGATCGGCGCGATTGCGAAGACGGCCGGGCTCATTGCCGCGATCGTGGGCGGTATGGTTGGCGGACTGATCATGGTCAAGTTGCCAATCAACCGGGCACTCTGGTTGTTCGGGGTCGTCCAGATCGTCAGTATCCTCGGCTTCGCCGCGTTGTCTGAAATCGGCACGAATCCGTGGATGCTCGGCGTTGTCGTCGCGTTCGAATACCTGGGTGTCGGTCTCGGGTCCGCGGCATTGATCGCGTTCATGGCACGGACAACCAACCTCGCGTTTGCGGCAACTCAGCTCGCGCTGTTCACGGCGCTCGCGTCCGTGCCTCGCGTATTTGCGAATGCGGTCACGGGTGTCCTCGTCGAGCGACTCGGATGGACGAGCTTCTTTCTTCTGTGCACGGTGCTTGCCGTGCCCGGCATGCTGCTGTTGTTCAAGGTCGCGCCGTGGAACGAGGAGCACGCAGCGGAATGACAGACACGCAAGTCGCTGTCGGGCCGCTGGTGGATATCGATGACCCGGGCTGCCGGGAGTTTTCGATTGGTGACGGGGACTGGCCGTTCAGGGGCTTCGTCGTCAGGCAGGGCGACGAAGTCTTCGCCTACGAGAATTTCTGCATGCACGTCGGGCATCCGCTGAACTGGAGACCGGACGAGTTTCTGACCAAGGACAAGTCGGCACTCATGTGTGCGTCACATGGCGCCCTCTACGACATCAGGAGCGGCGAGTGTTTTGCGGGACCCTGCCCGGGGAAAGCGCTGCGCAAGGTAAATGTGGAGATTCGCGATGGCCTTGTCTTCGTGACAGGGCCAACGAGTGCCTAGAAAAAAGGGTTCAGAGCCCTTGTCTCAGGTCTTATCGAGGAAAGCGAGCGGATCGTGGTAGCCGGCGGGCATTTCGTCGTTGTTTCTGCCGACATAGTCTTCCGGGTCCATGTCCACGGAGCCCGACCAGTCTTCGGGTGCGCTGACCTCCACCAGCAGCAATTCCGTCCATGCCTCCATGTCGACTTCGTCGATCGTGCCATCGAACTGCTGTAGCTCAACTGTGCCGCCATCCTCATCGATGGCCACGACTTCAAAGAGCGTACCGTTCGGACGGCTGAACCACTGGCCAATTACGGGGTAGAGAACTGCCATTTCCTTTCGTCCTGTTTGCTCGTTTATAGGCGCCCTTACACTATATATAGATCACATTCGGCGAACTGCAAGACCTTTGTCTTATTAGTTCGTTTGGACGAAATGCCAGTCCCGGATGCGGTGGCCTTTCGTCAGCCCGCGACGCTCGAACTTGGTTCGGGGCCGGTCAAGCGCCCGGTCGCCATCGTGTTCCCGCTCCTCGGCACACTCGAAACGGCCGCAGCTTTTCACGGTCTCTTCAATATGTTCGGCGTAGTTCGCCCAATCCGTGGCGATATACAGCGATCCTCCTGATTTCAGCCGATCAGCGACGAGCTCCAGAAACGATGCTTGCACAATGCGACGCTTGTGATGGCGTTTCTTGGGCCAGGGGTCGGGGAAGTAGAGATTCACACGCGACAGCGTTGCGGGTGGGATTTGCTGTGTGAGCACCTCGATTGCGTCATGCCGGATCAGCCGGAGATTCGTCACGCCCGCGTCGCGCGCTTGCAGCAGGCAATGACCTACGCCGGGCTCGTGCACCTCGATGCCGACGAAATCAGCGTCCTGGCGCTCTACGGCTTGCTGGACCAGCGTATCGCCATTGCCGAAACCGATTTCGAGAACGATGGGCGCGTCACGCCCGAACACCGAGCCGAAATCGAGCGTCGATTCCGAATATTCGATGCCATACACCGGCCACAGCTCATCGAGTGCGCGTTGTTGCGACGGCGTCATGCGCCCGGTACGCAGGACGAAACTGCGAATCGTGCGCCGCCGTGGGCCCGGCTGCTTTTCCTCTGCCATAGGAAGGTCATTCTATCGCTTGAGTGATGGTTGCAAACAACAGTATGCTGTGGGAATCGCAGCACAGCTGTCGGGGGGTTCAAATGAAAAACATTATTATTTCCAAAAACATGCAGACTGTACTCCGAGCATTCACGGGCTTAGCCGCAGCAATCGGCGCGGCGCTTGTCGCGTTTTCGCTACCGGCTACGGCAATGGCGCAGCAGGGTGCCGCGGGGGCGTTGCTCGAGGAGATCGTCACCGTCGCGCGCAAGCGCAGTGACGCCGAGGCCGTGCAGGACGTGCCAATCGCGGTTACCGCATTTGGCGCGGAGCAGCTCGATGCGCTTTTCGTCACCAAGCTGGACGACCTCAGCCACATGATGCCGAACGTACAACTCGAAGCCGTCGGGACGTTCCCGGGTGTGCAGAACTTCTCGATTCGCGGCCAGGGTATCAACAGCTCGATTCCATCGGTGGACCCGACGGTTGGCGTGTTCGTCGACGGCATTTACCTCGGTACGACCTTCGGTGTGGTGCTGGACACGTTTGACCTCGAGAGCATCGAAGTTTTGCGTGGGCCGCAGGGTCTGCTGTTCGGCCGCAACGTGACGGGCGGCGCCGTGTTGTTGCGGACGAGGCGGCCGAGCGACGAATTCGGTTTCCGCATTCGGGCTGGTGGCACGGACAACAGTGATTACAACGTCGCTGCCGCGCTCGAAGGTTCGCTGATCGACGGCGCGCTTGCAGGCAAGATCGTCGGCTATTTCAGCGATGAAAGCGGTTACTACGAAAACACCAATCCGAGCCAGGCAATTCCGGCGCCTTGGCCCGGGGCAACTTATTTCAGTGCGGCAACCGGTCGTGACGTCGGTGAGATGGAGACCTGGTTCGTGCGGCCCATCCTGACCTGGACGCCATCCGATCGGCAGGAATGGACCCTGATTCTCGAATCCGGTGAGGCCGATGGCGATGGCGCTGTCTGGGCGAGCGTCACCGAGCAGCGCGCCGGTGTTCTGCCCGAATTCGTCACGACCGCTGACGAGACGGGCTTTACCACCATCGAGTGGACCTCGGGAACGCTCGAACTCAACATTGACGACGTCGGGCCTGGAACACTGACGAACCTACTCGGCTTCCGCAATACCGATTCGAGGTCGGCCGTTGACATCGACGGTACCTGGCTGCCGATTTTCTCGGCCACCGGTGAGACCGAAGGCGATCAGTTCAGCAACGAATTGCGCTGGTCCGGCAACTTCTCGGACAACTGGGAGGCAACGCTCGGCGTCTATTACTTCGAACAGGACATCACCTATAACGAAGGACGTTACGTGCGGCCAACGTTCCTGCCGCCGCCAGCGACCGAGGTTACACTCGCACTCGGCGGCACGATGGATGCTGAAAACCTGGGTATCTTCTGGAACAACGATATCCATATTGGTGAGGGTTTCACTGCGCAGGTCGGAATTCGCTATACGGAAGAGGAAAAGACCGCTAGCATCTTCATCGGGATTCCTTCCCCTTGTTTCGACGTC
>Ga0070726_10000740_pt1 | contig 37356 bp, 40 predicted proteins | sample tdAd471_FD_67275 | JGI IMG/M metagenome (GOLD analysis project Ga0070726, IMG submission 67275) | Marine sediment microbial communities from the Atlantic coast under amendment with organic carbon and nitrate - tdAd47.1 | ecosystem: Environmental > Aquatic > Marine > Coastal > Sediment | place...
GAGGCGGCTGGCGGCGCGATTTTTGACGGTTTTCCGCGCACGGTCGCGCAGGCTGAGGCGCTCGATGCAGCGCTGGCCAAGCGTGATGCGGCTGTGGAGCGTGTCATCCGCCTGATCGTTCCCGATGAGGAGCTGATCGCGCGCATGGAAAAGCGGGCCGAGGAAGAAGGCCGTGCGGATGACAATATCGAGGCCTTTAAAGTTCGCCTCAAGAACTACCAGGAGCAAACGGCTCCGTTGATCCCTTTCTACGCTGAAAAAGGCGCCCTGAAAGAGGTCACGGGAACCGGTTCCATGGACCAGGTTGCAGCAGCAATTGCAGCTGCGCTGGACGAGAAGTGAGTAAAGCGTGCTGTAACCCCATTGACGGGAGCGCAGCACAGACTGTAGATAGCGCCCTTCGCAAAAGCGGGCGAGCTCAAACGGCCTCCGAGAGGAGGCCCGATGGTTCGTCCCTGAATGGCGTTCTGAATTAGGAGATGGATCGTGGCCCGTATCGCCGGCGTCAACATTCCGACGAATAAGCGCGTTCTGATCGCGCTTCGCTATATCCACGGCATTGGCCCGGCCAAGGCGAAGGAAATCTGCGAGCAGGTTTCCATCACCCCCGAGCGCCGTGTCAGTGACCTGACGGACGCAGAGATTCTGCAGATCCGCGAAGTGATCGACCGTGACCATGTGGTTGAGGGTGATCTGCGTCGCGAGGTTGCTGTTAACATCAAACGTCTTATGGACCTCGGTAACTACCGCGGCCTGCGCCACCGTCGTGGCCTGCCGGTTCGCGGTCAGCGCACGCACACCAATGCGCGCACCCGTAAAGGTCCTGCCAAGCCGATTGCCGGCAAGAAGAAGTAGGGCCTGAACCATGGCTAAGGAACAAGGTCGCGTTAAGCGCCGCGAGCGGAAGAACATCACGTCGGGTGTTGCCCACGTGAATGCCAGCTTCAACAACACGATGGTGACCATCACGGACGCCCAGGGCAATGCTATTTCCTGGTCATCCGCCGGTCACATGGGTTTCAAGGGTTCGCGCAAGTCTACCCCGTTCGCAGCTCAGATGGCTGCAGAGGACGCGGGCAAGAAGGCGATCGAGCACGGCATGAAAACCCTCGAAGTCAAAGTCTCTGGTCCGGGTTCGGGCCGTGAGTCGGCTCTGCGTGCGCTGCAGGCCGTTGGCTTCACCATCACCACCATCCAGGACGTGACGCCCATTCCGCACAATGGCTGCCGTCCGCCGAAGCGCCGTCGCGTATAAGACGTCGCAGAGGTTTTCGCCTGTATGTACGCGCCGGCGGCTCGCCCGCCTGGCTGATGAAAGGGCAGTAGGAACGTGATCGAAAAGAACTGGCAAGAACTCATTCGTCCGATGAAGCCGGAAATCGAGCCGGGTCATGACCCGGAGCGTCACGCCAAGATTGTCGCCGAGCCGCTCGAGCGTGGCTTTGGCATGACGCTTGGCAATGCGCTTCGTCGTGTTCTGCTGTCTTCGCTTCAGGGTGCCGCGATCACCAACGTCCATATCGATGGCGTGGTGCACGAGTTCTCCTCGATTGACGGCGTTCGCGAGGATGTCACGGACATCGTCCTGAACATCAAGCAGATCGCTCTTCGCATGCATGGCGAAGGTCCCAAGCGTGTTGTTCTCAAGAAGTCCGGTCCGGGCATTGTGACCGCGGGTGACATCGAAGAGACGGCCGACGTCGAAATCGTGAACAAGGACCACGTCCTGTGCACGCTCGACGAGGGCGCTGAAATCCGCATGGAATTCACCGTCAACACCGGCAAGGGCTATGTCCCGTCTGACCGCAATCGTCCGGAAGATGCTCCGATCGGCCTGATCGGCGTCGATGCTCTCTACAGCCCGGTCAAGCGCGTGTCCTACAAGGTTGAGAACACCCGTGAGGGCCAGGTTCTCGACTATGACAAGCTCGCCCTGGAAGTTGAGACCGACGGGACTGTGACGCCGGAAGACGCTGTGGCCTTTGCTGCGCGCATCCTGCAGGACCAGTTCCAGATCTTCATCAACTTCGAGGAAGCTGTCGAAGCGCGTCCGACTGAGGACGACAAGCCGGAGCTCGACTTCAACCCGGCGCTGCTGCGCAAGGTCGACGAGCTCGAACTGTCCGTTCGTTCGGCAAACTGCCTGAAGAACGACAACATCGTGTACATCGGCGATTTGATCCAGAAGTCCGAGGCGGAAATGCTCCGCACGCCGAACTTCGGTCGCAAGTCGCTTAATGAGATCAAGGAAGTTCTCGCCCAGATGGGTCTCCACCTGGGTATGGAAGCGCCGAACTGGCCGCCGGAGAACATCGAAGATCTCGCCAAACGTTTTGAGGATCACGTCTAGGCAGCCGCCGGGAGGCGCCTGAACCGGACATGAGGAGAGAATAGCCATGCGTCACGGCATCGCACACCGCAAGCTGAACCGCACGACCACGCACCGCAAGGCCATGATGGCCAATATGGCGGCGTCTCTGATCGAGCACGAGCAAATCGTCACGACCCTGCCGAAGGCAAAGGAACTGGCTCCGTTCATGGACAAGCTGATCACGCTGGCCAAGCGTGGCGATCTGCACGGTCGTCGTCTGGCCCAGTCTCGCGTCCGTAACGAGGACCAGGTCAAGAAGCTGTTCGACGTCCTGGGCGGCCGCTACACGGATCGCAATGGCGGTTACACGCGCGTCCTGAAGGCGGGCTTCCGTCACGGCGACAACGCGCCGATGGCTGTCATCGAGCTGGTCGACCGTGACCCGAGCGCCAAGGGCGCTGCGGATCGCGCACGTGTCGAAGCCGAAGGCGACATGTCTGACGAGTAAGATCGTTGTCATGATGAGTTCAGGAAGAGGCGGCTTAGCTTTTGCTAGCCGCCTTTTTCATGTCCTGAATTGTGCCTATATGGGTCCCATGATCAGAATTCTTGCTATTTCCGTCCTTGTTTCCTGCGCTGCTCCGGCAATCGCCCAGGATGTTCCCTTTGCGCCCGCCGCGCCTGACCGGATCGTTCCGGCAAGTCAGGCAGAGATGCAGATGTCCTTCGCGCCCGTGGTCCGCGAGGCCGCGCCGGCGGTGGTGAATGTCTATTCCCGCCGGGTGTCGCGTCAGCAATCGCCCTTTGCGAACGACCCGTTCTTCTCGCGCTTCTTCCGATCCCAGCCACAGGAGCAGAGCTCGCTGGGCTCCGGGGTGATCGTGGATCCGTCGGGCGTCATTGTTACCAATAACCATGTGGTGGCCGGCGCGACGGAACTGCGTGTGGTGCTCGCTGACCGCCGGGAATTCGAGGCGACCATCCTGCTGACGGATGAGGCGACCGACCTGGCCGTGCTCAAGGTGGAGACCGACGAACCGTTGCCGGTCCTGCCGTTCGATACAAGTGGGGATGCCGAGGTCGGGGACCTTGTTCTGGCGATCGGCAACCCGTTCGGCGTCGGTCAGACCGTGACGAGCGGGATTGTATCCGCGCTCGCCAGAACCGATGTCGGCCAGACCGATTTCGCGTCCTTCATCCAGACGGACGCGGCCATCAATCCGGGCAATTCCGGGGGCGCGCTGGTGGATATGGATGGCGAGCTGATCGGCGTGAACACGATGATCTTCTCGCGCTCGGGCGGTTCCAATGGCATTGGTTTTGCCATTCCGGTCGAGATGGTTCGCCGGGTCGTTGACAGCGCGCTGACCGAGGGCGAACTGATCCGGCCGTGGCTCGGTGCACGTCTCCAGCCGGTCACCAATGATCTGGCGATGGCGTTTGGCATGAACCGGCCGCGCGGCGCTCTGGTCAATGACGTCTATCCCGGTGCGGCTGCCGATGATGCGGGTCTCCAGCAGGGCGATATCGTGCTCGCCGTCGATGGTCATGAAATCAACAATGACAGCGGTGCCCTGTTCCGCCTGGCCACCCGCGCTGCCGGCGAGGACGCTGACTTCACCGTCTTGCGTGATGGCGAGGAGATCAGCGTCCGGGTCCCGGTCCTGCCAGCGCCCGGAATTGCCGATCCGGAACCGCTCATCGTGGAGGGCGCCAATCCGTTCACGGGCCTCTCGCTCGTCGATCTCAATCCGGCCTTCAACCAGGCGATCGGTCTGGATGCCTTTGCCGATGGTCTGATCGTCACCAATGTGCTGCGTCGCTCCGTCGCCGCCGGCTATGGCTTCCGTCCGGGCGACCGGATCATCGAGGTCCAGGGGCAGCGTATCGACAGCCAGGCCGATTTCGAGACCCTGATTGCGCGGCATGATGGCGAGGCCAACTGGCCGATCGCCATCGAGCGTCGCGGTCAGCGCGTCGAGGCCGAGATCAAACTCTACTGAGCCGGTGGAATTGCCGCTTTGGACTGGGCCGCGACGCGGCCTAGTCTGAGCGCATGAGTTCACTGTTTGAAGCTGCCGGCCTGGACGAGGCCGCCCCGAAGCCGCTGGCCGAACGCCTGCGTCCGAAAACCCTCGACGAGGTGATCGGGCAGGATCATCTGCTCAGGGGCGAGGGGCCGATTGCCCGCATGCGGTCCCAGGGCCGTATGGCGTCCCTGGTCCTGTGGGGTCCACCGGGCGTCGGCAAGACGACCATTGCGCGCCTGCTGGCCGAGGACAGCGATCTGGAATTCGAGCCGCTCTCAGCGGTTTTTTCCGGCGTGGCCGATCTCAAGAAAGTCTTTGACCGGGCGCGGGCCCGTCGCCAGTCAGGACGGGGCACGCTGCTCTTCGTCGACGAGATCCACCGTTTCAACCGCGCCCAGCAGGACGGTTTCCTGCCAGTGGTGGAGGAGGGGACGGTGACGCTGGTGGGGGCCACAACGGAAAACCCGTCCTTCGAGCTCAATGCGGCGCTGCTATCGCGCTGTCAGGTTCTGGTTCTCAAGCGGCTGGATGACGACGCGCTGGAAGCCCTCATGGCGCGCGCCGAGGCCGAGACCGGACGCGCGCTTCCCCTTGACCCGGATGCGCGGACGACCCTGCGAGCCATGGCGGACGGGGACGGGCGCTACCTGCTCAATCTGGTGGAGGAGGTTTTCACCTTCGACCGCGAGGAACCGGTCGATGCGGCGGGGCTGGCGACGATGCTCAACAAGCGCGCGCCGGTCTACGACAAGTCCCGCGAGGAGCACTACAACCTCATCTCGGCCCTGCACAAATCGGTTCGCGGGTCAGACCCCGATGCCGCGCTTTACTGGCTGGCCCGCATGCTCGAGGGCGGCGAGGACCCGCTCTATCTCGCCCGACGCATTGTGCGCATGGCCATAGAGGATATCGGTCTGGCAGACAGCGCCGCCATCCATTCCGCGCTTGCGGCGAAGGAGACCTATCAATTCCTGGGCAGTCCGGAGGGGGATCTGGCGCTTGCCCAGGCCGTAGTCCATCTGGCTTGTTCCCCCAAGTCGAACGCCGTCTACACCGCCTTCAAACGGGCCCAGAAGGCCGCGCGCTCGACCGGCTCGCTCATGCCGCCGGCCCACATCCTCAATGCGCCCACGGCCATGATGAAATCTCAGGGCTATGGCAAGGGCTATGAGTATGATCATGACGTTGAGGGCGGCGTCTCCGGGCAGGACTATTTCCCGGACGAGATGAAGGACCGACCGGTCTTTTACGAGCCGAAAGCGGCGGGGCGTGAAGCCGCGATAGCCGAACGGCTGGAGCGCTGGCGGCAATTGCGGAACACAAGACGCTCATAATCCGGTCCTTGCCAATTCCCCCGATGCGCGAAAATATCGCGGCCTATTCTCGGGGGAGGACATCATGAAACCGGAACGACTTCATCTTCTTATCGGCCTGATCTGGCTGCTGCTCGGCATGCTTCTGGGCGAGCATATGGGACGGTCCCAGGATCACGGCCAGATGCCGACCCATGCGCACATGATGCTGCTGGGCGGTGTCATCTCGATAATCTGGGCGGTCCTCTATCGGCTCTGGATCGAGAAACAGGGGCTGATGTCCTGGATCCAGTTCGGCCTGCACCATGTCGGCGTGCTGGTCATGATCCCGGCGCTCTACATGCTCTACGGCCAGATGGCTCCGGAAAGCCAGCTGGGGCCGATGCTCGGCATCTCGGCCATTCTGGTGATCCTGTCGGTCGTGCTGATGCTCTACCAGGCGATCCGCGCGAAATAGGGTCTACTCCGCGTCCGGCTCAACCGTGCAGGCGGAGCCGGCGCGGCCCGTCCAGGCCTCGTCCATGGTTGGCAGGCCAAGCGCCAGACGGCGGTCGTCGAGCGTATCCGGCATGTCCGAGGGGAAGGGCTCCAGACGGCCGTCCGCACACAGGGACTGGGTGCCGTAGAGCTGGTGGCCGCGATTCTCGATCAGCCAGTTATCGGTGCGCTCTGCATAGGCCGCGCCATCAATCCCGCCATTGAAAGCGACGGGCTCCAGGGCAGCGATGATGCGGGGCTCTGCGGAGGCGTCCCGTTCGGCCAGACGCAGGACCTGGCGGGCCAGGCGCGGCTGTTCGGCGTAGAGAATGGCAATCTGCTCCGGGTCGAGCTGACGCACTGCCCACCGCGTATTGGTCTCTTCCAGTTCGGTGATGGTCGCGGCGGTCGCGCTGAGGATTTCGCCCTGGGCGCCGTCATCGAGATCGCTGCGGGAGATCACGGGCAGAAGAAGCTCCGCCATGAAACGCTCCCGCGCCTGGCGCGCAGCGAGCTGTGCCGCCAGTTCGCCATAGGCCGTATATCCACCCTCGATCTGCGCGATCAGGGTTGCGGCATCGGTCGGCGGGGGCGGTGGGGTGTCTTCTAGCGCACCTTCGAGCGCAGGTGCTGCGTCTGCCGCTGGCATCCCGGTCTCCGGCCCTGTCTGGTCCTGCAGGGCGAGACCCAGGGTGAGGGCAAGGGCTGTGATGATCATGTCAAACGCTCCGGAACCGCTGGAGTTGATACTCTAGCCTGCTTCGGGGCGTAAGGAAGGCGGGGGTGAAACCAAAAAACAAAAGCGGGACGGGGGCGCATCCCCATCCCGCTTTTGTTTGTGTCTCGCGCCCTGGCGCCTGGAGGCGAACCGGCGCTGGAGCCCGGGCTTGCGCACGGGCCGGGAGCGAGTGGCTTAGGCGATCGTGGTGCCCAGCGCGACGGTCATGGCGCCAAAGACGCCAGCGACGAACAGGACATTGATCACCGTAGCCAGGGTTTGCGTAATGCGGTCCATAAGACTGTCCTTTCGGTGTTCAAGTTCGCGGGTGTGTCCCGCGATGTGTGATGGTAAATAATGGCTTACCGGAAAAACTGAAGCCACATTGCGTAAAACCACCATTGCAAAAATGCATGCACTTACCAAAATGTTATGTATTTACACATCGGTAATGTTTGGCGGCGAGCGCGCACCAGCCTTGCCAAGGGCCCGGGCGCGGCCTAACCAGCGCACATGATGAACCTGATCCTGATTGGGGCCGGCGGTGCGCTGGGCGCCATTTCCCGCCACCTCGCCGGACGCGCCGCCCTGCGGCTTTTCGGACCGGACATGCCCTGGGGCACTTTCTCGGTGAATGTGCTCGGCGGGCTGGCCATGGGACTGCTGGTCGGCTGGCTGGCTGCCACAGAGCGCGCGGACGAAACCTCCATTCGCCTCTTCGCGGCGGTCGGGTTTCTCGGCGGGTTCACGACCTTTTCGGCCTATTCGCTCGAAATCGCCCTGATGATCGAGCGCAAGGCCATGCTCAGCGCCTTTGCCTATGCGGCGGGCTCTGTTGTTCTGGCGCTGGCAGCTGTGTTTGCCGGGCTGATGATCATGCGCAAGGTGATGGCATGAGTGGCGTACAGAAAATCACAGTCGAAGCCGGCGAAGACGGTTCGCGTCTCGATCGCTGGTTCAAGCGGCGCTTCCCGCACATCACCCAGGGCCAAGTGCAGAAATTCTGCCGCAAGGGCGAGGTGCGTGTGGATGGCGGTCGCGCCAAGCCGGATACGCGCGTCAGCACGGGCCAGGAAATCCGCATTCCGCCGCTGCCCGATGCCAAGGAAATGAAGCAGCGCGACACGCTGTCCGACCGTGATCTCGAACTCGTGCGCTCCATGGTCATCTATGAGGATGACGAGCTGATCGCTTTCAACAAGCCGTCCGGCCTTGCCGTGCAGGGCGGGTCGAAGACCAAGCAGCATCTCGACCGCCTGCTCGATGCCTTCGGCGAGGGGCTCAACCGGCCGCGTCTCGTGCACCGGCTCGACAAGGACACGTCCGGCGTTCTGGTGGTGGGCAAGACCCCCGCGGCCACGGCGAAGCTGGCCAAGGCCTTCCAGTCCCACAAGACCAGGAAGACCTATTGGGCCGTCGCCATCGGCGTACCGAAACCGCATCTCGGCGAGGTGAAGGGCTTCATGAAGAAAACCGCCGGTGCAGGCGGCGACCCGGACCGCGAAGTCATGACCGCCGCACGCCATGGCGAGGAGGGGGCCCAGCACGCCCTGTCACGCTATACCGTCGTTGCGGAAGCCGGACAGAAGGCCAGCTGGGTTGCGCTGCGACCCGTGACGGGCCGGACGCACCAGCTGCGCGTCCACCTGCAGGCCATCGGCACCTCCGTGCTTGGTGACAAGAAATACCCCTGTCACCGCCCGGCGCCGGAAGATCTCGACCAGAAACTCTGCCTCCACGCCCGCCGCCTCGAACTGCCGCGCGGCAATGGCACCCTCGTCATCGAAGCCCCGCTGCCCAAGCACATGACCCGGATTTTCGGCGTGCTCGGTTTCAACATCAAAGAGGCGGATGAGAGCCTGATCGAGGAGCAGCTGGCTTAACCCTTGCCCTTCGCCGCCTGTCTCGCCTTGAAGGCTGCCATCTGTTCGTCTGTGGCAGGCTGCTGGTGTTTCTCTTTCCACTCTGAATAGGGCATGCTGTAGATGCGTTCGCGGGCGGCGTCCCGGGTGATGTCGAGGCCCTGGGATGCGGCGGCATCCTGCCACCAGTCTCCCAGGCAGTTGCGACAGAAATCGGCGAGGATCATCAGGTCGATATTCTGCACTTCCTTGTGCGCATCCAGATGCGACAGAAGGCGGCGGAAGGCCGCGGCGTCGAGGGCGTCGCGCTGGGCTTCGGTGAGGGGCAGGGCGGGCGTGTCGGTCATGAGGGCGGGGTCCGGGGCTTGAGTTGTCGCGCAAGCGCGCTTAGTCAGCGCGTAACGAGGCAAGAGGTAGTCCGCATGTCATCGCAGCTCAAGCTCGCCATCTGGGATATCGATGGCACGATTGTGGACAGTCGCAAGATCATCCAGCGCGCGATGAACCGGGCCTTCGAACGCGCCGGTCTGGGCGGGATCGAGTATGATCGCACGCGCACCATTGTCGGCCTCGAGCTGACCGAGGCCGTGCTCAAGCTGGCACCGCCGGACTATCCCGCCGAACGCATCCCCCAGCTGGCGACCTTCTACAAGGAAGCCTTCGTCGAGCAGCGCCAGGAACCGGGTTTCGAGGAACCGCTCTATGAGGGCGCGCGCGAGACGATCGAGCGTCTCAATGATGAGGGCTGGCTGCTCGGCGTGGCGACCGGCAAGGCGCGGCGCGGGCTGGATATCGTGTTCGGCCATCATGATCTGCACAAGCATTTCGTGACCTTCCAGACCGTTGACCACGGTCCGGGCAAACCGCATCCGCGCATGGTGCTCGATGCGATGCGCGAAACGGGGACGGCTGCACACCAGGCGGTGATGATCGGCGATACCCGCTTCGACATGGAGATGGGGCGCAATGCCGGTGTCCATACGCTGGGCGTCAGCTGGGGCTTCCATACGCCGGACGAAATCCGTGACGGCGGGGCCCACGACCTGCACCATGATTTTGAAACGCTGAATCGCGCGCTGGACGCTTTTGCCGCGCGCGTGGAAGAAGGCGCGACATGAGCGATAAATTCGAGACCAAGCCCGGCGTCCGTATTCCCAAGCCGGAAGACACCCGCCCCAAGCGCTTCTACACGACGGTCACGGTTGAGCCGGCCGAGGGCGGTTACGCCGTTCTGCTCGACGGGCGCAGTGTGAAAACCCCGGCGAAGATGGCGCTGGTCCTTCCCAGCGAAGCCCTGGCCGGGCTGATCGCTGCGGAATGGGAGGCGCAGGGTGAGCGCATTGACGCGCCCTCCATGCCGGCGACGCGCCTGTGTTTCGTGGCCCTGGACCGCTTGGCGGTCACGCGAGAGGACACCGCGGCCGAAGTCACCAAATACGCTTCCACGGACCTGTTGTGCTTCCGCGCACCGGAGCCGCCGGAACTGGTCGCCGCCCAGGCCGCGGCCTGGGATCCGATGCTGGACTGGGCGAAGGAGACGCTCGGCGTGACGCTGGTCTCCGCGACGGGCCTCCTGCCGGTCGAGCAGGACCCGGTCGCCCTGACGCTGGTCCACAATCGGGCCCGTGAGCTCGACGACATCGCCCTGACGGCCCTGGCGCACGCGACCGCCGTGTGCGGCTCCGCCGTGCTGAGCCTGGCGCTGCTGGAGGACCGGATTGATGGCGAGACGGCCTTCGCCCTCTCGACGGTCGACGAGCATTTCCAGCTCAGCCAGTGGGGTGAGGATGAGGAAGCGCGCGAACGGCTCGACAATCTGCGGACCGAACTGGTGGCCGTGGAGAAAGTCCTGCGCGCGCTCTGACGCGTGTCAGATGGCGCGGATCGCCATCATTCGGTCCAGACGGCGCATGGCCTTGCCCGGCCAGTGTGACACACGGCCCAGCGGCAGGGCCTGGGCGAAGCGGTCGATCCGTCGACCCGCCGCGATCGCCGCGCCCGAGACGGAAACCGACGAGACAGCCCCGCTCGCAATCGCGAAGGCGTCATTGGAAAGGCGGTGCTTGAAGTCGTAATCGCCCGGTCCAAGGTCGATCCGCTGCACGCCTTTTTCCGCGAGATCCTCGGCGAGCGCCCGGAACAGGAGCAGGCCCGGGCCATAATTGGAAAAGCGCGGGTCATAGACCGGGAACCAGTAGTGCATCACATCGCGGGAGCGCATGCCGAAATGCGCAGCGGCGAGCTCCCCGTCGATTTCCAGCGTGGACAGCACGCCGGACAGCTCGTCGGTCCGGTACGCCATGAGGTCGTAGATCAGACCCGACGCCCAGCGCCCTTCGAACACGTCTGTTGCTCCGGTCTCGGCATATTGCTGACGCTTGGTCCGGACGAGCGCATCGAGCGCTTCAATCCGCCGGTCGTCGACGCGGTACACCACGTCCAGACCGCTCTCGGTCAGCTTGCGCTCGCGAGCGCGGATATTGCGCATCGCCTTCGGCTCGGCCTTGCGGCGGTCTTCCCAGTAGGCCTCGAACCCCTCGGACATGTTGACGACCCAGCTGGGCTCCATGTCGTCCGAGTGCACAGCGAAGCCCAGTTGATCGGCGAGCGCACCATGGAAGGTGAAAACGCCCAGCTTGGCCATTTTCAGGGCGGCGGCGAGGTCGATATCGGCGCGGTTTGAAATCAGCGCGTGATGGTCGCCCATCGGTCCGGCGAGCGGGCGGAATATCCCCAGACGGGACATGTGGTAGGGGAGGAAGCCAACCGGTGTGCCATTCCGGCTGATCGCCAGCACGCGCGTGTCCTTGCGGGCGCGCGCGACCAGTTCGGCAAACTCCAGCGTGAAATACGGAGAGGCAAGTGCCGGATTTTCCGCGCAAAATCCCCGCCAATACTGGCGTTGGCGAGCGGTCAGCTCGTCGACCCGGATCGATTCAGCACTCATCGCAGCGTCAGTCATGGCGCACTCCTTCATTCGAAGTCCTGCAAACGCCGGGCCAAGGAAAAAGCTTTCCTCTCGTGACGAGCCCGCTAATCTGGGGCGATCCAAGGGAGAGGGGATATGAAGCAGATTGTTCTTTCGGCGCTGGTCGCCATCGGTCTCGGCGGCGCCGCCGGAGCGCAGGCCTATCAGGCCAATCAGTATGACGGCCGGAATGTCCAGGGCTGGAGCTATAGCGCTCAAGGTCAGCAGGCGGCCGGTCTGCCGACCTGGTATCCGTCTGCCGGCAATACCGGCGATGGCTCCAACTGCAATATCGGTCTCTCGCCGATCAACGGGACCCGCGCCGAATACATGGAGTATTTCAACAGCGTATCCCCGCAGGTCTTTGCAGAGCAATTGCGCGCCGCGGGCACGGATGTCGTCGCGGCGCACTCTACGGAAGTCATCGACCTCAACGGACGTCCGGCCATGCGCAATGTGCTGACCGCACGGATGAATGGTCAAGAGTTTGACTTCATGATCGTTACCGTGTCCGGCGCGACCACGATGGCGACACTGACCTGCACGGTCACCCAGGGCGGCTTCCTCGCCCGGTCCCAGGCCTTCAATGATTTCGTGAACGGGATGGACCTGCTCACCACTCCGCCGCGCTAGCGGATGTCGTGATCGGGAGTTTGTGCCAATGCGTATGCGTTTTGCGTCAACGATTCCGCAGATTGCGATTCCGGTCGTCCTTGCCGGGAGTCTTGGTGCGCCGAGCCTGGCCCAGGATTTCCGCGAAGGCGTCTATGACGGCCGCTCCGTCATGGGCTGGGTCTATTCGGAGGAGGGGTCGGAGATTTCCGGCCTGCCCACCTGGATTCCCGACGGTGAAACCGGGGACGGGGCCAACTGCAATGTTGATGTCACCCCGCTTGAGGCCGATCTTGGGGACTGGCTGGGCTATTTCTATCAGGTGACCCCGGCCAGTTTCGGCGAGCAGCTGCGCAATGCGGGCATGGACTGGCAGGCGGGCTATCTGACCGAGGTCATCACCGTCCAGGGACGGCCGGGCATGCGCAATCTCTTCCTCGCCCGCGCCGAGGAGCGGTATTTCGAAGTGATGCGCGTATCCGTGTCCGGGGCCGAGCAACTGACGACGATCACCTGCACCACCGGCCAGGGATTTCTGCTGCCGCGCCTGCAATGGTTCTACGGCTTTGCCGGGAATATCGAGATACTGACCGACCCGGCCGAGTAGGCGCCGACACAGTTGATTGCCCCCGTGGGCGAACCTCTGCTATCCCGCTGCAGCACAAGATTTTTACGGGGTAGAGATGAAAGACGTTCTCGAGCAGCTCGAAGCCAAGCGTGACGCGGCCCGGATGGGGGGCGGTGAGAAGCGGATCGAAAGCCAGCATGCCAAGGGCAAGCTGACGGCCCGCGAACGGATCGAACTGCTTCTGGACGACGGGTCCTTCGAAGAGTGGGACATGTTCGTCGAGCATCGCTGCAATGATTTCGGCATGGCGGACAAGAAAGTCCCGGGCGATGGCGTCGTCACCGGCCATGGCACGATCAACGGTCGTCTCGTCTATCTCTTCTCCAAGGATTTCACGGTCTTCGGTGGATCCCTGTCCGAGACCCACGCCCAGAAGATCGTCAAGATCCAGAAGGCCGCCATCCAGAATGGCGCGCCGGTGATCGGTATTTTCGATGCGGGCGGTGCGCGCATCCAGGAGGGGGTCGCGTCGCTGGCAGGTTACGCGGACATCTTCCTGCAGAACACGCTGGCCTCCGGCGTGGTGCCGCAAATCTCCATGATCATGGGCCCGTGCGCGGGCGGTGACGTCTATTCGCCCGCCATCACCGACTTCATCTTCATGGTGAAGGACACCTCCTACATGTATGTGACCGGCCCGGACGTGGTCAAAACGGTCACCAACGAGGAAGTCACCCACGAGGAACTGGGCGGCGCGTCCGTTCACGCCAAGAAGTCCGGTGTGGCCGATGGCGCCTTCGAGAATGATCTCGAGGCCCTGGTCCAGCTGCGTCGCCTGATCGACTTCCTGCCGGCCTCCAATCGCGAGGCGCCGCCGCGTCGCCCGGTCTATGACAGTGTCGACCGCGCCGAGCCGAGCCTCGACACGCTGGTCCCGTCCAACCCGAACAAGCCCTATGACATCAAGGAGCTGATCGAGAAGGTCGCCGATGAGAGCGATTTTTTCGAGATCGCACCGGATTACGGCTCCAACATCGTCGTCGGCTTCGGTCGCCTCGATGGCCAGCCGGTCGGTTTCGTCGCCAACCAGCCGATGAGCCTGGCGGGCGTCCTCGACATCGATGCCTCCCGCAAGGCCGGCCGTTTCGTGCGCTTCTGTGATGCCTTCAATATCCCGATCGTCACCTTCGTGGACGTGCCGGGCTTCCTGCCGGGCACGAAGCAGGAGTATGGCGGACTGATCAAGCACGGCGCCAAACTGCTCTTCGCCTATGCCGAGGCCACCGTGCCGAAACTCACCGTCATCACCCGCAAGGCCTATGGCGGGGCCTATGACGTGATGAGCTCAAAACACCTGCGCGGCGATGTGAACTATGCCTGGCCGACCGCCGAGATCGCGGTGATGGGCGCCAAGGGCGCGGCCGAGATCATCCACCGCAAGGATATGGGTGATGCCGACAAGATGGCCGAGCACGCGAAGGAATATGAAGACCGTTTCGCCAACCCCTTCGTGGCCGCGGGCCGGGGCTATATCGACGACGTCATCATGCCCCGCAACACCCGCAAACGCCTCATCCAGGCCCTGCGCACGCTGAAAAACAAGAAGGCGGAAAACCCCTGGAAGAAGCACGATAATATTCCGCTTTAGGGAGGCGTCGTTGAGGCGCCTGTTTCCACGAGTATTGAAGCCAGGCTTGGTAAGTGATCAACGGACAGAGGCGTTGAGCCTTGGAGCGTCCATGCGTCGCGGTCCGGTGCGCTTGATCACGCGCAGATCCAAATGAGATTGGTTTGCAAGCCTGCCCTCAATAATGCCTCCGGCACTGCACCACCTGCACACGCTGCGCGTCGCCTTCGCCGGTAACGCGGTAGACGATCCGGTGTTCGCTATCGATGCGGCGGGACCACCAGCCGGACAGTTCGCCCTTGAGCGGTTCCGGCTTGCCGATTCCTTCGAACGGGCTCCGCCGGATGTCTTCGATCAGTTTCAAGGCCCGCCGTAACAGGCGCGTTTCATGCGCGGCCAGCCAGGCCAGGTCTTCCAGCGCTTGCGGCCGCAGTTCGACATTCATGCGCCGCTATCGTCGAGCCAGTGCTTGAAGGCTCCCGGTTCCTCGGCAAATCCACGCAACTGGTCCGGCGTCAGGGAGCGGCTCTGACCGGTCTCGGCCTCAGCAATCGCCTCGCGCAGGCGCCGGGCATTGGCCGGGCTCTCCAGAAGGTAGTTGGTCTCCTGGATGGCTTCCCATTCCGACAGCGACACCATCACCACTGGTTCGGCTCCGCGACGCGTAATGATGGTCGGGGATTTGTCCTCGGTGACTTGCTCCATCACGCGCTTCAGGGAGGCGCGCGCTTCGGAGAAGGAGAGAATATTGGCGAGACGTTTCATGATTTAATTGTACAGGAAGTGGTACCAGTGATCGAGGCCGTTCCGGGAGCTTTCTCCCCGTCTGCCCCTTTGCGACTAACCTTGCGCCCGTTCTTTGACAGTGTGGGGTTTATCCTGATCTCTCTCATGAGAGGCGATTTCGCAAGATAGGGAGGCGTGCTCGCCGGGGTCTGTGCCTGCTGTCACTCGCGGTTTGGTGCCGAGGCCCCGGGATAGAGGCGGCGAAAGTGATAGTCGTAGTAGGAGGCGATTTTTCTGGAGGAGGGAAAAGGGGGATAGCGGTGGTGATGATTTCACCTCCGACAGTCATCCCGGACGTATGCCCGGCGTTAGGCCGGGCGAAGGTCCGGGACCCAGAAACATTCTAAGTTCTCAGTATTTGGCGGAGCGGGGGCAGCCGATTGCGGGGGGTGCCGCACGGGGCGTGTATCTAGGTCCCGGCCATTCGCCCTGCCTGCGCAGGGCATGCTGCCGGGATGACAAAACGAGAAATACACGCAAAGGTGGCAAAATGATCTATTTCGTCTACCTTTTGGCATCCAAGCGACATGGAACGCTCTATTGCGGCGTCACAAACGACCTTGTTCGGCGTGTTTATGAGCATAAGTCAGGGCAAGTGCGCGGCTTTACCTCCAAGTACTTCGTGCATCGTCTGGTTTGGTATGAGGGCTACGAAGACATTCGCGACGCCATCTTGCGCGAGAAGCGGATCAAGCGGTGGAAGCGGGACTGGAAGTGCCGGATGATTGAGGAGACGAATCCGGAGTGGGATGATTTGTTCGCATCGATAGGGGGCGTGCCGCCCCAGGAATTGTTGAAGTCGACGTCTGACTCAACCCCATCGGTAAATCGCATTCACATTTCGGCCACAGGCGTCTTGCAAATTCGCAACAGTTTCCCAAATACGTGACGCGCGTCACGTTGCAGGGCCAGGCTTGTGGTATAAGTCTACCCAATCCGCATCGGCTCGCAGCGAGTCGGAAGACGGGAGGGGATGTTGGTCATGGTCAGGCAAGCGCGACAGTTTCCGCGTTCTGCAGCGGTCCGAGCCGGCGCGGTTGCGCTGGTCGGTGCGGTGTGTCTGGCTGTTGCCCCGGTGGAGGCCCAGTCCTCGCGTCCGCGTCCGGTGATCATCCCGCCGGCGGAAATGCCGGTCGTCATTCCTGCTGAGAGCCGTGATGATCGTTGTGTGACCGGCAGTTTCACCCATCCGGCCGGAGCGCCGGACGGCAAGCCGATGATTTATCCGGTCCATCTCGGGGCAGGGAATGACTATCTGGCGCTGGATACGGCCCTGGCCGGTTCACCCGCCTATGCCTGTGATACTGCGACAACACAGATCATTGCGAGTGAAGGCGAGGAAGTCGAGCAGCGCTGGATCGCGGTTGTCTACGGGCCGGAGCTGGACGTGTGCGACATCGATGGCGCGCGTGGCGGTGCCTATACCGGGCCCTGTCGCTATGGCTGGGTTCTGGAGGGATTCTTCGAGGCCGAAGCCGGTGGTGACGGTTCCATGCTTGCCGTCAGTGGCGATCTGGACGACTAGACGCCGGCCGGTTCCGGTCGGACAGCCTTGCTCAGCATCTTCGTATAGCCATCCGTGACGCAGGCATATCCCTCGTAATAACCGCGCTCGCGCAGGATCCGGTGCAGGCGCGGCAGGTTGTAGGGCGGTACCGCAGCGAACATGTGGTGTTCGAGATGGTAGTTCACATGGTTGGGCGCCACGAAAAGCCGTTCCCACCAGGCGGCCCGGGTCGTGTGGGTGTTGAGCCGCGGCTCGACATCATAGCGATCCGTCGCCACGCCGTGTTCGCCGATGTTCCGCAGGCGCATGATGGCCGGATAGACGAAAAGGCGAGCGATCCACCACAGCGCGATCGCCCAGGGAGCGCCGGCGAGGGTGAGGGCGGTCAGCAGGACCAGCTGGAAGACCAGGAAGGGGGCCTTGCCTGCAAGGGTCGGCTGCTTCCACAGGAATGCCATTTCCTTCAGCCCGGTCTGGCCGGTGAGGTCGCGGATGAATTTGCGACGCAGGCTGGCGCGGGTCACCGGATAGTCCTTCACCAGCCCCTGGTCGGGATCCTCGGCGGTCCCGGCATGCTTGTGATGGTTGAGGTGATAGTCCCGGTAGAGCTGCAGGGGCACGTCGACAGCGGCGCCGCCAATCCAGCGGCCGACGAACTCATTCAGTGCCGTCGAACGGAAAAGCGCGGCGTGGGCGCAGTCATGCAGGATGATGGCGAAGGAAAGCTGTCGTCCGGCAATCAGGGCGATGGACGCAAGGAAGCTCAACGGGTTGGGCCAGAGAATGGACAGGGCGAAGGCCAGCGCGAGCACCAGGACATCGCCCGCCAGCATCAGCGCACCTTGCCAGTTCGTTGTCCGCGACAGGGCGCGCAACTCCTCGCGGCTGAGGCAATCGCCCAGTTTCATGTCATTGCCGGACCGACCGTTCATCGTGAGGCTCCGCCGTCATCTCGTTCTTGCGGCGAAGTGTCCCCCGAAATGGCCGGATTTGCAAAAAATCCGTCGCTCAGCGAATCTGGCCAAACGGGATGAAGCGGCCGATCACGACGCCGATGATGATGGCGTAGAGCGGCAGGGCGTGAAGCGCTGCAGCTTCACCGGCCGGCAGGACGGCCAGGCCAGTCAGGCAGAAGACAAGGATGCCACCCCGGACGCGAAACCCGCTGAGCGGTTCGCCGGTTGCGTCACCCGTACTACGGACCCGCCCCAGCAGCAGGGCGTGCAGCACGCCGAGCGCCAGAACACCCAGCGCGACATAGAGTTTCATCGGATCCATGACCGCGACAGCGCTCAGGAGCAGGGCTTCGAAATCGCCCTGGAGTTCAATCAATTCCCAGGCCGTGAAGGAGAGGGTGACCAGCGCGCCCAGCAGGTTGAGGGTTCGCTTCCGGTCGAGGAAGGCGTCCAGCGCGAAGGCGGTCGCGGCGACGAAGCCGATCTGCGCATACCCGTCCCGGAAGACGGCGAGCGCGGCGAGGGCGGCGACAATGAGAATGTCGCCAAATTTCACGGGCAGGCCGACCGACCGGTTGACGACCCGGATCGCCATCAGGGCGAAGGCCATTGTCCACACAGCTGTCTCGCCAATGAAAAAGGCGGCGGCGACGGCAAGGGCCATGGCGAGAAAGGCGCCGGCATTCCGATCCGGATCAAATTCGCGGGCGGCAGCCCAGGACAGGAAGCCGACAAGGGCATAGGAGAGAGCCGAGAAGATCTGGCCCAGCCCCGACATTCCGTTCTGTCCCGCCCAGACGAAGCCCGCGAAGCCGATGATCGGCATCAGGACCAGGACGGCGAGATTCGTCTTGTATTGCGGTTCAAGTGGTCGCGCGATCGAAGACCGAGAATAGACTGCCTTGCTCATCTTTCCCCCCCAGAATGGCCCTGTGCGGACGTACCCGCTTGCCTCATGGGCCAGGATGCGGCACGCCTTGGTCGTGCTCGACACAGGTATGATGCAATGATGTTTGCCCCGCTTCTGGTTTCAAGTCTAATCGCGATCATTACCGTCGCTATTCACATGACCGGGCTTGTGGTGCTGATGGCGGTGATGCGGGCGCGTTCACCGCACATCCGGCCGCATATCAGCGCGACCCGTCAGGCGGCTTTCATCATGTTGGTCGTTCTCGGTCTTTTCGTGATTCACTCCGTCGAAATATGGAGTTACGCCGCGCTCTATCTCATCCTGGGCGCTTTCGAAACCTTGGAGGAGGCACTGTATTTCTCCACCTCGACCTTCACCACGCTCGGTTACGGCGATGTCGTGATAGAGGGACGATGGCGTCTGGTCGCCGCGATCGAAGGCTTTAACGGTTTCCTGCTGATCGGGTGGTCCACCGCCTTCCTGGTCTCGGTGATCGCCCGGCTCCGCTCGCTGGAATTCGACTGGCTGGACGGTTTACGGGACGAGGATGGTGACGACCGCAACAGCTAGGTGCTTGCCGCTGAGGTCCGGGGCACGCTAAACCCCTGTTGCACTGGGCGTCCGCCTGTCCGTTTCGGGGTCTACATGTTCAAGAAAATTCTCATCGCCAATCGTGGCGAAATCGCTGTTCGCGTCATCAAGACCTGCCGCCGCCTGGGCATTCCCACGGTCGCAGTCTATTCCGAGGCCGATGTGGACTCGATGGCGGTCGAGATGGCGGATGAGGCGGTGTTTATCGGACCGCCGGCCCCCGGCGAGAGCTATCTACGGATGGACGCAATTCTGGACGCGATCAAGGAAACCGGCGCGGACGCCGTCCATCCCGGGTTCGGATTCCTCTCCGAGAACGCCGCCTTCCCGAAGGCGCTTGAGGAAATCGGCGTTGCCTGGATTGGCCCGAATGTGAATGCCATCGACGCGATGGGCGACAAGATCCGCTCCAAGCAATTGGCTGCGAAGGCGGGGGTTTCGACGATTCCCGGCGCGGATGGCGAGATCAATGATGCCGAGACGGCTCTCGCGGCAGCCAAGGCCATTGGATATCCGGTAATGCTCAAGGCTTCCGCCGGTGGCGGCGGCAAGGGCATGCGGATCGCACGGTCCGATGACGAGGTGAAGGACGGTTTCAAGGCTGCGCGCAACGAGGCCAAGTCCTCCTTCGGTGATGACCGCATCCTGATCGAGAAATTCATCGAGGAACCGCGCCATATCGAGATCCAGATCCTGGGCGACAAGCACGGCCATGTGATCCACCTCAATGAACGCGAATGTTCGGTCCAGCGCCGGAACCAGAAAGTGCTTGAGGAGGCGCCGTCGCCCTTCCTCGACAAGAAAACCCGAGAGGCGATGGGGGCCCAGGCTGTCGCGCTGGCTGCAGCGGTCGATTACGACAGCGCTGGCACGGTCGAGTTCATCGTCGACAAGAACCGGAATTTCTATTTCCTCGAAATGAATACGCGCCTGCAGGTGGAGCACCCGGTCACGGAACTGACCTGTGGCCTTGATCTGGTGGAGCAGATGATCCGCTCGGCCGCTGGAGAGAAGCTCGAACTGGCCCAACGTGATGTCGAGATCAACGGTTGGGCTGTGGAGGCGCGGCTTTACGCGGAAGACCCGTATCGCGGTTTCCTGCCCTCCATTGGTCGTCTGAAGCGCTTCCACGAGCCAGCAGAAGGCCCGATGGGCGATGGCGAGCTGCGTATCGACAGCGGCGTGCGTGAAGGCGATGAGATTTCGCTCTTTTACGACCCGATGATTGCGAAGGTGATTGGCTACGGAAAAACCCGCGAAATCGCGATTGATACGCTGGCGTCTGCGCTGGACCGGCTCCACGTCGAGGGACTTCAGTCCAACGCGCCTTTCCTCTCCGCGGTTCTCGACGAAAGCGATTTCCGTGCTGGCCGAATCCACACGGGCTATATCGGCGAGCATTTCCCGGAGGGGTTCCACGGAACACGACCGCGCGAAGATCAGCTGATCTTCATGGCGAGTGCGGCCGCCTATATCCACGAGGTCTACACCCGACGGGCCGAGCAGACCGAGGGGCGTCTGGCCAAGGGCCATATCCAGCCGACGCGCGAATGGATTGTCTTCATGGACGGCCGCCGGATTGCGGTTGAGGTCACTCTCAACAAGCTGGGCGAGGTGGAAATCTGGGCGCCGGAACTGCGCCCGGCGCGCATGATGCTGAATTCTGGCTGGCTTCCGGGGACACACCTCTTCGAGGGGGAGCTGGACGGCGAGACCTTTGCGATCGAGTTCAAGGACCGCACCGAGGGTTATGTCATGCGCCATCGCGGATTCTCCGCGACAGCGATTGTCTGTACGCCGCGCTCGGCTGAGCTACACGCACTTCTCCCGGAGAAGGAAAAGGCCGACACTGCGAAACTGGTCATCTCCCCGATGCCGGGACTCGTCGTCAGTGTCGATGTCGAGGAAGGCCAGGACGTGAAGGCCGGTGAGGCCCTGCTGGTCGTCGAGGCCATGAAGATGGAAAATGTCATTCGCGCCGAGAAAGACGGTGTGGTGAAGTCGATCAAGGTCGAGGCGGGCGCATCCGTCGCTGCCGACGAGCTGATGATCGAATTCGAATAGGACCGGGAGCGCGACGCATGGACTGGCAGAACCTCTTGTTCAATACGCAGGGCCGGATCGGTGCGTCCGATTTCTGGAAAGGCGTCGGTGTCATCATCCTCGGCAATGTTCTGGTGAATATTCTTCCGATGATCGGCGGGCTTTTGTGGCTCGTACTGGTCTGGGTCGGTGTCGCGGTCTACGGCAAACGCTTGCACGATGCCGGCCGATCCGCCTTTCTTCATCTCATTCCCTGGGTCGCCAATTCGATCATCTTCGGCATCGGCGTGATGATGCTGGGCGGCGTCGTGCTGTCTGCGATCCTGAGTGATGGTGAGGTCAGTCCGGTCGCGATTATTGCGGCAGGGGGCGCCGGGGTGTCCCTGATGGGGTTCACCCAGCTCATCTGGCTTCTCTATACGCTGTGGGTCGGCTTCGCTGACGGCGAGGCCGGAGAGAATGCCTACGGTCCCGCGCCGGTCATCGAAGCCAGCGCGACTGTGTCGGAAGACTAGCCGGAACCGGGCTGCGGCGCGGATTGCAGATTGACGCTGTGGCCCGGGAATGGGACACAGGAGCATCATTCTCGCAAGGGGGGCTGCGATGAATCCCGGGGTGTTGTTCCTGCCCATTTTCCGTGCATCGACCACGGCTTACCTGCTGGGGCTGGTGGTCCTGGCGCTGTTCGATTTCTACCGTATGCGGGCCGGGCTCGATCCCAGTATCGCCTCGCTGGCGATGGTCGCCATCTGGTTCTTTACTTTCAGCCTGCTCGCCAATCGTCGGCGCTATGTCGGACGGAGCGCGGCCTTCGCCTTGCTCCCGGTGGCCCTGGCCGCTCTTGCAAAAATCCTCACCGCACTGGTGATGATGATGGTCCGGGTCTACGAAGCGATGATGGTGTTTGCGGCTGAGAATGGCGTCGACACCGAAGACCCCGTCGCACTCAATGCGGCCGTGTCTGATCCGGGTTTCATGCAGGCCTTCCAGATGCATCTGGAGACCCAACCGGAGATGGCTGAGCAACTGGTCGCCGCTGCCGCCATTCCGTCTTTCATCGCCTTCTGGCTGGTCATGGCTGGCTTTATCCCCTGGTACGCGCAATTGAAGCGGCGGGGCGGCTCTGTCGCGGACCTGTCCAACACGCCCTCGCTCTACGAGCCAGAGCCGGTCCAGGCGCCCGAAGCCGAGCCGGAGCAGGCTGGGCCGGAGCCGGTTTCGCCGCAGGTCGAGGATAGTGCGGGGGAATCGGAGGACGAAGCCGCGCCCGAGGCCGACGCCTCTGATGAAACGCAGGACGGAGGCGCCGACGATGCGGGTCTCGCTGGCGCTGATCCGTCGGAAGACAAGCCTGCCTAGTGGCCGAGCTCAGGCGCGGCCGCTCGCCTGGCGTCGCCAAAGATTTCGGTGAAGGCGAGGTGGAGCGCTGCGTCGAAGTCGTCCATCGACGCCGTTTTTCCAAGCTTTTCCAGACTGGTCACGCCGTAGAGCGGGTTTGATATTCCGCACGGTGTGATACCGCCGAAATGGGAGAGGTCCGGTGCCACATTGAAGGCGATGCCGTGAAAGCTGACCCAGCGGCGCAGGCGCACGCCGATCGCCGCGATCTTGTCCTCGCGCCCGCCATCCAGATCAACCCAGACGCCGACACGCCCGTCACGCCGCCCGGCCTGCACGCCGAAGGCTGCTGCCGTGTCGATCAGCCATTTTTCCATATTGCAGACGAATTTGCGGGCATCGCGGCCACGCTTGGTCAGGTCGAGCATGACATAGGCCACTCGCTGACCCGGTCCGTGATAGGTGTACTCTCCCCCGCGGCCCGTCTGATAGACCGGGAAGCGGTCCGGCATCAGCAAATCTGTCGGCTTGGCGCTGGTGCCCGCCGTATACAGCGGGGCGTGCTCCAGCAGCCAGACAAGCTCATTGGCCTCGCCCCGGGCGATGGCTGCGGCACGCTCTTCCATGAAGGCGACGGCGGGTTCATAGGGCACATAACCGGGTGAAACCGCCCAATCGACTGCTTGTGATTCCATATCGACGGGTCTTTAACTCTACCGAAACCGTATCGGGCAAACATCGTGATGATTATCCACAAGAGCAAGTCCAGGAGTGATTTGTGAGTCAGATCGGCGCTGTAGACGTTGAAATCTCTGTGCTGCTGGGGCGGTCCAAAATGCCGATCCAGCAATTCCTGCGCATGGGTCGCGGCGCGGTGATTCCGCTCGATTCGGGCGAGGACGACGAAGTGTGGATCCTGGCGAACAACCACCCCATCGCCCGCGGCGAGGTGGTGATCCAGGGTGATCGCATCGCGGTTTCCATCACGGGGCCTGCAGATGCACATGAATTCTTTGCAGCTGCATAAATTACGGTAGAAAGCTCTTCACAAGGGGCAGGGATGTTGCTATCTCCCGCGCCTCTTCCACGTGCGGTCGTGGCGGAATTGGTAGACGCGCAGCGTTGAGGTCGCTGTGGGGTAAAACCCGTGGAAGTTCGAGTCTTCTCGACCGCACCATTTCCCTGGCAGGCTTTCCGGACAGACCGGAGCCGCCTGGGGGTGGGAACCATCTACACAATGTGAATGTCTGGTCTGGACGCGTTTCATCGCTCCGGGGCGTCGTGATTCCGACGAGACCCGGCCTGTCCCCTCGCGTCGTCTCCGACGTGATTCGCCCTACTTCAGGCCGATTTCCCGCAGTCTCTGATCGAGAAACGCGCCCGTGCTCACAGGATCGGGAATATTGTCGCCATAGCGCTCGCAGGAGGGCAGGCATTCCAGCATCACATCTTCGCGCGGCTGAACGAAAAACGGCATGGAGTAGCGGCTGATGTTCGGCCCGTCCGGGTTTACCACGCGGTGCGTGGTCGCGGGCAGGAAGCCGTTGGTGATCCGGGCCATCATGTCGCCGGTATCGACGATCAGATGCTCGGGCTTGTTCTGGATGGGCAGCCACTTGCCGTCGCGGGTGAGCACTTCCAGGCCGGCGCCCTGGGCTGCCACCAGGAGCGTGATCAGGTTGATGTCCTCATGCGCGGCCGCCCGTACACTCCGGGGGTCCGCATCGTCCGGAACCGCCGGGTAGTGGATCAGACGCAGCAGGGAGGTTCCCCGGTCGACGCGGGGTTCGAAGAAGTCAGGCTCAAGAGACAGTCCCAGCGCGATTGCCGCCAGCAAGTCGCGACTGGTCGCTTCCAGGGCCTCGAACAGGGTTTCGAAGACGGTCTGGAAGTCTTCGGGCTGGTCCGGCCAGGCGTAGGTGTCTTCCTCCGAGGCGCGACGATGACCGATTTGCCAGAACTCCTTGAGGTCCGGCACGTCGGAGTTTTTGGCGCGCTCGCGACCGAAGGGCGTATATCCCCGCAGGCCATTGGCATAGCGAAGTTTTTCGTCTTCGGGGCGAGCGAAGAAAGCGGCCGCAGACTCATAGCTGCGCGCGATCAGCTTCGTATCGACCTGGTGCCCGGCCAGGGTAATGAAGCCATATTGGCAAAATGCCTCGACGAGTCTTCTCCCGAACGCCTCGCGGCCCTGCGGGTCGGCGTTGGTGAAGTCGGCGAGATCCAGATGGGGAATGGTCTCAGGCATGGGCATGTCCAGCGATAAGGGAGTCGACGTCAGCCCGGACGGGCAAGGAAGGTTGCGCGCCCGCCTTCAGGGTCGCAGCCGCTCCGGCGGCGCAGGCGAAGGCGAGGGCGTGTTCGGGCGACTGGCCCTCAAGCCAGGCGCAGGCGAGGGCGGCGACAAATGTGTCTCCGGCGCCCGTCGCATCAAAGGCGTCAACGCGGGGCGGCCGGGCCTCTGCAATCTGGTCATGTCCCTGAAACAGTACGGCACCCCGTTCGCCAAGCGTCACGGCGACATGGCGTCCGGTCTTCTGCAAGCGCTCCAGCCCGTAGGTCCGGCTCTCGGTCTCGTTGACGACCAGAATGTCTGCCCGGGCCAGCAGGGCGTCGGGGATGGCGAGCGAGGGGGCGAGGTTCAGGCACACCGGTCCCTGGCATCGTCCCGCGGCTTCCAGCAAGACGGGTACGGGGGTTTCAAGCTGGCCCACGAGGGCGCCATCGATCCGGGGCGGCAGGTCGGTGATGGCCAGCGCGGCATTGGCGCCCGGCGCGACCACGATCTGGTTGTCGCCGCCCGGCTGGACGGAAATCATCGCGACGCCGGTGGCGTGATCCGGGGTGCGACGGCAGCGGGACAGGTCCACATCAGCCGCGGTGAGGAGCGCCAGCGCCTGTTCGGCCTCGGCGTCTGTACCGACGCAGGCAATCAGGGCCACGTCAGCGCCCAGTCTGCGGGCCGCCAGCGCCTGGTTGGCGCCTTTGCCGCCCGGGTATTTCGCAAACGTGCCGCCGAGTACGGTTTCACCGGCGCCCGGGAGCGTTTCGCAGCGAACCACGAGATCCAGATTGACAGATCCGACGACGGTGATGCTGGGCGGCTTCATAGGCGCTCCATATGGGTAACCAGCAGGTTGAACACGTCCGCATCACGCACGCTGGTAATCCAGTTGATGGTCGCACTGTTCGCGTCCACGTCAACCGCTGTCATACGGGTCTGGCCGCGCCGGGGCGTATCCGCACAGTCAACGTCCAGCGTCACGACTTGCGCGGTGAAGAGTGTGCTGTCGAGCAGGTAGGCGATGGTGCACGGGTCATGCAGGGCCGCCCCCTCGGCGCCGTAGACTTCTCCATAGATCCGGTTCACATGGTCGATCATTTCCGCGGCGATCTGGCTGGCGCGATGCGGAGACCCGGCAAGGCGTTGCCAGCGCGAGGGTGTGCAGCGCAGCTGCAGCGTTGCATCCAGTCCGATGACGGTCATCGGGCACCCGCTGCCCAGGACGATACGGGCCGCATCTGGATCCGCGTAGATGTTGAACTCTGCGAATTCCGTGATGTTACCAGCTTCACGCCCGGCACCGCCCATGATGACGAGCTCCTTGATCCCCCGGACGATCGTTGGATCGCGCTGGAGCGCTGAGGCGAAATTCGTCATGGGTCCGGTGATCACCAGCGTGTAGTGCCCCGGTTCTGCAGCGGCCAGTGTCTGGCAGAGGTAATCCACCGCGTGCAGCTGTGCGGCGGGCGCAAGTGCGTCCGGCAAAGTAGCCTTGCCCAGTCCCGAGGCGCCGTGGATGTGCTCGGCAAAGACGGGGGGAACCTTAAGCGGGCGGTCGCAGCCGGAATGAACCGGTATGTCTGTCCGGCCGGCCAGGGCGAGGATACCCAGCGCATTGCGGGTGCAGGTCTCTACCGGGACATTGCCGGCGACCGTGCAGATGGCTCTGATATCCAGCGTTTCCGCTGCCCCGAGCGCGGCCAGCAGGGCGATGGCGTCATCGACGCCGGGGTCGCAATCGATGACCGTCGGACGCGCCATGGACTCAGCCGGTGAACAGCATGCCGGCGATTGCCGCGCTCATCAGGTTCGACAGGGAGCCCGCCAGTACGGCGCGGAAGCCAAATGTGGCGATTTCGCCCATGCGATTGGGGATCAGGCTACCCAGACCGCCCAGCAGAATGCCCACAGAGCTCAGATTGGCGAAGCCGCACAGGGCAATCGTCAGGATGGCCTGGCTGCGCGGGGAGAAGGCTTCGAGATTGCCGGAGAGGGTGAGGTAGGCCACGAATTCGTTGATCACCAGCTTCTCGCCGACGATGGCCCCCGCCGCCTGCGCTTCGGCGGCCGGGATGCTCAGCGCCATCATCAGCGGCGCGAAGGCCTGACCGAGCAGGCTCTGGATTGTGACGCCCTCTACGCCAAAGGCGCCGGCAATCATCGCGATCAATCCGTTGACGAGCGCGATCAGCGAGACGAAGGCAATCAGCATCGCCCCGATATTCAGGGCGAGGTGAAGACCGTCTTTCGCGCCCACCGCGGCGGCCATCACAACGTTCGCATGGCGCTCTCGCTCCGGTTTGCTCTTCAGCATTTCCTGGGCTTTGTCGGCGCCCTTGTCCGCCGGCATGATGATGCTGGCCATCAGGAGGCCGCCAGGCGCTGCCATGAAGCTGGCAGCCAACAGGTATTCGATACTGATGCCGATCTGCGCGTAGGCCGCCAGTACCGTTCCGGCGACGGAGGCCAGGCCGGAGGTCATGATCGCAAACAGCTGCGGTTTGGTGATGCCTTCGAGATAGGGGCGGATGACCAGCGGGGCCTCGGTCTGGCCGACAAAAATATTGGCCGCTGCATTGAGGGAGACAACGCGCCCGCGGCCCAGGGCCGTCTGGAGGAGGAAGCCGACGATCTTCACGATCCACTGCATCGCGCCGATATGGTAAAGCACGGACATCAGGGCCGAGAAAAAGATCACGACGGGCAGGACGTTCAGGGCGAAGCTGAATCCGACGGACTCGGAAACCAGCGGGCCGAACACCATTTCGATCCCCGCGCCCGAGAAGGCGAGCAGCTGTGACACGCCGCCGGACATGCCGCGCAAAATCTCCCGCCCGACCGGCAGGTAGAGTACAAATCCGCCGATTGCTGCCTGCAACAACAGGGCGCTGGCCACTGTCCTCAGGCTGATCTTCCGCCGGTTCGTGGAAAAGACGACAGCGATCGCCAGCAGGATTACAGCTCCAAAAGCCGCGACAAGGTTTTCATTCATGATGCGGCCCTTTCCGTGTGGTCAAGCACCGACGGGATCGTCGTTTCCTTTCAGGCGCGATGGCGTGATAGGCGATTGAGACGGGATTGGCGAGTGGGCGCACGCTGAGAGGACAGTTCTTCTGCGAAATGTGTCGTGAAACACGAAGCCCGGGCTCGCCTTTCTGTGCGCTGCGTCATAGTGTGCGCGCACCACGCAAACCCCTTGAGAATCAGCAGAGGAGAACGCCATGAGCGAAGTCGCTTTTGAAGACGAACTCCTGACGGATGCACCGGCCCGCGCCGATGTGGATACGGCCTTCGTGGCCGAGCTGACTGATGCGATCGCGCAGGAAGACGCTGATCGCGTGCGTCGTTTGCTGGCGCCGTTACACGAAGCTGATATCGCGGATGTACTCGAGCAGCTGTCCTCTTCGAAACTCGAGGAGCTGGCGATTCTCGCACCCGATGTTTTCACGGGTGAGGTGCTTTCCGAGCTGGCGCCGGATTCCCGTGAAACGGTCACTGACCAGCTGGACGCGGCGCATCTGGCCGCGGCGATTACCGAGCTGGACAGTGATGACGCGACCGATGTCCTGGAAGAGCTCGACGAAGAGTTTCGAGAAGCGGTCCTGGCGGAAGTCCCGGATGCGGAACGCGAGGCGATGGAATTGTCCCTCGCCTTCGACGAGGAGACAGCCGGTCGCCTCATGCAGCGCGAATTCGTGGCGGCACCGGAATTCTGGACGGTCGGTCATGCGCTGGATCACATGCGGGCGACCGATCAGGAACTGCCCGACATGTTCCACGACCTCTTCGTCATCGACACAGGCTTCCGCCCGGTCGGCGAAATCCCGGTCTGCCGTCTGCTGAGCGCCAAGCGTGATATTGCCCTGACTGATCTGATGGAAGCGCCGCGCATCCTCGTGGATCCGGAGACAGATCAGGAAGAAGTCGCCTACCTGTTCCAGAAATACCACCTTGTTTCAGCCCCGGTGGTCGACGGCTCGGGGCGTCTGACCGGTATGCTGACCCTCGATGACATCGTCGACGTCATCCAGGACGAGAACAAGGAAGACATGCTCGCGCTCGCCGGTGTGAATGAGGCAGGCCTTGCCGATACGGTTTTGAGGTCGGTTCGCTCGCGGGCCCCCTGGCTGCTGGTCAATCTGGCGACGGCCATTCTGGCGTCGGCCGTGATCGCGCTCTTCGAGGGGGCGATCGAGCGGATTGTTGCGCTCGCGGTCTTGATGCCGATCGTCGCCTCCATGGGCGGAAACGCGGGAACGCAATCGCTGGCGGTGGCCGTACGCTCGATTGCCGAGCGTGACCTCACGGCGGCCAACTCGATGCGTGTCGTCTGGCGTGAACTGGCGACTGGCATGGTGAACGGCGTGATTTTCGCGATCGTCATGGGGCTGGTAACCCTGGCCTGGTTCCAGGATTTTCAGCTCGCTGCGGTCATCGCTACAGCCATGGTTGTAAACCTCGCATGCGCTGGACTGTCAGGCATTCTCGTCCCGCTGGGGTTGTTGCGAGCCGGGGCCGACCCCGCTGTGGCGTCTTCTGTTTTCGTCACCACCGTAACCGATGTAGTGGGTTTTCTGGCATTCCTGGGGTTGGCGTCGATCGTCCTTCTGTGATGAAATCCGCCAAGACGCTGGGGAGCGAAGGATGGTGAAATCGTGCGTGTCTTGAGTCTCACGCTGGCACTTCTGTGTTCTGTACCCGCCGCGGCGGATGCGGACGGGCAATGGTCGCCCGCCGGTCGGCTCGACGCGCCGCGGGCCGGTCTGGCGGCTGTTGTGCTCGATGAAACGCTCTACGCTGCCGGCGGCGCAGGGCTTACGACACCGCGGACCGAGTTTGAATCCTATGATGCCGAACTGGACCGCTGGTTCCCGGAAACGCCGCTGCCCATCGGGCTGGAACGTTTCGGCATGGCGGTTTCCGGTGAGCGTATCTACGCCGCTGGCGGCTACGCCCAGGGGGAGTTGGGGGGTGTCGGACCCAGCCCGGCCATGTGGTCCTGGTCGGCCCAGTCCCGTGTCTGGCAGAGCGAAGCGCCCATGCCGGCGCCGCGGGCCGATTTCGCGCTGGTCGCGGTCGACTCCCGGCTCTACGCCATTGGCGGGTCGCACGATGATGCGACTCTTTTCGTTTTTGATCCGGAGGCCCGAGAGTGGGAAAGCCGCGAGATTCCCGCCGGCGTGACCCGAGCCGCTTCCAGCGCGGTCGTCTCGGACGGACGGATTTATATGATCGGCGGTTTTGCGGCGGGCAGAGCGAGTGACCGGGTCGATATCTACGATGTGGAGGCGGACGCCTGGACCCGTGGTCCCGACCTGCCGGAGGCCAGGGGCGGTGCCGCCATTGCAATGGCCGACGATGGGAGAATTCACCTGTTCGGCGGTCGGGGAGGCGACGGAAACGTCACACTGGACCGGCATTCAAGCTGGATGCCTGGCGACGCAGGTTGGCGCCAGGAGGCTGCCTTGCCATCGCCGCGCACCAATGCGGCCGCTGCCGCACTGCGTGGCGGGATTTTCGTTGTCGGCGGTGGAGCCGGAGGCGGCTTCTTTGCACCGTTCACGGCGCTCGATTCAACAGATGTCTTCGAGCAGGGGGCTGACTAGCGGGGGCGGCGCCGGTCTTGCAGGGCGAGACCGGGTTTGCGTTTGAATGTGTCAGATATGAACAAGATGAAACCGCAATTGAAGTCGACGCCGGCCGCGCGTGCGCTCATCAAGCGCTTCGAGCGCTTCAATGCCCAGGCTGTGCAGGGCGATGATGGCCGCTGGGTCGTCGGCATCGGTCACCGCGCCGCTGCCAAGCCGGGCGCGCAGGTGTCCGAAAAGGAAGCGGATCTTCTGCTGATCTATGACGTACTGCAGGCGGAAAGCGCGCTGGACGACGTGGTCAACACGCCGCTCAAGCCGGGCCAGCGCGATGCGCTCGTTTCCTTCGTGACAGACATCGGTGCAGAGGCCTTCAAGACTTCGGATGTCGCGCGCTACCTGTTCGAAGGACGCGCCATGGCCGCCGGTGAGGCTCTGGCGATTTACGGGGACGCCAATCTGGACCGGCGTGAAGCGGAAAGCGCGCTCTTCATGAGCGCGTTCGCGCCGCCGGTTTCCAAGAAGGCCGAGGAACGCGAGAAATCGACGGTCGAGCTGATCATCAAGGTGGAGCATCCGGCCGAGGAAAGCGTGCTGGAAAGCGTTGGCGCGGAAACGGTATCGGAAGCGGCACCTGCCGCGCAGCCACCGGTCGACGCCGGGATTCCGGACGCGGAGGACGCGCCCGCGTCTGCACCGCCGCCCTCAGCAGCGGAGATGGCCGCGCGCCGCGCCGCCGAAGCGGAAATCGCGCGTATCCTGGCGGTCGTGGGCGAAATCCCGGCTGAGGAGCTTGAGCCGAGCGTCGTCGACCTTCCGCCGGTGGAGGCTGAAGCTCCGCCTGCCGTCGTCGAGGACGCGGATGAGGCGCCGGCCGAAGTGATCGAGGCGGTGATCGACCTGGCGGACGCGGCCGAAACGGTTGACGTAGAGCCTGGTGCTGTCGCGGCCACGTCTGCGGAACCGGCTGACGAGGGCGTCGCCGAAATGCCCGTCGAACCGGTTGAGGACATGCTGACCGCGGACGATCCGCAATCGGATGTGCCGCAGGATGAGGCCCCGGTTGCAGACGCGACCGAGACCCTCGCCAAGCCGGTTGTCGTGGAGCCAACCGAGGCCGCGCCGACTCCGCCGAAATATCGCCGTCCGTTGTTCGGCGGCCCTCTGGATGCCATCCAGGGGCGTCCGGTTTCGGTGCAGAACACACCCGCAGCGCCGACGGTTCCGCTCGACAGCGTCCTGCCCGTTGAGGAGGAGAAGTCTGATCCCGCCGCGCAGCCTTCCGTGGAAGAAGACGAAGCGCCGACCATGGTCGCTGAGGTCGAGACACGCCGCGTTGATGATGTTGCACCGGCCTCCGATCCGGCAGCGGCTCAAGTCATCGCCCGGATGTCCCGCGAGATGGCGCATGTCGCTACGCAATCCCGCCCGTCCGAGTCCGGTCTTGCCACCGTCAATACCTATGACCGGAGCCTGCCTGAAGGGGCGACGCTGGGCTATGTGATCGCCGGCGAACTGGCCACCCATTTCGAGGATGAAGGCGAAACGGCTTCCGAGACCGTCGAACAGGAGCTGGCCGAGCTGGCGGAAGCCATGCGCGATGACGAGACGAACGCCGAGGCTATTGTCGAGACGGTGGACGCACCGATCGAAGACATGGCTGCAACCGCTGGCGATGGCGCGGCCGACGCGGTCGAGGCCGCTTCAGCCGAGATCGCTGACGGGTCGGAGGACCTGGTTGCGCAGATCCATGATGTTGTCGAACAGGAGATAGAGCGCTCCGGACGGGACGACACGCCGCCGCCGCATCCCGCCTTCGCGCCGGCCGAAGCTGCGGGCTCGGTTGGCGAGATCGAAGCGCCCGAGACCGATAAGACGGATGAGGATCCGGCCATCCATGACGCCGATGCATTTTCCGTTTCCGGCAACCGGATGATTATCGACCCGCTGGTCGAGGATGACTTCTCCCCGACGGACCTTGTCGGTGAGGGGGACGTCTTCACGACAGGTGGCGCTGAACGCGACCAGTCACATGACAAAAGCGCTGGCCCCTTCCTGATCGCTGCGGTCGGCGGGCTTGTCGTCGCCGGTGTCAGTGGCTGGTATGCGATGCCTAGCCTGGGTCAGATCTGGGCCGAGCGCGAACTGACGCTCGAAGCCTGGGGTGTTCTGGGCGGAAGTTTTCTGTTTCTGCTTTCCGCATGGCAACTGATCTCGGTTTGGGGTGAAAATCGCAAACGCAAGGCGGAAATCTAGACTTTCCCGCAACAATCGTGCGCATGTCGACCTGCGGCCTTGACCGGGCCGTGGGCCGTGTTACATGCCGCGGCATGATAGCGAACCAATACCCCTCTCTCGACTTCAATCTGGGCGAAACTGCGGACATGATCCGCGACACGGTCCGGTCCTTTGCCTCTGACGAAATCGCGCCGCGTGCGGCTGAGATCGATGAAAGCGACGTCTTCCCGCCGGACCTCTGGCAGAAGATGGGTGAGCTGGGATTGCTGGGTATCACGGTCGAGGAAGAGCAAGGCGGCTCCGGCCTGGGCTATCTCGAACACGTCATCGCGATGGAAGAGATCAGCCGCGCCTCGGCGTCGGTTGGCCTGTCCTACGGGGCGCACTCCAATCTGTGCGTCAACCAGATCCGCCGCTGGGCCAGTGAGGAGCAAAAGGCACGATACCTGCCCAAACTGATCTCCGGTGAGCATGTCGGTGCGTTGGCTATGTCCGAACCGGGTGCCGGGTCCGACGTGGTCGGCATGCGTCTGAAGGCCGAGAAGCGGGGCGACCGCTATGTGCTCAACGGATCCAAGATGTGGATCACCAATGCCCCGGCCGCTGATACGCTGGTCGTCTATGCCAAGACGGATATGGACGCCCATTCCCGTGGCATCACCGCTTTCCTGATCGAGAAGGATTTCAAAGGCTTCTCCGTTGCCCAGAAGCTCGACAAGCTCGGTATGCGCGGGTCGGAGACCGGCGAACTGGTTTTCGAGGACTGCGAAGTTCCCGAAGAGAACATCATGGGACCGCTCAATGGCGGCGTGAAAGTCCTGATGTCCGGGCTCGACTATGAGCGCGCCGTGCTTTCGGCGGGGCCGATCGGTATCATGCAGTCCTGCATGGACGTCGTCATGCCCTATATCCGCGAGCGCCAGCAGTTCGGCAAACCGATCGGCGAGTTCCAGCTGGTCCAGGGCAAGCTGGCGGACATGTATGTCCGGATGAATGCGTCGCGGGCCTACGTATACGCGGTTGCCCAGGCATGCGACCGGGGCCAGACGACCCGCAAGGACGCTGCCGGTGCCATTCTCTACGCTGCAGAGAGCGCGACACAGATGGCGCTCGACGCCATCCAGTTGCTGGGAGGCAATGGCTATATCAACGAATTCCCGACGGGACGTCTTCTGCGCGACGCCAAGCTCTACGAGATCGGCGCTGGCACGAGCGAGATCCGTCGCTGGCTGATCGGTCGTGAACTCTTCACCGAAACCGCCTGACCCGCGCGTGACCCACCCGTAAGAGCACGCTAGTCTCCCCGGCGGAACACGCTGGGGGGGGAACCATGCTGCTTGCCTTGTCACTTGCTTTTGCGCTTGAGGGTCAGATCGCTGAACCCGGCGAGATGATTGCGGCCTGTCTTGAGGGCCAGAGCGACGCCAGCGCCCGACGTGCCTGTATCTGGCAATATGCCAATGCGTGCATGGAGACGCGGGAGGACGGGTATTCGACCCACGGCATGGTGACATGCATGGTCGAGGAACGCGACGCTTGGTCCGATCGCATGCAGGAGTCACTGGCGCGCCTCGACGCGTCGGTGGAGCCCAATGTTGCGAACGCTGTCGCCCGTGCGCAAACCGCCTGGGAAGCTTATCTCCAGGCCGACTGCGCGACCGAGCCTGAATACTATCTCGGTGGATCGATGGCGGGGCTGACGCACGCAAGCTGCACGCTCGACCTCACGGCCGAGCGCGCGCTTCGTCTGCAGGTTTTCGAGGACATCACTGAGCCGCGCTAGTCGTCATCATGCTGAGCGGGGAAGACATCCGCCGCATAGAGGGGTTTCGGTTTCTCGGCTGGCGGGCCGTTGTACAGCGTCGTGTAGGCGGTCGGGATGTGAAGCGCCGTAACCTGTTCGCTGGACTTCGAACCTGCCAGGGATTTGTTGGTCAGTGCAGAGGTCCGCTTTCCGCTTTTCAGCAAAATAAAGCGCTGAGGGCGGTGTGGGCCTGAAAAGCTGCGTACGAGCTCATAGAGGCTGGTTTCCGCATGATTGACGGGCCAGGCAAAGGGCCAGTTCATCGGAAACGGGGCCCCGATCAGATTGATTGATAGCGCTTCTAGTGGCGCATCGTCAGTCTGACTTTCTTCGAGTGCCGTCCTGACCGGATCAGCCAGGCACCAGACCGTTTCCGAGCCCGATGCCACAAAAACCAGTTCGTCCGCCTCCAGGATGAGTGACTTTCTCTCCTTGAGGTGCGTGATCTGGCTATCGATCCGGGCTTTGCGGGAGAGGATCAGCAATTTGGCGGTGGGAGCATCTCTTGCCGGAAAGGACACAGCGCCTTCGACCGTTCCATCCGCGATTGCATAGGCCGCCTTTGGGGTGAAACGGGCCGCCTTGTAGATATCGTCTGCTGCTTTGGCGGTCAGGCGATCCCAGGCGCTCAAATAGTCTGCGCGGACACGAACGCTGAGTTGTTTCCGGAGAGTCCTCAGAATGTTGAGGCTCTCAAAGGTCGTGCGAGAAATGCGTTGCACTGCGGGCGCAGCGCCCAGCACGATCAAGGCGCCCGATGTCAATGCGGTTGCGGCCGTCTCAACGTCAAATGGTTGCAGCTCCGAGTCGGCTCCGCCAATGAGTTGAGACATCCAGGTGTCGATTGCCGGGATCATGGGAAGCATCAGCGTTACGGCGCCAACGAGCAGGAAGGCCAGTGACGACACGCGCAGGCCCGCGCGTTTGCCCGCACGTTGCTGATCAAACGCGAAAGCCGTCCCCGCTGCGTGAACAGAAACAGCGATGAGGCCATAGGTCGCCCAGGGCAGATAGTCCGGGAGCGCCAGTAGAGGATATTGCGCGGCCAACCAAATCGACGCGGCGCGATAGAGGGTTGGGACCGCCAGAACGACCGCACAAATTCCGATCGCGCCAAGGGCGCTTATCCCGATCCGACCGAAACGCTCAAACATACCTCACCCCCACGCCGTATATTTGTCGCGGATTCCGGGCCCGGCTGCAACCAAAACGTGTTAAATGATTGATTTTTCTTACATCATCACCTGGGGCAGGTGGAGGCGGCGACGCATGTCTTCGGAGAGGCCGGCGAGCATGCCCTGGGCGGCCTCATAGCCGCTTTGCACGACCTCGTCATACTTGTCCCAGTCACGGATATCGACCAGCGTTTCCGGCAGGATCAGGAGGTCGGCGGCACTGCGTCCGATATCCCGGTGGTCGGCGACACCGATGGTGGCAGCCCGCATCAGGAGCGAGGCAATCGGCGGCAGGGATTTCAGCCCGTGTTGCCGGGCCCAGCCGACAAAGCTCGGCGGATTGTTGAAGTCAGCCGGGTTGAGGCCTTGCGCGCGCGTCACATCCACCCCGACCACCGAGCCGCGGTGGAAGGCACGCATCTGCTGGGCCGGGAAATTGGTGAAGACGGCCCCGTCGACCAGGATATTATTCCCCTCGACTACCGGAGGCAGCAGGCCTGGAATCGCGATGGAGGCGCGCAGCGCGTCCCGTAGCAAGCCTTTACGGTGGACGTGTGGGCGTCCATTCGCGAGGTTTGAGGAGAGGCAGAAGAAGGGGCGTTTGAGATCGGCGATTTCGACATCCCCGAAATGCTCTTTCAGTCGCGCATCGACCTTGTCGCCCTTGGCCAGCGAGACAACGGGCAGATGCCAGTCATCCAGCGGATTGCTGTCGACGAAGGCCTTGCGGATCCGCATGTCCATTTCCGCATCGGACCATTCCAGGGAGAGGCCGGCGGCGATGATCGCGCCCATCGAGGCGCCGCCAACGAAATCGACCGGCATACCGGCTTCGCGCAGGGCGCGGATCGCGCCGATATGGGCATAGGCACGGGCGCCGCCACCGGAGACGATCAGGCCGACAGACTTGCCTGTCAGCGTTCGGGCCAGACGGTCCGCATCGGCGCGGGACTTGTCCTGGCGCCAGTGGAAGAGCCGGGCGGCGTCGGAGGCGTCGATCCAGTCCTGCGGATGCGCGGCGGGACGGATACCGCCCAGATGCAGGAGGACGATGTCGAGTAGTTTCAGCTTGGCAGGCGGCGAGGGATCGTCGGGTAGAAGCGGCCGCGAGGGCTTGGCATCAGCCCGTGCGAAAATCCACATCCGGTCGGCGCGCCCCATGGCCCGTCGCGCCCAGGCCGGATCGCCCATCCGCGCGGTCAGCAGGACGATGTCGTGTTCGGACTCAACCTCGTCGAGCCGGGCACCGGACCACTCGGCGCAGCTTTCATCGCCGACGAAGCAGGTCTTGCCGAGCCGGGCGAGCGCCGCCTTGAGCTCGTCCGCCCGATAGTCGAGATCGATGGTCGGCGAGGTGGAAATCAGGGCAAAGACTTTGGGCTCCGCGCCTGTATTGCGGTCATAGCCGCGCAGCCGCACGAGCATCATCCGCGCCAGTTCACGCATCAGGCTGGGGTGCTTGCGGGTCAGGCGGTCGAAGCTGGACTTCGGCAGTCGGACGAGTTCGCTGTCGCGCAGGGCGTAGACGCTGGCCGAATGCGGTGTCTCGTCAATCAGCGACATCTCGCCGACCGGTTCGCCAGCGCGGATATAGCCGATCAGGTCAGCCCGCCCGAGCGCTCCGTTGCGGAAAGCGGCGAGGGCGCCGGA
>Ga0070726_10000741_pt1 | contig 37354 bp, 48 predicted proteins | sample tdAd471_FD_67275 | JGI IMG/M metagenome (GOLD analysis project Ga0070726, IMG submission 67275) | Marine sediment microbial communities from the Atlantic coast under amendment with organic carbon and nitrate - tdAd47.1 | ecosystem: Environmental > Aquatic > Marine > Coastal > Sediment | place...
CCTTCAGAAACCCAATCCAATAAGTATATAAACGCCTCGCTCATTCTCTAATCTCCTCAATCTGCTTACCGCAGCCCGGGCAATATTCTGATCCCGGCATATCATGCGCATAGACCGTCTCCTTGTAGTCGTCACAGCTACGTGCCCAGCCTTGTCCTCGTGGCTCCCACCGACATTTACCCGCTAACCGCTCGTGGAGGGCGATGGCTTGGGCTGGTAGGGCGTATTCACAGGCTCGGCACATAAGCACACTCATCCCAGCGTGTATGTAGCACTCCCCGCCACAACAAGGGCATGGTGGTAGATTGGTCATTCCTTTTTCCACTCCTCCTGTTGCAGCACCTCACAGCAGCTCTTACAAACGATACGCGACCTCGACCAGTTATTCATCTTCTCTACCTTTCCTGTTGTGTGTGTGTAATTCCTGGAGACTACCAGCAAACCTCCTGTAAACCCGCAACAGTCAATCGTTTGTTCGCTTCCTTTAGCTGTGTCTGAATGCCTTCAACCTGACTCTCCAGGTCTTTGATGTAGTTAGTTCGCAGTAAGTCTGCGTGCTTTTCGACAATGGCTTTCCGCAGCTTCTGAGCTGATGTGATGGAGAGTTGACCGTGAACGACTTTCGCCCAAGGTTTCCCTGCGTCGATCCCCATCGTAACGTGTCGCTCATCATCGCATTCGAATAACGCTTTAGCCGCTTCCTCGTTGCCCTCCAAGACTGCTGTTAGCAGCTTCTTAGCGCGGCTAACTGATTCCTCTGTCAACGCGATAGGGGCATTATCTTCCAGCCAGTAGTAATGCTGGTCGAAAACCTCTGAAAACCACACATCCAACTGCTTTTTGAATGCAGCTTTGTTCGCTTTTACAAACTCGTCGATGGGTTTGTCTCGCTCCTCGTCGTGCTCATATTCACCTAATGCTTTTTCTAGTGTCATTCTTTCTGCGCCTTTCTTAATCTCATTGTAATGTTCTTGGTTCATATCTCCTCTTCCTTTCCTGTTCCACTGCAAGCCTTAAACTCCTGGCTTAATATTCTCCAAATACTTGCAGCCACCGCTGGAACCTGTCCGTCCCCAATGGCTTCAACCCTGTGAAGCCTATGGGCCACCCCATCAGCCACTCGACCCAGTATGGGTTCAGGGTTCCACGGATCTCCTGGTCGGACACTGTCTCCCCAAGCGTGCCACGCCCCGATTTCACCCGCATCGATGTCGAGTCCGTTTTTCCAGCATGGGACCTTCTCCCGTCCGATGCTCTCGGCGTCGGCCAGGTCTTGACTGCCGTCGACAAGCCATCTCCCGACTGCGGACTGCTTCCTTTTTTGTTGTGGTTCCCGTGCTTCGTTGGTGTTGGCCACATCCTCGGAGCATTCTTCACCTGGTCTGCAAGTCGCTCTGTATGGTGGGCTTGCTGGCGCTTCCGTAACTTCTCCATGTCTGCATACGCCCCGCCCCGCCCGTCGCTTGCGGTCGGCGTTCGCCACGATCCAGATCCTGTCTCTTTTGTGGGGAGCACCGACGTGATGCGCTCCCATAACTCCCCACACCGCATCATACCCCATCGAGGCAAGATCAGAGAGGACTCTGGGACCTCCTCTTGAAACAAGGAGTGGGCTGTTTTCCACGAACACGAATCTTGGTTGAACTTCACCAATAACCCTCGCCATCTCTCCCCATAATCCCGATCTGGAATCTTCAAGGCCCTCGCCTTTCCCTGCAGCTGACACGCCTTGGCAAGGGAAACCTCCCGAAACCACGTCAACAAGACCTCTCCATGGAGCCCCGAGAAATGTTCGAACGTCGTCCCAGATAGGAAACGGCTCCAGGATTTTATCGTTTTGTCGCTGCACGAGAACGCGCTGACGGTATGGATTGTTTTCCACTGCACAGACACAACGCCAGCCGAGCGCCTTTCCTGCAAGAATTCCTCCACCAGCACCCGCGAAAAGATGAAGCTCATTCATGCCATCCTTTCTCTGGTAAAGGGTTCCCCTTGTCAATGGTCATCAGGCATTTCGAGCAAACATACGCCACCTCACCTTCTAGCCATTGGTGACAGCAACGAGACTGCTTGCTTCTGAAGTTCACCTCAGAGTTTACGGCATTCCCTGCGTGCCGTAGAGACCCAAGCGAATTCGCGCCAACTGTCCCCCCTGAACCTCTCCTCCTTGATGCTTTCAGCCTTCCCAGAGCACCGCTCCCTGCCTCTTTCCTCATATCTCTTTCCCTTTCCTTAGCGTTATTACTTGTAGTTTTCGCCTGCATTGATTTGAGCAGGTTTTTTGTCTGGCCCTTTTATATTCAAAAACCTTCCCGCAGGTTTTGCAGCCCTTTGTTTTGCTGTGGTTTCGCCATCTATAATTGGCGTCCTTTTTGCCGTGGCACTTCCTGCACAAGATCCGGATGTTTTCCGGACTGTTGTTGCTGGGATCGTGGTCGATGTGGTCTCGAGTCAAATCCCTTTTCGATTTGCATTCGAAGCACTTCTTGCCTTTTGTAGGGTAAAGCCTCACAGCTGCCCTGTGTCCCGGTGTCTTTGCGTTGCTCCTTTGCCTGTCTCTTGCCATGTCATCCTTCCTTTCTCATGTGTAGCGGCATCATGATGCCTTGGGCGTCGCAAAGCCGAGTGAGCGCCTGGTATTGCGTGTCTCCATAGGTCATGAACTTCTTGTCCTCTAGCCATTGGGCTAGTTCAGCGATCACGTCAACCGGCCCCTTGCCTTCATGTCCAGGAGGGTTTTTGAACGCAACCCATGGCTCCTCTTCTGCATTTGTCTTCCAGCACACAATTCCTTTTTCCGCCTTGAATCGTCCGCAGCTCATTTCACCTAACGGAATCCTTCGACGTTTCGGGTCTGGTCGCTTTGGAGCGTCTAGCCCACCAAATAAGTTTTGCTGTTCCATTGGACTTCTATTCGTTCTGTCTCCGGACAAGCCTATTCCACGCTAATGCTGCACGCGCTGGAGAGTCTTCAATAGGCCCACAGGCTCCACATCCCTCGCACTCAACCCAATGATCAAACGGGTCCCCTCCCGCGCTGATGATTGTGATCGATTTACAGTTTGCACACGGCAGTGTTTTTATTTCGACCTGGCCGGAGGTTCCCCCTTGTCCTCTCACTACCTTTTCCAGCTGGTCGATTCTTTCATTCAGCTGCCGAATCATCACGAGCGCCTCGTTTCCATTCATTTCCTGCAAATTTGCCTCGTGGCGCAACTTCCAGGCTACTTCGTGCGCCCCTTGCGCCTTGTCCCTTGCTTGAGCGAAAAGCTCTCTGCACCTGTTGACCACCTTAGCTATGTCGACCACGGAAAACCCTAGTTCAGAGATTGCGGTCTCGATGCTTTGCGTTTTGAATTCTGGGTCTATTTGAAGCTCTGGACATTCGTCCTCTGAACCCAAATCTCGATAGACGAGCCTTTCTGGGTCTCGCTCCGTTTTGATTTTTCTAATAATCATCGTCCACACCAGCAGTTTGGGCTGTGTTGATATGCGTCTGTCAATCCTGGGCGAGTATCGAGAAACTCGTGCCCGTCCACCATCACCCGCCGAGGAAAAGACCTGTGGTGTGCCACCATGATAAACAAGACCACAAGGAGCAGAATTGCTCCCCCTGTGAGCATTATTCCCGCCCTAAATACATGCCACGCTGATTTCACGCTTTTTTCCCTCCATGCCGATATCCTCGGCTTTTGTTGAATTCCATTTTCTCTTTAACGAGCTGCCCTATAGGGATTTCCTCTCGTCCGCAGTAGTCCAGAATCCGAATAATGGTGTCAGCAAGCTCTACGTGCAGCCCTTTGTATTGAGGCAGCTTGTCGTCCATTGCGTCTCCGTTCCTGTGCGCCTCGTATGCCTCAGCGATCTCAGTGACCATCAGCATACAAAGCTCGCCGATGTTCCGGTCTCCCTTGTCCCACCATCCGTTTGCTTTCGCGTTCGCGTAAGCCACACCGGAAAGAGCAGTCAGCATCATGCATGCTTGGCTTGTGGTTTCATCTAGCGACTTGTCTGCTTGTGTTTTTTCGTTGTCCATACCTTCTACCATTCACCTTTTCCGGCTGCTGTTTTTGCTGCGACGTAAGATCGGATCAGCCGGAAAGCCCATCGACGTCGTTGTTTCCGTGACCAAACTAGCCATCTACGCGACAGCCGAGACTTCCAGTCATTCCCGGTTGGAAGCTGCCACATAGCCATTTCCTCTCGCATCAATCGAAAGAAGAATCGGTCAACATCTGTCCGGTTCCAAAACCTACCAATGACCAAATGCCAAGATCGGTTATTCGGACGCCATCGGTAGGATTCAACGCTCCCTTTGCGCTTGATCAGCCAGTCATGAAAAAGGAAGCTTATCCTTCCCAGGTCTAAAGGGTTGACCAATGGCCAAAGCAAGCGAGGAATTGAGGCTGCATCTGTTTTGAATCCCTCAAGAATTCGCATCATGTAAAAATTGTTCCCATGAGCCCATACAACGTAGGCATTCGAATCTAGCACAAATGGCTCTAGCCGATTGAATCCAGGCTCTCTGGGATCCTGAACCCGAAGCACAGGAATGAATCGTTTCAGGTCCGAGGGAGGAGTTGAAAACAGATCCCCTGGAACAGTGCCAATGGTAAACGTCGTCATCGATTTATCTTTCAGTGATTTTGACAGCCCCTCGGTAGGGATCGCTTATGTCCCGAGCTGAAAACGGGCAAACAATAATCTCAGCCACGCCACACTCGTCTACAGGGACCTCGCAATAAAGCTGCGTCTCGTGGTCTGCAATGTCCAAAAGAATCGTCCCGTCTCCGTGTTTTGATGCATACTCTGCTATTCTCTTTAGCTGCTCAGCTGAAACAACAATTCGTCCTGAACTAGTTCTCCTTTTACGAGCATCGAATAGTGCGTCCATGTTCGGAAAGTCTCGCGGATCGTGCGGGACCATTTCGACATTTTTAGTCGTGTCGCTTTCGCGCACAATCGTCCGCCTAGAAATGGTGGCCTTCTCCCAAGTTTGAGTCAGTGTGATATCAACCTCCTCGTCCTTCCCTGGCCTTTTCAACACCTCCTTTGAGGCAGATAGGTCTATGGCCAAAACTCCAGACTTCGACCAGTCCCTTATATCTCCTCGAACAATGGGAACCCTGATCGCGCAAGCTCCGTTAGTTGCTTCCACCTTCTGCTTGATGCAGTTGACCTGGGCGAACTGTAGCGGGTTGTTTGTGCTCCCTGGCTTGTCGGGTTGAGCTTGGAACGAACTGACGTCATGTCCGACTTGCAAATAGACCTCTGCCCTTATCGCGCCTTCCTCTTCAAGTGTTTTCCTGAAATCTCCCTCCTCTTTGCCTTTGTCCATTTGCTTCAGCTTCTTGGCTGCTTCCTTTACTGACTTGCTGGGGCCAGAACTTTTCCCGCCCATCTCAACGGAAACAGTCACGCCCTCCTCAACAGACGCTGTCTGAACTGGATCGGCTGCAATTGGCTTGGGGTAATCCGCTTTCTTGGCATTGTTTTTTTTCTTGATATCGCTCATAGGTAACCTTTCCAGGAAAAGGTGCCTCAGTGAGGCTTGTGGGTCAAGCGGTAATGTGGTATTTTTAAGGAAGGCAAAACAAAAGATCCCCCTCCAACCGAAGTCAGAAGGGGATCACCCGTTGCAAGAGGCAGGTCTCATCATCCTACCAAAAAAAGAGCTGACCCGATCAGGAGTCTCACCTGAAACACAGATATCGCTGTCTCTTCCCCGCTGCCACGTTCACAGCGGGAGGCGTAATTTCGCACTCTCCGGGCCATTCAAAAGCTTCCTGGTTTTGATTGCGAGGACCAGGAACCCCGTCATGCGTGCCAGCTACATGCAGCCGTCTCGCCGGTAACAGCGAGAATTGCAAATTGGTTGCGGGTAGTGGATTCGAACCACTGACTTTTTGGTTATGAGCCAAACACGCTGACCGCTGCGCCAACCCGCAAAAACGCTCTGCTATAAAGCCCGAGCATGGCTCCGTCTCTTGCCTAGGCTATTGCGAAGGACTCGGTGGACCGAACACCAAATTAAAAAGTGAGCTCACGCACCTTGATGCAGCCGGGATGGGTTTCCCTTGTAACCTCCAAACGGAAGTGATCTGCGATCCGTGTTTTTTTTCATTCCCGTGCTCACTTCCTGACATTTACCACATGACTAGAAAGTGTCAAGTCCCTGCTACAGGATCTCCAGGCTTCCAGATACCTAGAGCCTCCTCGAACTCTGTGCCAACCGCTACACGTTGCGACTTTTCAGCCTTGCCACAAACATCGAATTTCAAGTTCAGTCGCTCGTCTCGGTCGTCTCGAGACTGCGCCTTGTAAGCGTAGCCCACATTGACGTTTTCAAATAGGTGCAGCTTAACTGAAAGCGCCTTGTTGTAGTAACCTCCGAGATCGCAGTGGGTCGCGAAATTTTCAGCAGTCACGCCGTGACACGACGTAAAGATTTCCCCGACTTTGCTGTGGTAGTAACGGCATCCCCTAACGTGGCCAAACTTCACGGATGATAACCAAAGTCCTGCCTCTGGTTTTTCAATCTGCAGGTTGTCCACAACGAGATCATTGACGTGGCTTGTGTGGGTTCTTCCTCCGTGAACTTTCACGTCCCGATAAATTCCGTCTAGCGACTCGGGCGTCCAATCGCCCTGGACTGCTACGGTACCCAGCCCGACCGTTGCCCTGCCTTTCCCGTGTTGCATGATATTACAATCCCTGACCTGCTGATTCATCAGGTGACCAGCAAGAATAATCCCCGAATTGTCGCGTCCTCCATGACCTGGAACAAACCGAATGTCTCTGATGCCTGCGTTCACTCCTAAGAATTTCGTCCCCATAATCGAGCAGGTCCCGAGAACCAGCAATGAAGGGTCTCCGTACGAACTCAAATGCCAATGCGGCAGCTGTTCAGGTCTCGCTTTGTTGATCTGGTTTCCGGAGTAAATGAAAACCGTGTTAAGGTATCCGTCTCCGTAAATTCCAGTCCTTGGCCAAAGCTGAGGAACGCCCTCCCACAAGTATTTGCCTGCCGGGAAATAAATCATGACTCCCGTGGCCCCTGCAGTTCTTGCCCAAAACTCGCTGGGAGGGTTGTCGGGCATCTCCGTCCCTTCGTATGTCGGTATCACGATCTTTTCGTAAACGTCCCGCTGCAGCTTGTGGTATGCGTTGTCCACTGCCTCTTTGCCTTCGATCGCTTTTCCGACGTCGTTGACGTAGTCCAAAATATTAAAGGTTGTATCGCCCTGAGTCCCCATCGACCCACTTGCCACGACGTTCAAATTCAATCTTCTCTGCCTCATCTATCGCCTTTCTTTATTCGTATCTCTCCGTCGACAATCTCGACTTTGTTGCCGAGTGCCTTTTTTAGTTTTCCGACAATTGCTGGATCCATTGACCTGATTGAGGCTCGTGTTGCCTCATTAAACCGCGGTCCTTTCGTTGAAATTTTTTGACCCTCCTTTATCAAACCAAGCTTGACTGCCTCCGATCGAGGAACCTCTTCGACGTCCATTTGACTATTGAATCCCCATGGCCCATAGGGAACGCCAAAGCCTCCAAACTTCGGGTTGTTTCGCGCTATCCAAAATGCTTGGTCCGACTTCAGCCTGACAGCTCCCTCGTGTTTCTTGTGGTCCGGCCTGGGTTCTTGAACTGAGCCTCCCCTGACAAACCTCCATGCAGGGTATGCATCCACCAACCGATCGTCCGTCGCTAGTTTCATCGACCCGAATCCCCAAGCCTTTCTCTGCTGTGTTTCAAAAATCAACCCAAGTCGCCTGGCGCTTCCCAGGTCCTGGCTTTCAGGAATGATCCCACGTTTCCCCCTTGGTATTCCTTTCGGGAGATCGTCTGCAAACCCGTTGCGAATCATCCACGGTTGCATGATGTCAATGAAAGCGGACTTGCTTCCGACTGTAAGAACCTTACCTCTCGGAGATTGTTCCACCGCTTTCCCTAGCGCCTTTTTCAGTAATCCTTGAAGCTTTGACAGCACGTCTGCGGATTCCACGTTTGCAGTAAAAAACGCCGATTCTCGAATGTCGACTGGGACAGACGCCCATTGCGCTGACGATAACGCGATCTGTAGAGGACGAAGCCCTGCCAGCTTTTTCAGGGCTTCCTTGAATTTCACTGGCTTAGTTAAAACGCTCATGCCGACACAACGATATCATCACGACCGGATCCGTAAATGCCTTTCAAAGCCGAAACCAATTCGGCCCTATCACCTGAGCGCAGCCTAATGATATGTGCGTTCATAATCTCTAGAGCCCATGGCGGGGCTGTCTCGAGGGTGAAGAGGCTCCCCTTGGGAAGACACCGACGGTCACACTCGCGCTCTAGATCCTCCAGCAAGCATTCAAGTCGATACTCGTGAATCGTCATTCCGGCACCTCTAAATCTGCGAGTCTTCGCTGTATATCGTTTTCCTTCTGCTTCAGTTCCTTCAGCTGCTCGGTGTAGTCGGATCGGATCTTTCGTTCTTCCTCGCTGGCGAGGGGCCCTGACGTGAGCCTGTCTCGTTTTCCTCTGATGCCGCCGATCTCAATTTTGACGCCATCAAGCTTTTGCCTGAGAGCATACGCAGTAGATGCTGCCCCACGCTTTCCGGTTCCTTCCTCTTGTTTTCCCTTGTTGCCCACTCCCGTATTCTGTCCTCTCTCATTCAGTCTGTTCCTTTTTGCCCTCCAGATGCCCGTGAAATAGCTTTTCCAAGCGACGATGCGTCTTTGCTTGTAGTCGAGCCATCCAACGCTCACAGCCTCATGGTAGGCCGTTTCCAGCCATTCCTTGTCAGCACTTAGCCTCCCATCGTTCCACGCCAGCACTTCCTCAAGGCTTGGGATTTCCGCAAAGTCCGGAGTGACTCTCGGCCCCACGTCCCCTTGCTTGCCAAAAAAGTTGGATTCGTCCCCTTTCTCGGGGGGGGGAGTATTCTTAGAGTCTGTTCTAATCTGTTCTGATGTGTGACTTTTCGTGACATCGCGTGACTCTGCGTGACTGTCACGTTTGTCACGCTCGTCGCATCCGTTGAATTCCATCTGGTTTTCGCGCAATCGTGCTCTGCGTTTTGCTTGCCGTAGACGATTCTGTTCCCTGATGTCCTGGCGTGTCTTCATGTTCCGATATTGCTCCCCCTTTATGACAAGCCATCCTCCCGTTATCCGCTCTAGGCGCACTCCTAAGTCCTCTTGGTCTGTTGCGTCTGGGTCCGGCCCCTCCAGGAATTTGAGCGCCGACCTGGCCCCTGAGTCGGAGACATTCGCTCGCCTCGCCAAGGCACTGATTGACCCCATCCGAACCACTCCGTCCTCATCCATCATCAACAAGAGTGTGATCCAAACAACTCGAGTATCGGACGGTTGCTGCCAGACCGAGCTATCCAGTAAACACTCGTAGATTTTCGTATACATATCGCTTTTCCCTTTTGCGTGACTCTGCGTGACTGTCACGTTCGTAACGTTTTGTCACAGTTTCCGTGACATTATTCAGATTGGAGCGCCTTAATATTCCAGTCTGCAGGGCATGCTTTCCGCCTTTTCAGTTCGGCTAGCAGGGTCCTGTTGACGGACATCCATACCGTCGATCCCGTTGTGATTGCGAGATGTTTATAAGCTGCCAGGATCTGCGGATGGACTCTAGTGTTGGATCCTTCGGCACTGTTGATCGGGTCTAATTGCTTCGTTTCGGTTGTTGCTGTCATATTCTTTTTTGATGTTTCAGTGTTGGATTGCTGTTTGTGGCCCATCCGTCCAAAGTCGGATCGTGGCCCCTTCCTGCTCTGGGTCCGAGGTCCAGAAGGATTTTCGTCTGTTGTCCCAAATCTGAATGTCGTTTTTGAAGACGCCCTTCTCCTGCAGAGCGTCCCAGACTGCTTTTTCTAAATTATCTCCGTCGCCGCAAGCCTGCGCCCCTGTCTGCCCCAGGGAGACTCGAGCATCCCTGCAGCTTGTCCGGAGGTTCCCTTTCGCGTCGAAATGGCTCTTAGGGCGAATAAATCGAAATTCAATGTCGATCGTAATTGGCCCCTCTTCTCCTCTCGGCATGCGTCCAGCCGCACAATTAAGTGCGATGAGTTCCTTCCAAACTTTTACCCTGGGCGTGTTGAATACATGCCGCTGTTTACTTGTCTTAGCGTTGAAGAAGACATCGTGGCGAGGCTGAGGAACGGGTCTCCCTTGAACAATGATGGTGAATAGCATATTAGTTTAAAAAGCCTACCTGAAGGACGTTAGACTCCAGGCAGGCCGCTGTTTTTTTGATCAGACACCCAGCTGCCACGGGTTCCAATCTTGATAATGAGCACTGGCAGCAAAGTCTAAATCAACGAAAAGCCCGACTGACAAACCCGAAAAAGGCATTCAAAGGTGAGCTGAGTCTTAAATTGTGACCAGGCTTTGTGTAATTCGTGCCTGATATTCCTCCTTTGATCCGCCTCCGAAGCCTTGATTGAGTCCACTTTTCGCCGAATGCTAAGCACTTCGAAAGGTCAATTCCTTTATGCTTAGTCCCTGTCTTCCGCTTGCTTCCGTTTCTAGATCTCATGCTATTCTTTCACTAGGCTCAACGATGGCTTTCCGTCCTCCGAGCACCCATCCAGAAGTCGCTTCACCTCTGACTCCAACTCTTTCCCTGCTTTGCCCGTTTTGGTTCGGACTACCTGCGTAAGCCCTTTCTTTGTGACGCTCACCATGGTGCCAAGCATGGCCGTGAGGTAGCCCTCATCGCCCATTCTGGTCATCAATGGCTCCGGTTTGATTTTGCTCCTGCCTTTTGTTTTTTGAAGCTTCCAGCCTGGTATCGTGATCTTGTCCTCCATGAGAAGGGTTTTAGCAAACGCTCTATGCTCTTTGTGTGCCGATACAGCAAGGTCTCCCAGGTTTAGTAATTCGGCAAACTGCAACGGATCCGTGATGGCTGTAGGTGTTTCAATCCTTGCCATTTCGCCCACAAGCTCGTTTCGCTCCTCGCATGCATGTCGAGCGGGACAATACCTGCAATGGTCACCGGCTGAAGCAGGGGCATAAGGGTTGTGGGCATGCTCTGCTATGTTGGCCAGGGCGTCCTCGATCGCCGGAAGGTCTTTGACTGTGTAAGAAGCCATCGTGTAGTTGGGATGCTTCAGCGGAGAAACAATTGCCACATAGAGTTTAGTGTCTTTCGGCATTCCGTGTCTCTGTGCTGCCAATACAGCCAGCGAAGCCAGCTGGTAGTTTTCGGCTGCGTGTTCGGCCCCTCTTGGCCCTGTCTTGTAGTCCGCAACAATGGCGACCTTTGATTGCTTCCAATAATCCAAAAGATCCCACTTGCCTGAATACCTGTATATTCCCGCGAAGGACTGAACTCTTGTCTCCCTCTCGGTCACTGACTGTTCCCCAGGTTCCAATTGCGGAACGATAACCCTGTCCACAATCTCGGAAATAATGTCGTTGCATTTCTCCGTTGTCAGAGCTTCGTTGTGCTCAAGGTCGCCAATGTCTTGAGCTTCTAAGGCATCGTGAATCCGAGTGCCTCTCTCTGCTGCCTCCGAACTAATGTCAGGCAGCCATCTCCCTCTCAAAAAGCTGGCTGGACATTGTGCATAGCGAGTCATAGATGACGCACTCATGAAGTTTCCTCGTTCGTTTTTCATATCTCTTTTCCTTATCCTGTGTCAATGTGGTAACAGCTGGCCTCTTTATTGTCCAGACCTCAGGGCGTCAATTCCCGCAAGCAAAGCATCTGGATTTTTGAGAACAGCCCTAAGGAAGTTTGGTGGCGTTCCGTGCGCTTCAATGTCAAACTCCTGCTCGGTCTTCATGAAAAACACAAAGTCCGACCACGAAAACCCATTGTCAGCCAAAAGCTGTTTGAGCTGCTGAACTTCCTCGGGCTCTTCGCCTGGATCCGGCAACACTTCAATGGTCTCTGTTTTTTGGTCATCCGCGGAACCAGATGGCGCTTCGTTTGGCACGGTCGCATCGGGTTCACTCTTTGTCTCTTTTCGCCTGCCTCGTTTCTTTTTCACAGGCACTGGGGTGGTTTCGGGCTCCTCCTTTGGCTCCTGGGGAGCCCCGATCTTGCCTTGAGGAATGGCTTTCTCTTCAACCTCGGATACAGACGATTCGATGTCGATCACTTCCTCTTGGGTCGGCATTCCGAGAAGAATCTCGGGGGCGTAAAGTCGACCAAACAGGGTCACGGCTCGGTATCGCAGCATCAACTCGGGCATGGTTTGCCACTTGGATCCGTTTTTGCCATACCATCCTTCGGCTTTTGCCATCCCTATTGTCACCTCTGGCCCTTCGATCCGCTCTCCAGTCTCCCTGAATGTAGCGAAGGCAACGCATCCTCTGGCGTCCCCTTCCCCACGCATGTCATACTGAACCGGTCCAAACTTCCCGCAGGTGTTTATCATTCCCGCGATAAAGCTGGACGACCAGCTTGGTTTCCCATGCACAATGTAAAGGCTCTGCATGACCATCAATGGGTTAGCCTTCAACCTTGCTGCCATGTCAAACGCCAGCAGACAGTCTGACACCTGTCCCTGGTATTGCTTGGGAACCAGTGTTGATTGCGACAATGCGGTCGCGACTCGTTGGGCCTGGTCAAAATGCCCAGGTGTGAAAATTCCCAAGCCTGCATCCATGGGATGCTTAGGAAGTTCGGGTTTGCTTTTTGCTATTGCTCCGTTGCTCATTTCGTTCCTTGTTTTCGGTTCTCTTGGCGCTTTGTTTTAAAGCGTCCCTAAAAGATATTGAAATCCACAGACAAGTCAATACCGCATGCGGTAAATTGTTAATGATTGAATCAGGCGACCGGAAGAGTAATGTAAAGCCCTCTTGGAGCTTATCGCTCTGCCCTTAGCCTGACACGCCTCCCTGGGTTTTCCTGGGGAGGTTTCTTATTACGCTCTCAACGTCCTTGTGATGAGTGTCCCAGCTGATGACATCCTTGATTTGCTGTAGCCCAGCATCGTAAAAGGACGTCATGAAGTCGATCTGGTTCCGGATAAACACGCAAGGGAGGCCGGGAATTGTCAGTGCTAAATGAAGAGGTCCGGAGTCGATCCCAATGAACCCTGACGCCTGGTTGAGAATATGCCACATAGGCACAGGGCCCAGAGGCCAGCCTTTCGTCGATCGACTATCGTTCAGCCCCACCCACCAGTAATCAGGAACAGCCCCAAACCTGTGGTTGAAATCGTAGTTTAACACGATCAACCTATAACCCATGTCCTCAACAATTTGCTGGATCTGGTAAGCCATCCAAAGCGGACAAGACTTGCGCTGCGGGGAGCTTGCTGCTTGACCGTGCATGACTACATACGGTCGAGATCCGCCTTCCATGACGTTCATCATTGAAACCCAGACCTCTGGTGTGTATCGCCTGCCCCACTTCAGCTCCATAGGCCGAACCACGATTGACTCGGCAACGATCGAAAGCTCATGCTCCAAGCAAATGCGTGTCTTTGTTTTCGGCCCAGCCTGGCAAGGCTTGTCGTCGTTCTCAGGGTAGAATCGAATGTCGTAGTGATTCCTGTGTGCCCTGCGAGTCTCGGATACTGTGACATGCGGGAGGTCTTCAAAAACCTCTGCGTAACGGCAACCCGTGTGGACGTGAAGCAGGACAGGCTTTTTCACGTGGCTTAACGCGACCCTAAACATAAGGGCATCCCCAAGCCCGTGGTTAAATGCGAGGCGCAAAACGTCGTCGTTTTTGAGACGCTTCCTCCTACGAGGCGATGTAATGACCGTAGGCTTTTGATTTACCATTTTCCCAGAATACATTTTGCTGCTGTTAAAGTTATCTTGAATCGCATGGGGCACGTGCATCGCCGGCAGGTCCAGTTGTCCCAAAATTCGCACTTCCTGCAAATCTTAAGCCTGGACTCTTCGATCTCCTTCGACACTTCACTCGGGTCGCGAACCCACCGAAAAGCGGTCCGTATCGACTCCGAAATGATTGTTGTCGTCCTAGCTCGTCGCTTTCGCTCCCTGCTTCCCCTTCTCATGGGATTACCACTTTCGATCGGCCTTCCAGCAATGAGTTTTGACAAAGCGCCAAGTCTAGATCTCCGAATGTTCCTCTCCTGTCGGGTTGCGGGAAAACAGAGAAGACGCCCTCCTTAACCATCAGCGGGAACAAGACAAGCTGACAAAATAATTCGTCAAAGCCGTAGCCGTCAGGGCTCCGCCCGAACAGGGGGCAGACTTTCCGAAGGTCCGGATGCCAAACAGAGTTCTGGACAAGCCCGTTTTTTGCGGCCCAATAGAAAGCTGCAAGTGTTTCCCGCATTTTAGCTTCTGAAACACATCCAGCCTTGCAGCCAAACTCGCTTGCAGTCACTGCGTGATAGAACACTGAGTTGCCGTCGAAGTCGTTGTGGTCGGCTTTTCCGTTGTGCGCTCTCCTATACCACTTAATATCGCTCTGGATCCACTCCCAGCCGCAAAGGCGAAACTGGTTAAGAGAATCTGCGTCCGCTACAAAGACGGGCTTGCTCGAGTCCAACCCTAGAAACCTCCACATAGCCCCGGGATTATGTCTGTTGCTGGTTCGCGACATAACCTTGTAGGTATGCCGAGACGGAAGAAGGCTAGCAGAGGAAAGCACAGTGAAAAGGAACGGGCAGATGTAGACCTCAAGATCCACATCGGGACTGTTAAAGCTTAGAATCGGGTCTAGGTAGGACTTCCACCAGCTCCGATCTGGTTTAGCCCATCCGTTCTCAACGAGGAACCTATGGTTTTCTTCCGCATTGCTGGTGGGCATTTCCATGACTGCCTCAAGATGGACAGGCTTTTCCCAAAAGTTGTGATTCTGAAGAAAAAGGGAAGTCGTGTATTTGATCTGCCGGCTACCTGAAACACTTCCGACCGTCTTGTGAACATCAAACAAAGCCACACCTTTCGCTTGCTCAATAGGCGAGTTTGCTTCTTTGAATTTGGTCAACAAGTCGCTCATGTCTGCCGGTCTGAAATAGTCAAAAAAGCTAGGGTTGCTGCTCATGCCGTTTCCTCCAGTGAAGCCTTAACTCTAACCTCCGACTCGCCCAGGAACCTCAATGCGTATGCGTTCCCAAAGTTCCACTCGTCCAAAGGGACGAATTGAATCTCGCCATTGTAGAAATGGTCGAGAACATAGGACATGTGGCATGGGGCACCGCTGATTTCACCAGGCTCAACCCATAAGTAACCGCCTCCCATTCGGCCCATGTAAACAGGAGGCTCTGTCCCGATAAATGCAGTGAATTCGCCTCGGTCGAATGTGTCCGGCCTAGAGTCTCTGCATGTCTTCTTGTAATCCTCAAACGCCTGTTTTTTCACTGGTCAAGACCTTTCCGTATGTTCGTCAACATCGTGCGAACCATTCCAGCCTTCGCTACGTCGTTCCAGCTGGCGTTCCCCTCCTTTTCTTTCAGCCGAAACATGATCTCGTTCATCAATGCCCCGCACTCCCCGATGTGATACAGAAGTTGCTGATCGGTCCCCATGCGATGCTCAGGGAGTCCATCCACATTGTATCTCTTTAGCCCGTCCAATTTCTTTGCGCTCATTTGAATGGGTTTTTTGTTTCGTTTCGGTTTCTCCATCGAAGCTTAAAGGACTCCCAGGCTTCAGTCGCCCAATAGGAGGCCATCGCCCCAAAAACCATTATGACGGTCCAGAACATTATTCCAAACCAAAGTGGGATTGCGTCCAGAATGTCGCTCATGTTAATGATTGATTTGCAATGTAGGTTTCAAAATCCGCTAGCGTAAATTCATCCCCGCTCCAGTAAGACGCAGCCTTCGCGAATTCGCGCCAACGGTTGTACTCGGTCTGAGGGTCGTCGTCCCTTGAAATTTCCGCGTTAGGATCCCAGTGTTCTGCGATGGTGTAGTTTTCGTTGTTCATTTTTTTCTGTCCTCCTTCCTGGTATTCCGACTTTTACACTTGTTCGATTTCAAAAGCATCCCAATCGCAGGCTTCTGACTCGTCTTCTGTGTCGGGGTTCGCGATCTCCCACTTTACCATATACCTAACAGGCTCGCCGTCCACATCTGTGCGGGATCGGCTCTCGCCGAGAGCCTGATAATAGCACTCTGCGGGTGCCCCTGCTTGAGTGATGTAGGCGTTTTGAGTTAAGTCAATCAACTCATACCCGTCAACAATCGTGCCAAAGTCGTTGTTGTGTCTGTTGTGTCTGTTGTGCGGGTTGTTTAATCCGTGTTTGAGTTCCATTTTTCTATCTTTCGCTTGAATTTAGGGCTGCCCCTTTTGTTGTGTTAACATTACCACATTACCGCAAGCGGTCAACAAGAAAATGGACAATGGGGAGTGTTTGTTTATCGGACAGGGACGCGAATGTAGGTTTCTCCGATCGATTCCACTCCCATTGAAGATCGAGAGTAGGATTCAGCGTCTCCAGCGGTTCCGCCAACAGGGCCAGAGCCGATCGCAGATGTTACGATGTCGCCCGTTGGTGGCGTAAGAGGAGCAAGGGTCCCGCTTTGGCCGATCGCGCAGCCTTCAGATGGCTGTGAGATTGTAGACAAGTCGGTGAAGTCCACAAGGTCGTCCCCTGGTTCGGGGTCACGCAAAAGGACGGAGCGGATCAATGAAGGAGGCTCGTAGACATACGGAACAGCCAAGCCGAGAGAATCAACATAATCCCTCAAACTGTCTGGAACAGCATCCAGAACCATCGGGTGGGGACGCATGCGCCATTCCACCTCGCTCCAGTAACAAAGGAGCTTGTCTCCGGACCCATCGTTGTAAAGCGTCATGTATGCCTCTGCGTTGTCGAGAAAAGGAATATCCTCCTGGTAAAACGCAGTGTCGACTGTTCGCAGCGTCGTCGGTTTCCTGTAGCTCGCTCCTCGGACGATATTCCAGCCTTCAATGGTTTCGATCGTTACCGAATAGACGTCCCAATATGTCAGCCGTCTGGACTCAAGGTAAACAGGAACGCCAAACCTAGAGGACTTCAGGAGGTTGATCGCTTGGCCAAGTTCCCGCCAGGTCCCTGCGTAGCACTTCGTCTGGGGGAACACTCCATAGCCCTTTGTCTCAAGGTTGTCGCGAATAGGAAGCCTGTCCTGGCCCACTCCGTTCGCGTTGACGAGCTCCATCAGCCTCACCATGGACAGGTCTCGAGACGTTTGCCCGTAGCAGAAGGAATGATATGTGGGGGAAGCAGCACTGTAGACCATTGTATCGTCCACGGTCGCCTCGTCCAAGAAACCGCCAACACCAGCCCTGACCAGGAATTCGGCATACGCCGGCAGGTCGTGAAAACACCTCCTGTCGCGATCTGTTTGGATCAATGCGTCTGCATCGTTGTAAACCTCGGGCATCAATCTTTGAAAAAAGAACCTGCACAAAAGGGAACCTGAAAAATCCGTCGCATCGTAGTCGCTGCTCGCGTTTGGCGAAACGTCCCCGATCCGATCCTCATCCGGAGTGTTTCCGTCGACATACCAACCCAGAACGCCGACCACAGTATTTTCATCGCTTCGCTCGTCCGTGTCCGTTGACAAGTAACTGGCCCTGCTTGCTGATGTGTCCGCGATCGAGGAAGGTGCACTAGCTGTTTTACGCAGCCTCCCGCGTAGTTCCACCTCGACAAGATTTTCGCTGGCTCCGACCTTCACGGACTTGATGAGGTAGGGCTGTTTGAATACCTGACAAGATCGGTAATGTGCCGAGATTCCAGAGCAGTCTCCCTCCTCAACCACGTCCAGCGACCCCGCATTGAAAATTGAATCCCTGCAGTCCGTAGAACTGGCTCCATCGGCGGTGTTTATTGGCGTGTAAACATGGGCAGCAGCTCCCCAGTAAGGCACGTTGTCTCCCTCATACCGTTGACCAGGCGTCAACTCTGTCCGAATGACAATATTCGACGCAGGGGATCCCCCTTTCCCGTAGCGGTTCAATTCCTTTCCGGCAACAGAGCCGACGTCTCCCTTCATTGACTCAGAGAGGAGGCTGCATCTGTCGAGCATTGTGCCGTAAACATTCCCCACGTTGTCGGGCTTCCACCCGCTACTCTCCGAGTCCTTGAATACCACCTGTCCACCGATCGAAAATATCCACTCGTTTGACTCCCCCTTCTCAATTATGTCTTCTGGAGCAACAATGAAATAGTCCTCCTTGACAGCAAGGTCTGTTGCGTTTGTGAAGTCAATCGTCCGGACCTCTGAACCTTTGAAGGTGTCTCCGAGTGCGTAATTCTGCCCGTCATAGGTCACGTATCCAGATGGTGTCCCAGCGGACTCGACCTTGTAATGCACATCCGGTCTGGCTGTGGTGATCGCAGACTCTGACGGAGCCAGATCAAAAAAAGCGTCTGCGTCTGAATCTCCATTTCCTCGCCGGTCAAATATCAAGACCGAATTGCCGTCGCCGTTAACCTCGTAACCCTTCAGGTTCTTGTAGGTGACAATCCGTAGCCACTTGAGGAGGAATTCTCTCATGGCTTGATAGTGCGGGTATTTCGCAATGTGCGTCTCAAGCGGGACAGTAGCGTTTGTCGGGTTGTAAATGCATCCATTGGTGAAGTATGCGGTCGAAAGCTCTGGAGCTGTGTCTACGATCTTGCCGCGGTAGATTGTAGGGCTGTTTGCCCTCGCTGTAGACATACGGATGAACAAGTCCACGTCGAAAGGCTCAGGCTTGTGAATCAATATTTCAGCCAGCTCGACATAGACGTCCTCTCCCGCTGACAGCGTGTCCAGGAGCTTTGCCTTGATGTTTCCGGTCTTTGAAACAGGCCACCAAACCATTTCAGACTCGACGGTCTGGTTGACGGTAAGGGTCGCGATCGCAACACCATCCTCCTCAATTTGAACTCTGCGGTCTGTTGCTCCGATGCTTTCGCCCACAAGGATCACGCCTGCAAACGTGAAGCTTGAATGCGGAGAGTAATTGTCGACGCCCCCCGAGTCCCCATAGGTTCCGGATGCTGCGAGATCGTCCCATTCGAAAATAGGATATTGCGCCTCAATAACCCCAAGAGAACCAACCTCCTGCCCGTAAGCTGGAGCCAGAAACCACTGGCTATCGAACATAGCCTCGTATTGGACCGTTAGGTCGACGGGTTGCCATAAAGGATCGTCCGCACGCTGGTCGGATGTCCCTCGATATTCTGAACAGAACCTCGAGCGCATTTGGTTGATCTGCTGTCCTTTCTCCCTGTTCATGGAGTCGGACGCCAAATCGATTTTCCCTCCTGCGGTTTTGTGGAACAGAGACTTCAAATTCAACCCGTTCGATTCATTCCACGTCTCCATCGATCGAGCTGCAAACATAGCAGGAGCAACCGCAAAGTCCGTGAGGTCCGAAGGAAGGATTGCTCCTCGTTGGTCTTTGCCCAGTTCCCAGTAATCCAGGTCTGTGGTCGGAAGGGCTCCGATGACTGGAGGATCCCGCAAAGGAACGTCATTCAAACGGGTGTCTTCAGCGTCAAGAGTCGGGTTGATCCCAAAGAAATACGCATTGACTGGGCTGTTTACGTTTAGCCCTTCAGGGTCGCCTGGGGATGCTGCAGGCCACGAATACTCAGTCTCAGGCAGGAGACCATAGTATGTGAACCACTCGTCTTCTGGTGGGTAAACAGTCCCTCCGGAGTCAGGGTTCCGGAAGTTTCTCGCAAAGGAGAAACCGGCAAAGATGCTTCGCCAATGCATGTCGCCAAGCCCTGAAAGGAGCCTGGCGTTTAACGCTCTAGCGACTTCGCGTTGCTGTCCGCTCTCGAAGCGCGTCCCAGAGTAAACAGGATGAACAGCGGGAAAGTAGCCTGGATATTCACTCGGCAAAGCTAAGCCCAGTATGACGCTTGCAGCACCTCAGCGGGAACAGAGTTGCCACGTTGCTTTGGTCGCTTGGTTGACGTAAGGAATGTTCCTCCAGGAGTGTGGCTCGTAGCTCGCCCGACCCCAGGCCGGACATGATATTTCCGAACCTGCTCTTGTAGCTCTCGGATTTGGTTCGGCTTTCGACCTCTGCCTGTCGGGACGCCTTGATATGAGCCTGGAGGCATGACTAGGACCCCTTGTAGCTAGGGTTGATCGGTTTCGAACAATGAATGGCTAGCCCTGCCCCGCTGGCGTCAAAGGTGATTTTTTGGCTGTTGGAGCTGTCGTTGTATGCGCCCATGTTCGCAATCTCGAACACGTGCCCGTCCTCAATGAGGTAGTCTTGGGTCGTGATCGTCTTAGCGATCGCGTCGAGCCCAGAGTCAACTGGTGTCGGAACGGTGATTTTCAAAGTCCGGTCCGCACCTCCAGTGTTCTTGACTTTGATAGCGCCAATGTCTGCGTGGTCGGCTTCAATGCCTGTTCCGGCAGTAATCGCTTGGTACGTCAGGTCTGTAACATTCAGGGCTGCGAAGTTGCTTGAAGTCGGGTCGAATAAGGCTGTCAATGCGTCTGCCATGGCTAGGTCACTTTCTGATAAAGGTTCTCGTCAAAATAATCAATCCCCCACCATTCCCGTGTGACAATAAACGTGTTGTCGGATGTTTGCTGTTTTTGGTAGGGCTGTTTATGCCACCATTTCACGTTTGAGGCAATGATCCCTGCCGGAATGATTTCACCAGCCTGAATAGCTTCACCCGCCATCCAAAAAGGAGAAAGCATTTTATTCACATTCGCGTCAAGGACTGGGTAGTTTGAGTCGTTGAAGTCTGCGGAGACTGTGATGGTGTTAGTGATCACAAATCTAGGCTCGTAGAAAACCTCCACCCCTCGGATGTAGGTTAACGCATACTTTTCCGCTCGAGCGTCTAGTTGCGTTCGAGAGAATCGGCTTGTATTCAGGACTGCTGCCGTCACCCCATCGACTTCAAACAGCTTTGCCGACTTGATATCCTCTAGATCGAATCTGCTCGTCGCAAGCTGAGCGGTGTAATGCTTGTCGATTTCAATCTCAATGAATCTGGCCCACCCTGGAAAAGCAAAGTCTAGCGACTGCCCTAAATCTGAGGCGACCAACGGCACTTCGTGCTGGGCCCCTAATCGGCCCCAGGTCGAAAATAGGTCGATCCCGTATTCCACGACAACCCGATGGAATGGGGCCCCGAGTTGCTGCTTTGTTACGGTTAAATGCCCCGGGAAGGACGTCGTCCTGTTGTTGTAGTGATAGAGGCAGTCCGCTGGTCGCCCCTCGTATGTGACGGTCCTTCGGGTCCCCTTGTGGATGTTGTAGCTGATCGTCTCGTCCACAAAGACGAGATTGCCAACCTGATACTGGGGCCTGGATACGTAGTAACCCATTTTAGCCGTTCTTTTCTACTGCGGTGGCAGTCTCCCTGGTGTTTTCTGCGATCCTGCGAAGCAGTGAGACCTGTTTTTGCATTGCCGTTTGACCTGTTGTTGCGCCTGGCGTGACATAGAGACCAGCCCTCGCGAACCCATCCACAGCCTTCCTTTGCCCTAAAGAATCCGCCAACTCGTCCAGTCTGTTGGCTTGGCCCAGCCGTTTTGCGAGGTCGGCAGACGATGCGGCAGACCGATCTGTGCGGGTTTTATCAAGCGCCTCTTCCTGTCCTATCAGGTCGGCGATGGCGTTAGGGCCAAAATCCTTTGCCGATTTGGCGAGCCCTTTGGCCAGCTCTCCAGTATCCGCTCCCGGTAACGTGAACCCGAGCCCGAGCTTTGCCCCTTCAATTCCGATTCGCATCAACCCTTTGATGCCTACGGCAGCTTGAGACATACCGTCAAACAGTGGTGTCGCCATTTTAGCGGCAGCCTCGATCGCAGGAGTGAACGAGCCCTTGATGGAGTCAACAAGGTTGTCGAACGCAAGTTCCAGCCGGGCAACCGATTCATTCATTGGATCCAAAGCGTCACCGGCAATGACTCTTCCCTCTTTTCGCGCCTGTTCAGCAAAGACGGAAAATCCATTGGCCAAAGCTACAAACACCTCCTCACCTTTTGGTCCGAGCGCCTCGATCGCCGCTCCTACCTCAACCGCGGTCATGCCTCCCTCTGCAATCTTCTGGTTGATCATAGCGAAAAGCTCGGCTGGCTGCGCTCGTCTCACTTCGTTCAGGTCGAGCCCCATTGTTCTGAAAATAGAACTGTCACCTCCCTGCTCTCTTGCAAGGCTCAAAATGGACTCCCGTATTGACTCGATCGACGTTCCTGCTTTTTCGGCAGCAATACTCCAAACCTGGATTTGCTCGGACGATGCCTCAATCGACTGCGAAAGACCTTCGACGGCCCTGGCTTCAGCTAAGAGCTTCTTTCCGAGCCCGACCGTAGCGAGAGCCAACGAGACGCCCAAAAGCCTGCGACGGGCAAAAATCAGCAGGTTTGTGAGCCCTACAGACTTGTCCGTCGCTTTGTTGGTGTTGTCGAGCTGGTCTGTCAGTTCCTTAGCGTCTCGGATAGCCTCGTCGCCTTCACTGACAAATTCGATCGTTACCGGCACGTCAGCCATCTTTTTGCGCCTCCTTTGATTGCTGCATTCTCAGCCCTCTGCGCTTCTCGATGACAGCCATCGTCTCGTCGTCCATCATCGGAGAATCCTTGCTAGTCATGGCGTTGTAAGCAGCCATTGACGCTATGGCTCCCTTCAGCGAATGGCTGAAGATCTCCTCGTGGCTGCACCCTAGTTGAGCCAGGACAAATTGAATCGAAAAGACAGATGGGATCGATCCGCCTCCGCTGCCGCCCTCTTTTTCCCAGCACTGCAAGCCGGTTGTGTGGTACCGCCAAAAGTTAACCAAGTGGACCAGGTCGGAAGTGTATCGCGTCTCGCTTTCCCGGTATCGAGCAGCGTCAAGCTTTAGCCAAAACTTCGTCGATCGAAACTTCAGAGAATCCTTGGACTTCCTCCACGGACGGGAAAGGACCCATACGGCAAGCGCCAATGACCCAGGCTTCATCTTCCTGAAATCTCCGACGATTGGTGACTCGAGCCGGGACAACAGCATGAAATGCCCGACTGTAGCCTGCCGCAGTTTCAGGTTTCCAGTCGGGCCAGGACCAGGGTCGCAGGCGATAGCATACTGTTGGTCCAGAGTCAGCATTACGACATAACAGCCAAAGCGACTGCGTTGCCTGCCGTGTGATCAGCTGTGCTAGCGGATCGGCGCGTCAATGTCATCGTGCCTTGGCGGAATTCATTTGTTGCCCAGGTCCAGCTTCCTCCCGGTTCCACATTCCAATCTCCGTTGATCTCATCATTTGGAGCCCCTGAGATGGTGATAACGGTCAGAGGCTGAGGCCAGTAAACAGCTCCAGCCAGTGCTTTAGTGTCCGCTGATACCACAAGGTCGACGGTCAGTTGCCAAACTCGCTCTGCAAATGCTCGACCTTGTGTTAGGCCGTCAGCTGCGATCGCATTTTGAACTTCTGTGATGTCGGTCATGGTTCCGCGAACGATATCAATCGCAACGCCTGCCCCGCCACCACCAGGAAATGCCGCAGGCGTGATGGTTCCACCTGATCCAAAGGTCATCCCTTTGCGTCCGTATGTGCTCATAGTTCTCTAGTCCTCTCGTTGACGTGTGCTCGCACTTTAAACGCGACCACATAGGTTAATTGCTGTTTTCCCTCTTTGCTTTCGACTCTCACGTCCTCGCATTCCCCGGTCCATTCAGCAGGAGACCAATTCCTAATTCCCTCCGTGACAGCCTCCATGGCTAATTCAGCTGAAAGCTGAGTCCCTAATGCACCCCTGTTCAAAACTGGGGTCTCTACGATCTCCACGATAAAAGGGTATGTCTCAACGGGAGCCTTGTAAGAGTAGTTCCCCTTGCGGACAAGTATCCCGAGCCCAACCTGCTGAATCTTTATGCTGACGGCCTTCCTCCAGTCTCCCTGTGCCGTTGTGTCCACGGGAACCACCAGACTGTCGAGGAAGTTTGAGTCCTTATTTGGGGGAGATTTAATAGGGCCCAAAGCTGAAAGCCTTGACGCAATCGCATTCTGCAAAACTGTAAAGCGAGATGTCATCCTACAGCTTCAGTTTTGTGTTTGACCTGAATTCCAGTCGCTGCCCCTGTGGATCCTGGCTCGCTGCTTTCGGGAGCCCATCGTATTCGCTTTTCCGAACACTCCGGAGAACCTCTTCCGCTCGATCAAGCAGCCTCTCCCTTGTTCCGTCAACGTCAAGCATTTGGCCCCCCAGCCTTCCCCATAGCTTGTATGGCAAAACGGCCAGCCCGTGCCCTCTCAGCACTTTGGGGATCTTCGGGCTTTCGTCCAGGTCATAACCTCCGGAGGCCATGTCCGCTCGAATTTCAAGTGCGATCTCCTCGACCACCTCTGTCACAATGTCGACCACAGGAGGCGTGAGCATGAACTGCTGACCGTTGCTTGTGACGAGCTGCCCCTGACTAGTCGTCAAATAATCCCCTGGCTGAAGCTGAGTGTTTGCAAGCGTCTGCAACTCGTCTGCGGACAAAACGCGATAAGCGTCGTCGGCTGTCAGCTCTATCCAATCGGTCGCCATGTCAATAATATCTCCAGGATCTGTTTAAGCTTTTCCGTCGAGATCAAACCAAAGGCCCACGCAATAAGGAAGAACCCGCCGATCGATGTAGCAGAGACCGGTTTCCAATTTGAAATAAGGATCGTCGCGAGGGTTGCCGATATTGCTGGACGATCTGTCGGTACGACAAAGGATATAAAGTTTTCAAAGTTTCCATCGTTATCCCTTATGACTGAGACCGTGACTTCTGCCCAGAAGAACTCTCCTGGATTCTTACGGTTGTATCGCTTTTCCAGAGTGTATCCATTAGGTCCATTCGGGAGTAGACACGCATTGACGCAGGCTTGATCGCCGTCCCGGTCCGCATCGTGCGTGAGATCCCACCAGGTCCGGTTCTCTGGCCACTCCGGAAGCGCATAACCAAAGCTCTCAGCCAACGCGCGATTGACATAGAGCCACTCATTGCCCCCGCCTACAACAGCGATTCCAAATGGAGCTCGCGCTACAGCATGCCGAAACACTTTGTCTGGAAGTTCCTTTTTTCCCACTCTTCACAGTTCTTAGCTCTTTGGCTCCACCCGGGGCGGTGGTTCAAGTGTTCTCTTTGATGCCTGCCGGGCCCCTTTTCGTAGCAAGCAAGAATGTGAGTTTATTCGACTGCGCCTGCCGGCCGTGTTGCTTCAAGTGCTTTCGCGATTCGATCCAGATCAGACAAAGACTCTTCAAGTTTGGTCAGCCTGTCTTGCAACTCTTTCGGCAGGCTGGCTTCAGCATTAGGAGCAAAGCCTTGAATCTTCAGCGCGGCATTCAGACCACCCGTGAACGCTTCAAGAGCTTGGCTTTGTGGCGTTGCTTTAGCGCCTTCCGAGTTGAGTTTGTAAGTCGAATCGCCCCCCTCTTGAAACTGCTCGTCGACGGAAAAGCCAGCCAGGTCCATTTTGTAACCAGAAGCCCTGATCTTCGAGTCTCTCTTGACCGTCTCAGTAATGACCTGTGACCCATCAACGGCAATCGTGGTCGTCTTTGTGGATTCGTACGGACGCGACTTGGAAGCGCATCCGTTCACCAATCCGGCGATAACGAGACACAGCACCGCCAAGAATACGAAGATGGCTGACGATCGGGCGTCCCTTTGATGTTTGCTTATCTTTGTCATGCTCTGGTTTTGGTTTCTGATTCACTCGGGCTCGAAACTGTCTATTCCTTCACCGTCGCCGGATTAAAGCTCGGTAGGCGTGTCGTCGTCGGCAGCGTCGAGCCCTTCGAGGATCTCTTTGTCGCTCGGCACGGTGATTTGCACTGCCTTGTTGTGATTGGCAATAGATGCCTTGATGCTTGCGAGTAGATCTGTCGCTTTCTCGGCTGTGGGATTCAGGCCGAGCCCTTGCTTGTATTCCATCCGCTGCTTGAGCGGCTTGAGAGACTCAATCAAGGCGTTGCCGGGAACGCGGTTTGCTGCTTGTGCCTCGACGCTTTGGATGAGGCTTAGAACGTAGTCAGTTTTAGTCATAGCGTTATTCGATTTCGTAGACGAATGAGAATTGGAGATGAGAGGTGTTCGTGAAGACCGTGTTTGTAATGATAGTGGTTCCCGTTGCCCCATATTGGTGTAGGTCGAATGTGGTGTTATTGTTCCCCTGAACGGCCATGATCGCGCCAGTTAGACCGGTCATAGCAGACGCTCTAACAGCATGGGCAAGCGTGTCTGCCGTCGTGTTCTTGCTGGTAAATGGCAATCCTGAAATCGAAGCATTGCCTGTATCATCTCCCTTTGAAGAAAGCAGGAGTCTAGCGGACACAAACACGGTTTTTTCATCTAGCTTACGCCAGTAGGCTTCTTGCGTTGTGTAAGTAGGTCGCGTTGTGACTTGAGTAGCGAACTTCAAAACCGGCGCCCAAGTCCCGCTCACCTGCGGCTTTGTTCGCAATGGCGTCACGTTGGTTGCGGTCGCGTTCAGCTCGTTGGAGCTAGCGTCGACGATTGAGCCATCGGACTCAATGTTTTCAGGCAGCAAGGCGACGACACACCCGATGAGCCTAAGAGTGGACCCGTTGGAATACGTCGTTGGAGTTGTCCCAGTTGCAACGAATTCAACGCCAGTAGCGTTAGATCCGGCACCTACGTTCGTAAAGTCGTCTGCGCTTACGTAGGTATCGATTCGGTATTTCTGGCCCACAGTTAGTGTGCCGCTGGTCTGGGTGCTATTATCGGACCATTGGTCGGTCACTTTCACATTCTGGTCAACAGCCTCTAGTGCAATCTCAGCATCGCTTAACACTCGGTTGTAGTGCACAAAGCTTAAAATCTCTGTTCCGCCGTTGTCTTCGTCGGACGTGCCGAGGTTCCACCTAAGTGTCGTTCCTGTCCCTGCGCCCGTGGCAACGCTAGAGCCTTTAACGCCATCGACAAAAGACGTTAGACCGTCGTTTGCGGAGTCTACGCGATACGCGAGACGATACACCCTCCCGAGTTCCACAGCTCCCCCGAGAATATCGGCTAAGCTATTAAAGCCGCCGTCGTAGTGGTTAAAATCAATTGTCCCATCAACCTCAATCTGCATCGACCCGTGAGATGAACTAGACTGAGCCCCACTCAGTGTGAGCATTGCAAAGCTTGAATCACTAGATGTTGGCAACGAGTTGAAACGAACGCTGACGATAGCGGTGAACTCGTCTTGAATCGGGTTTGTCCCTGGATAAGCCACACCTGGAGCTAGGTATCCGTTGTTTCCGAGAAGAACGGCGTTTGAGACTTGCCGCGCATTCGTTCGATCGTTGACATCCGCCGTGCGGTAGTAATCGCCAAGCGCGGCTGCTGTGTCTTCGTCAGTGGAGCCGTCGAAGTGGTTGGAGACCTTGCTTGCGATATACCAAGCGGATGACCCTTTAACTATTAAGTCCCCAGCTTGAACGGAAACCCCATCGATCTCTAGCGATCCCGCTCCCTCTGCGATCGTTCCGTCGGCTACGATTCTGTATTTATCACCTGTGGTTCCTCCTGCGTCAGACAGGACTGGGTCAGTGTTGTCGATCGCCCACGTCCCGAGTGGAGCGCTGTCGTCGTATCCAGCGGGAAGCTGGCCAAGGTTCAGGATTCCGCTTGCATCAAGCGTAGCAAGACGGACGGACGTCAGGTTCGCGTCAGCGATGACCCTGGCGGACGTCAAGAAATTCAGGACGGTAGAATCACTCTCCCCTCCATCCCGAAAAATCATGAGACTGTCAGTCTCAGGAATTGACGTGATAGTGGGTAAGTCGAATGGTGCAATTGGTGTTCCGGCCATAGCGCAATTATGTGTTTGGGATCGTAACGAACATCGGTCGCCCGTCACTCGTGGTCAAAATCTTTCCGCTTGAAGTTCGGAGGAAACGGAGATCCTCGCTCGTCCTCAACGGGCATCCGTCACTTGTTTGGATGGTTCGCCCGTCGCTGGTTGTCAAATATCGATACAACAAGACGCCGACTCCGAGCACTTGCCCGTAAAGTCCTCGCCTAAAAAACCTAGCCAGACCAGACATGATTTATGGTGCCGCCCTGTCTACTGCGTAACCGTATCCGTCGCTCAATGCGATGGCCGTAAATTCAAACGGAAAAGGTTGCCCCGCTGCCAAAGCAAAGCCAGAAACGGACCCCACAAAATCTGGGAATGTCCCGCTTGATATTGTCGCACCACTGCCGCCAGCGACGAACTGAAGGCAGTCGACGCTAGACAAAGGAGCCGTGTCAGTAACGAGCCGACCACCAACCCTTCCACCGTTGCGGTTCAAGACCTCAAGGATTTTCAGTGCCACTTTAGGGACCGAATCTGTGGACTCTGGCTTAGTTGTCGTGATGTCTGAATCTGCCATGGCTTTAAGTTTTACTTATTCAAAGAGGGAGAAGGCAGCTTGACCTCCTCCCCCTAATCAATCAATTCCCTCGGATTAGCTATCCGCAGTCGTGATTCGTCGTCCAGCGATCGAGGCCGTTACCTGGATGTCCTGTGACCAATCAACAGACACAACGTCCGAGTGAGCAGGTTCATCCCGGTATTTCCGGACCTGAGCGATTCCGCCTCGGCCCAAGGTGAACGTCTTTGCGAATGAGGCGTCCATCTGGTTTGCATTCTGTGAACCAAAAAAGATGTAACACTCATCACCCACCAGCTGCACCTTGTCCTCTGCTTGGCCGAGCCCGTTGTTGTCCTGGACCATTGTTCCGATGTAGATCTCAATGGCAGGGTTCAAGGTGATCAGTCGAGCCACGCGGCCAGGATTCAACTCCTGCAGGTCGGCCCCAGGCATGCGTCCAAGGACATTGGAGTTGTGAATCAATCGTCGCCAAGCGATCAGCCCAAAGACGATGCGGTTTGGGAGCTGGCCAATGTCCGTCGCGATCGCTTCGATCTGCTCGTCAATCTCCTGGATCGGGTCATTGCTGTTATTCCCCCAGACCCCTTTCCCAGCTACAGCCGTCACGGCTGCGTTCACAGCGGTTACGACCTCAGACTCCCGTGAAAGCCGAGCGCCGATCGTGAGGTTTTCGACTGCCATCCGTTCAATCCCGAGAGGGTCACCGTTGCCGTAAGTGTCCCGCTCTTGGTCGTCGATCGCATGTTCAAGTCCATGAGCTTTGCAGTTGTAAGTCGGGTCCGTTCCCTCGAAGGTGATTCGCGTCGACTGGCCACCGACTCCACGCTTGGTCTTGTAGACCTGGAATGAAGACTTTGTGTCGAAGCTCTTGTACTGGCCAATCGCACTCTGCACGATGACCGGAGGAGCCAGGGCGTCTGCGACTGGCGTTGTGTTGCGCTGGGCGACCACTCGGGAGTAGCCAGTCAGCATTGGGTTGTATGCTCGTGAGTTTCTCATCTCTTAGATTTCCTTTCTTGAGGTTCTAGTTGGCTTCTCTCGCTTATGCCTCAAGGACAGGGACGATCGTGCGAGCCCAGAAAATTTGACTGTTTCCGGCTGACTCCAAAGCAATCCCGCATACAGCCTTGCCGGACGCTGCGAGTTTGAATGTTCCGTCAGTGTGAACAGCGACTCGACTGCCGGCGACAATTGCTCCAGCGGTTGAATTCGCTTTAAACTGTGCCTTGGCTCCAGAGGCGAAAGGAACGATGGTGTCGTCCTCTCCCGACAGTCCGCCCTCCTGGATAACCCCGAAGGCAGTGAGTGCTGTATCGGATGTGACCAGCGTCGAAACGCCAGCATTAAGGCGGACAGCTTGACCTGCCTTGTCTGTGTGGTCCGCCCCATTCGGGAATGCTTCCTGGGGCTGAACGATGGCTTGTGCTACTTGCTTGCTCATGATCGTTGTTTTTCTTTTCTGTTTGTGGGTTTCAGCCCGAAATTAGAGTCCCGCGAAGAGTGCTGGACTTTCTTGAGCGCAGGCCAGGTAGGCCGTCTCGGTGTCGACGTTGTGTTCCGCAGCGTATTTGGCAATTTTTTGCTCAATCTGGTCTGCGGTTGCTACCAGCGGTTGACCTCCTCGGTTTGGCTGGTCGTCAGGCGTGATCGATCCGGAAGCCCTGAAAGGGGATCCTGATTCGGTTGCAAGAAGCTGCTCTGCCAGGTCTGGAGCTGCCTCAGCCTTCACACGAAAGGCTGCAATTGCCTTCTCATCCCTAGGGGCGACAATTCCGCGCTGCGCTGCTGTCGCGACGATCTGGTCCACTCGAGCTTTGGTTCGCTCTGCCTCAGCAGATTCGAACTTGGCAAGCTTGGCCTTCAGTTCCTTTTTCTCCTCATCATCGTCATCCATGCCCTGCTTCTCGTCAGCAGGTTTTGGTGTTGATTCACCCTCAGATGCTCGATGTTCTTTGAGTGCGGTTTTGACCTCGGTTGCTACGAGCGCTGGAAGCGTATCTCTAACAGCGGAGGCCACGATCTCTTTGATTTCTTCAGGATCCATGTTCAGTTCTCTTTCTTCTGCTTGTACGATGCGCTCGTTCTCCGCGAACGCTGGCCGATTTGTGAGCCCACCAAGATTTGCTGTGGATAAGCCCGTGACACTCCCGCCACGATCAGCCGCGAAGCAGGGAGAAAAACGTGTAAATTCTCGTCCTTGAAGGGCCTTCGCCCCTTTAGATGTCCACTTAACGAGTGCTCTGATTCCGCCCTTCTGCGGATCTGACCCAGCCCAGTAAAAGCTTTCGATGTGGCCGGCAGCTCCAGCGTCCTCGTTGTGATTGAAGTCAATGAAAGGGTCGTGCCCCTTTTTCCGGATCTCCTCGGCCTGAGCGTTCAGCCGGTCCACAAGGGCAGGGCCAACGTCGACCGTCAGCTTGACGCCTCTCCCTGTGGCAGAGTTCTTGGGCTGAATGTCGTGCCTCCCTGGTGGCATCCATTGCACACTTTTAGGAAGGTCTTCGGCTTGGAGTTCCTCGCCATCAGTAGCGAGAATCCTTAAGCCTAAGCCTCCGATACAGCTGACAGGACCACTTCGACTGCTCCGTCGTGCGCTGCCTGATTGATTTCCCGGTTTTCGGGTAAGCTTCCTGGCCATGGCTCTTGTTTGACTTTCTCTTTCAGTAGGTAGTAAACCTCAAACCGACCGCTGTCGGTTGAGGCAAAAAACTTGTTTCCGTTGATCTCTACGAAAAACAGCTCGATTCCGGTCTCTCTTTCAAAGGGACGGACGAACTTCCCGTATGATTCTGGGTGCAGAGGAATGGCTAGATGCTTGTGACGTTTGGCTCTGATTGTTCCGCCTTCAATCTTCTGGCGGATGGCGACGTGGGTGATCTCAACCTTGACCTTGCGCCCCTCCCTTACGGGACCTCGAATGGATCGAGCGACGTCCGCCCAAAAGTTCTGCCTCTTCCCGCCCAGCCTATTTGGCTCTTTCTGGTTTTTCGCGCGGTAGTGAGACTGCAGAAGGGCTTTGACACCGTTTCCAGCTCCGAGAAGCGCGAGTTCAGGCTCATCCAGGAGTTCGATTAACTCCAAAAGCGGTGCCTGATTCATTTTGACATTGATTCGCACTTGTCATTACAGGAATGGGTAAGGAATGACTTTTGGCAATCCTAGGCTTGTTTCGAGGGGTTTATGACATTAAAAACCCATCTTACATGCCTAAAACACCAAAGAAGAACGGTCGCCCCGCACGATCAACTCAAGTCATGAGCTGCCGGGTTCCGCCCGAATTCAAGAGGACATTTGAAGCTGAAGCTCAGTCCAATGGACTATCGAACGGCGACATGCTGGTGAGCGTCTACAATGAACTTCAGGAGGCTCTAGGGGAAATCAGAAACCTGAATGCCCTTATTCAGAATCCTCAAGAATAGCCTCTGCACCCTTCGTTTTCTTGATCCGCTCCGCTACGCCATTGACTACAGCAGCCCCTTCTATGGCTTCAAGATGGCTCGCAAGCGCCTCTTTATTGAGGTCGTCAAACATTCCAGGGACCTCGTCAATCAAGCGTTCTAGTGCCGCTTGGAATTCGCTGTCCGTGGTTTCCTCCTTTGCTGCCAGAGCGAATAGAGCCCCGATTTTAGGGCGAATGGGTGCCAGCCATTCAGCATTCACTCCAAGGACATCTGAGATTGCAGAGTCCAAAAGCTTGTTGTCCGAAGGCGGAACGCCTCCACCCGCTGCAGAATAGTGGAGTATCCTACTCTCCGTTGCACTGGTTCCGGTGAAGTCTGGAGCAGGTGGAGACAGCTGAACTACCGTTTCCTCGTCCTTGTCAGGAACAGGGACACCGTGACGAGCGTAGAATGTGCTTTTGCCGATAGGAGCGATTCTCGTGAAGATTTCGTCCCTTTGAATCTTCTCCAAAGCCGACCCTGATTCTGGAACCTCAAGGCGCATCTTAGGGCACTCATCTGTGTTCCCGTAGTTCAGATCCAAGATCGCAGGAATGATGCTGCTGTTTACGACGTCCGATGTCCATTCCGTCACCTCGACCAATCTATCCATCCTGATGGATTGATGAACGTCCCCGAGTGCTCTTGACCCAGAATCACCCACGTCTGTCGTGAGGGTTTGCCCCAGAATTAGAATGTCGGCAGACCGGTCCCTGCGGTCCAGCAGAATGCTTTGAGGGTTTTCAGATGCCGATTTGGTTGATTCTAAAAGGTCAATCTCGGTCCCTTTTGGGACGACCGCAACGCCAGCACTGCCCATTTCCTCTAGAGCATTCATGATCGCCCACTTCTCGTCGTCGTCCGCTCCAGGGTCGTGCCTGGCAACTCTAAACGGTATACCGAACAGTTCAGCGTAACGGACCAGCCATTGCCGCGAGAAGATCCCACAAGCCCACCACCAAGCCAAAGCACGAAAAAGCCCGTAACCCATCATGTTACCCGATCGGTTCTTGAATGCAGCCAGGACAAATTTGTGTTTAGGAAAAGGTTTCCAACCGAGCCCGTCTTTAAGGTTTCTCAACCCGAGATGCGTTCCTCTTGGGTCTAGCCCATAATAACGAGGGTCCACCCATCGTGTTGATTGTGGGGCCCAAACTCCGTCTTTAAACTCCCAATCGATCTCTTGAACGCTTGTCCCTTTCCCTACTGCGTCAGAGATATCGTAAAGCATCCCTCTCATGCCATTCTTGTTTGCAGCGACGTTGGACTTCATTTTCTTGAGCAGGTCCTCGACTAGCCTCGCCTTCTCTAGAGCCGACTCCGTTGGTTGCTCGTCCTTTTCGGCGTAAGCTTCAACAGCCCAGGTTTGACGGGCAGCGGCATTCCTGAGCTCGTGAATGTTCTTCATGAGCCGATCCCACGTGTCCTCCATCTTGCAGAAAACCTGGTGAGCGGATTCAGGGTCGCCGGAAAGAGCAGCCTCCAGCATGTTCTGGACTGTTCTCGGGTCGATCTCCTCTTGAACCATTGTCCCGAATCGATCCCACTGCCGATCGGGAGCAAACGTCCTTCCTGGGCTTGCTTTTGGCGCAGGCTGTTCGTTTTCAGATGTCGCTTTGTTCCCCTGAAATACGCCCCATGTGGATGGTTTAAGAAAATTCATGATCTAAGCCTTCTCGCTCTCGTTATCAAATCGGATGCCCTTAATGCGCCTTTCATCGGCCCTTGGCGGACTAATTGTCGACACAAAGCCAAAGCACAAACTCCGTCATCGTGCAAGCCTTCTGGAGCCGTGAAGATAACTCGTCCCTCTTTAAATTCATAGCAAAAGGCTTCGAGCTCCAATTTCAGTCGCTCATCGTCGTACTCTATCTGCCCGAGCTGCAAGTCGTTTCGAAGCCCGATCATGATCATTTGCTTAGACGTTGCCGAAAAACGGAAGCCTTCGAAATTGCCTCGAGTTGCGATCAGATCCGCTACCACTGGATCGCCAACTCCAGTCTCGTCCACAAGGGTTGGAACCCTGCCGCATACCTCCAAAATGCGCTGCTTCGTTGTTGGCCAATCAAACTGGAATCGCTCGGAGACGACAACCTGCCCTTGTCGATTGCATCCCACTATCCACGTGTAATCATGTTTGGATGCAAGATCGACGCCAAAAACATACGGTTGCCGATCTCGAACAAGCATGCCTGGTCGGTAGTATCTCCGGACCACGTCCAGGCCGAACGGGTTCCCACCGTCGTCCGCTGGTATTCCTTCGTATTCCTGCCGGAACACGTCCTCGGGAAGCTCCCGCCTTGCTGCCTCAATCTCGTTCGGATCAATAAACGGGTTGTGGATTGTCCCTCTCCGGAACGATGCCCACTCATTGTCTTCCGAGTCTAAGGATTTCCCCTTTGCAAACAGCTGCATGAAGTAGCCAGCTGCCCCTTTTGGCGTTCCAAGGAACCAAGCGCCTCCCCTGTAATCCGTTAAGGTCGGTCGGATTGATTGCTCCCACTTTGCTTTCAGGTCTCGAATGATCCCGGCCTCATCAATGACGACTCCATGGTATTTGTAGCCTCGCCCAGGGTCGGGCTTGTCGCAGGACCAAAAGTCGATCGAAACCCTTCTATCCGATCGGAGGTAGACTTTCTTGGAGGATCGATCGACTTGAAAGGTTGGAGACCGGTCGAAGTAGGTCGCCATCTCCTCGAACTGAGGCTCGAGGTATTTATAGGTCGGAGCAAACCAACCGAAGGACGCCCTGTATCCGAGCGCCATAGAACCCAGGATGCCGCCAAAGGTCGACTTCCCGAAACGACGACCACAAACAACGACGTTGTGGCGTCGTTGCCGGTCGTAGATTTCCTGCTGGCCAGAATGGAAGGCTGGCAGGTCGACAGTGTTGTCTTTTAGCAATCGCTACGCTTCTTTTGTTTTCGGCCCAGGATTCGGCCTGTCTGGGAACGGTATCAGGTGCAGCGGCACTCCGTCCACCTGCTTCCCGCTTGCGTCGACGTGGCGAATTGTGACGTCCTGGGAGCCTTCTGGCATTTTCTCGCTCCAGCCAAATTTGCACTTCAGGAGGAACATGAGCACCTTGTCATTCTTCATTGCCCGAGCATAGACGTGCTGCAGGATCTTAATATTCTGTCCGGCTGAACCCTCGTTGTAGGCGTGGACAAAATTTCCTTCACGTGGAGCTTTTTTCATCTCCCTGCGAATGGTTCGCTCGGAGACGCCAAAAAAGGTTGCCATGTGCTCGTAGGGAGCACCGCAGGAACCCATGGCTCTTACTTGAGCCATGTTCCATTTCGTTGGCTTCCTGCCGGAATTACTGTTTCCGCTCATGTATTCAACTTAGGATTCTCACCTGTCGCGTCAAAATATCTTTCGAGGATGACCGCAACGTAACCAGGGTCCAGTTCCATGCCGTAACAGATGCGCCCTGATTGTACAGCTGCCATCAGCGTCGTTCCGGATCCAAGAAACGGGTCATAGACTGCCTGGCCTTCGTTCGAGTTGTTTTCGATCGGTCGCTTCATGCATTCGATCGGTTTTTGAGTTGAGTGCGGAGTCTTCTTTGTTTCCTTCTCCCCTCCACCAAATGCGTTGTGGTTATCAATTTGCCAAACCGTTGTTTGCTTTCGGTCTCCCGCCCATTGACCTGTTCCTCTTACCACATACCAGCAAGGCTCGTGCTGCCAGTGATAGTCGCCTCGAGAAAAAGCGAAATGCTGCTTCACCCAAATAATCTGAGATCGAGGAGCAAACCCGGCTCTTCCAAGTGAGTCCATAACAACGCCAGCGTGAAGCGCCCCGTGCCACACGTAAGCGATCGCACCTGGGAACAATTGCCAGGCTTCAGTCCAGTCCGCCCGATCGTCGTTCGAAACCTTGCCAAGGGATTTTGCCCCATGTTTTTCCCTCCAACCAGGGTCATAGTTCACCCCATAAGGCGGATCCGTCACCATCAGATTTGGCTTGGCTGCGCCCAGGAGCTTGCTTACATCCTCGGCGCTTGTCGAGTCCCCGCAGAAAAGCGAATGCGGCCCCAGACTCCAACGCTGTCCTCGTTCGGTCTTCCACTTGGCTTGGAGTTCCTTTATTTGGTCGAGCTTAGGCTCAGCGTCGACGTCGCTCTTTTCAGGAGCATCCAGTCCCAACTTGATTTCCAGCTTTTCATTGATTCCTGCAAGCTCAAGGTCGATGAACGGTTGAATTTCAAGGGCCAGATCCCTTGTCTTGCCTTTGTTCATTTCGGCCATGTCGTGAATGAAATTGTCCGCCATCAAGTGGGCATGTTCTGCCGCCTCGTTTTCGAACTCCTGCTCGTCAACCGGAACCTCTTCACACCCTGCGAGCTTAGCTGCCGCCAGCCTTCCATGGCCACAAACGATAAATCCTGACCTTTTAGAAACTGTGATCGGGCTCCGCCATCCGTTGAATCTGATCACTTTGGCTAGAATCTCGATCTGCTCGTCTGTGTGATCGTTTGGGTTCTTGGGGTTTGAAACCAAGGCCCCAGGGTCAACGAGTTTCGTGTGAGCGCAGTGTATTTTCATAATTCTTTTTTCCAATCCCATCCTATCAACAGACCTTTGAACGGCAGCTCGCCATGCTCCCTCCGAAACCAATCAACCATCTCTTCCCAAGAGCCAAACCCATCAGCCTGCGCGAATCTTTCGAGATGGAAACCAACGCCCGTCGCCCACTCGTCCCCTGATTCTGTTTCTTTAAAACTCACCATCCGAGTGCTCACCGTGACGAATCTGACTTTTGAAATTGTGAACTCTCCGATTTTGATGTGCTTTGACCTGTAGGGCAAGCCCTCCCATTGCCGACAGTCGATTGTATTTCCCTCCGATGGCATACGCTTGGGGATCGGCCTGATCGTTTGCCGCTTGGTCCCTGCTCGAACCTTAGCAGCGAACTGAGGCTTGAACATTTTAACGAAGCGTCTTTGGCTTTTCATAATCCTTTTTTACTCATAATGTCCTAGTAATTACTCGTCATTCTTTGGGGCATGGATCTCGGCATATCGGGCTGAAATGGATTTGGCGCATCCGTCGCACACCTGATATTCCACATCGCCCATCCCGCGCGGGTCGACGTACCAAAAACCAACCCATTCATTCGGGTCGGTTCCTGGAGTCGTTACATTAGCTGTCTTGGCGCACAGGTCACATGTGACTTTTTCGATTTTAGTTCTCATCTCACTTTGATCTTTGTAAATAGCCGCCCTGGCCTGGTTGTTTTGCTCGATCTGTTCTGGTGTTGGAGCTTTGTTATGTGAGTTCATCGAAGTGGTTATCCAGTAGCTGGGCGAATTCTGGGGGAGTTGGTTTGTCTAGTTTGCTAAAATAGCCTTCAATGCCGCTCTGAGCATACCGAACAGGTTTGCCACAACTTGGACAAAACTTATACGTATCAAAGTCAGCTGACCCTGCCTCCCACCCGCAATCTGATTTAGATTGCCCCCTGAATGGTCCCGTCACTCGCCACCTGCAAACTAGATCACTCATACCCACCACTCCTCAAATGCTTTTTCGATTTCGCTCATTTCTTGATCTTCCGTTGAAACATTTTTCCGATGCCACAACCAAACTCCGCAAACGACCATCCAATAATCCATAGGGAAACGAGAACAAATGTCGCACGCTTACCCGTGTT
>Ga0070726_10000742_pt1 | contig 37353 bp, 35 predicted proteins | sample tdAd471_FD_67275 | JGI IMG/M metagenome (GOLD analysis project Ga0070726, IMG submission 67275) | Marine sediment microbial communities from the Atlantic coast under amendment with organic carbon and nitrate - tdAd47.1 | ecosystem: Environmental > Aquatic > Marine > Coastal > Sediment | place...
CCGCCCCGATCGAGATCGTCGCCCGTGCTCCCATCGAGTGCCCGCTGATCGCGTCGCCCGACAGCCCGATCAGTTCCGGCCCGGCCCCGACCACCGTCGGCGCCCCGTTGCCGATCAGCAGCCGGTACAGCAACTGCCCCAGCACCAGCAGCGGCACCGTCCACACCAGCGCCTCCACCCACATCCCGCCGACCGTCTTCAGGCGCACCCGCCACGGGTCCCGCGTCAGCACATGCCAGATCAGCAGCACCACGAGAATCAGGATGCCCGGCAGGTACACGCCGTAGATCCCGAACGAGTCGAACAGCTGCGCGATGATCCGCCTGGCCCGGATGTCCTGCGCGAGCGCTCCGTCCGACCCGGCCAGCCAGATCGCCGAACCGATCTCGTAAAAGATGATCAGGGGGAGCAGGAACACCAGCACATGCAGCGGCGTGCGACTGCGCCCGAAATACCCGCCCTTCGGAGGCCCGAAGCGGAGCGGCGCGCTCGAAGTGTCCTCGCCGGTCGTCTTCCCCATCACCGCTCAGGGTATCGGCGGGACCGGCGACCTGCTGCACCCCGTCAGGCCGGAGCGCTCGATTCATCAAGCGACGGGTAATCGATATATCCGTGCTCGTCGCCGCCGTAGAAACTGTCGCTGTCCCACTCGTTGAGCGGGGCACCGCGTCGGAACCGCTCGGGCAGGTCGGGGTTGGAGATGAACGGGCGCCCGAAGCTCGCCAAGTCGCAGCGCCCGCTGCGGATCCGTTCGCGTGCCTCGTCGGCGTCGTAGTTGCCGTTGCCGATGTAGGGCCCGGAGTACCCGGACCGGATCGCGTCGATCACCGACTCGGGGCGACCGCTCTTGTGGTTGCCCTGGAACGAATCCTCGACCACCTCCACATAGCCGATGCCGATCTCGCCGAGCTTCTCGCCGAGTTTGCCGTAGGTCTCCACCGGATCGTCGTCGCGCATGTCGTTGAAGCTGCCCGTCGGGCTCAGCCGGATGCCGACCCGGTCCGCGCCCCACACGCCCATGACCGCCTCGGCGATCATCAGGGGCAGGCGGATTCGGTTCTCGATGCTCCCGCCGTACTCGTCCGCCCGCCGGTTCGTGCCGCTCCGGATGAACTGGTCGATCAGGTAGCCGTTCGCGCCGTGAATCTCCACGCCGTCGAACCCGGCCTCCTTCGCGTTCACAGCGCCGCTCCGGAACTGCTCCACGATCCCCGGGACCTCGTCGGTCTCGAGCGCCCGCGGCTCGGGGATGTCCACCATGCCCGAGTCCTTGCTGATATAGGTCTGGGCCCCCTCGGGTTTGATCGCGCTGGGCGCGACGGGCTTCTCGCCGCCGGGCTGCAGCTCGGGGTGGGAGATCCGCCCGACATGCCAGAGCTGGAGGTGGATCCGCCCGCCGGCCTCGTGCACGGCGTTCGTGACCTTTCGCCAGCCGGACACCTGCTCCTCGGAGTGGATCCCCGGCGTGAACGCGTAGCCCTTGCCCTGGCGCGAAACCTGCGTCGCCTCGGCGATGATGAGACCCGCGCTCGCCCGCTGGCGGTAGTAGGTCGCGTTCATGTCGTTGGGAATGTCACCCGGCTGGCTCGAACGCGAACGCGTCAGAGGCGCCATGAGCACGCGGTTCGGGAGCGTGATCGCCCCGAGCTGGTAGGGCTGGAAGAGCGGGTCGTTGGAGGAGTCGTTCATCAGGTGTCTCCGGAGCGCAAGGATGAGGAAGCAGGGGATAGGGTGAGGAAGATTTGTTCCGGATGCTAGGCAGACGGGCCGGGCTGCGCGAGTGCAGGGGCCCGAGCACAAGTCCGTCCCGGCGCGCGCCGGTGGGTGACTATGCGAGCACCTTCTCCCCTCGCGGGAGAAGGTGGCAGTCGATCGAAGATCAACTGACGGATGAGAGGGGTGGTCCCTGCCAACCGCTACAGGAGTTCTCGAAATCCACCAATCCTGTGCCTTATGCCTATCAGTCGTTCACCAGGGTCGAGAACTGGAACGTTATAGATGTCCAGCAAAAACTCTCCCAGTTCGCCCGTGAAAAACGTCCAGTAGTCGCGCAAGTGGTCGTCGAGGTCATAAGCGATTCGTAGTTCTTCGCCGTCCAGCATTTGAACCAGAACCTCGACCTCCCCGATTCCATCGCATTCGGGATAGGTCCGCGAGTACCGAATCTCGGAGATATCGGGGTGGCCTATTACTCGCTCGCCCACGAACAGATACATGCCGCTGGCGACTTTGAACGCGCCGAAGTGCCGGCCGCTGACGTCTGTGAAATAGAAGCCAGGGTCAGTCTGGCTGCCGGATCCATCAGAGAAACACTCAGGACGAAGAAGACGGTGATTCGGTTCGTCAAACTCGAACCTCGCCCGCTTCTTGCGGGTCACATCACTGCTGTAGGCGAGAACGAGCGACTGCATGAATGACATTGTCGCTTGGTGCCGCCCGCGATGGAAGTCCGCCCCGGCGCGCGCCGAACGGGCTCCGGCGCATCGCCACTTTGCGACTTTCCAAAATTATTTTCCGCCCGTGTTTCCTCGGGAATCCCGCGATGCCCTTTCGCACCGCCACCTCCTGCGCGCGCCGCACGGGCCCGCCCGCGCCTTCTTACGGAAGGACAATGCCCATGCACACCACCCCGAACCGCACCAATCTCGACACCCAGCTCCGCGAAGCCAAGGCCGAGCTCGAACTCGTCGCCATCCGCGTCCAGGCGAAGGCCCTGAAGACACTCGAAGCGCTCATGGACGAACCCGAGCCGACCGGCGACGCCAAGCAGGACGCGATCGTCGCACGCGAGCGGAATCGCCGGCGACTCGCCGCGACCCACGCGCTGACGCACACCCGAGCCCTCGAACGCCAGCAGCGAGCCGACGCCAAGGCCCGCGCCAAGGCGGAGAAGCAAGGCGAGAAGCCAGAAGTCGTGTCACACGAGGTGCCACTGGCGGCTTGCCCGCCAGTGCCGGGCCTCAAGATCCAGAACGACAAACCGGACGCCGCTGCGCCGATACCCGAGCCCGAACCCATGGACTATCAGCAGGCCTGGCGCCACGAACGCCAGCAGGCGATGGTCAAGGCGCGGGCGAAGCGGAAGAAGCGGAAGTGATGAGCACCAGCTCCGGGTGCCGTCGTCGGGCGCGGGCCACGCGAGTCGCCCCCAAAAACAAAAACGCACCCAACCGGGTGCGTTCCATCGATCACCGTGTTGAGCCCGCGATCAGGCGGTCGCCTTGGCCTTCAGCCGGGCGTTCAGGCGGCTCTTGCGACGCGCGGCCTGGTTCTTGTGGATCACGCCCTTGCTGGCGGTCTTGTCCAGGATCTTGCACGCCTCGAGGTACGCCTCGCGCGCCTCTTCCACCGACGAGTGCACGATCTTGTCGTCGAACTTCTTCAGCGCTTCGCGCATCGTGCGCAGACGCCAGCGGTTGCGGGCGCGGTGCTTGAGGTTCTGACGGACGCGCTTCTTCGCGGAGAGGGAGTGAGCCATAGGTCGAACGGTTCCTCAGGTGCTTCCGGCCGAGCCAGCGGGCCGGACCGACGACGCCCGCCGAAGCGGACGCTGAACATGAACAGAGTGATCTCTACACGCGTCAGGCCCCACCGGCGAGACGCTCCCGACGAGTCGGGCCGGGCATTATCGAAGATTTCCACGATTCTGCAAGTTCAACCGGGCCCCGACTTGAGCGATGGGGCGAGTTTTCGGTATAGTCAGCGGTCCGACGCGTGCGCGCGTAGCTCAATTGGATAGAGCACCTGACTACGGATCAGGAGGTTAGGGGTTCGACTCCCTTCGCGCGTACTTCGAGAAAGCCCGGCCCAAAGCCGGGTTTTTTCGTGGCCCGGACCAATTGCCCTTATCGAAGTAGGCCTTCGGTCGGGTCCAACCCCTGCGTCCTCCTGTGGTATCACTTCCGCCGAGGCGTGCTCGATTTGGCCGCCGAGAATCAAGGAGTGAGCGGATGAAGCGGATCGGAATGGTCGGGTCGGGCTGGATGCTGGGCGGGGCGTTTGGGATCTCGGTGGGGCTGGCGGCGTGCGGCGTCGCACCCGACGCCATCGCCAGGCAGAACGGGCCGGGGCCGGTCGATGAGGCCGAACCGGTCCAGCAGCAGGGCACCCTCGGCTACTACCGCCAGCCGGCCATCCACGCCGACACCGTCGTCTTCGTCAGCGAGGGCGACCTCTGGAAGGTCGGCATCGGCGGCGGGGTCGCCACCCGACTCACCAGCCACGACGGCGTTGAGAGCTTCCCGGTGATCTCGCCCGACGGCAGCCGCGTCGCTTTCAGCGCGCAGTACGAAGGGCCGACCGAGGTGTATGTGATGCCGATCTCCGGCGGCCTGCCGCAGCGGGTCACCTGGGAGGGCGCGGGCGGTGACCGGCGACTGCGCCCGGTGAGCTGGACCCCCGAGGGCGAGCTCGTCTACACGACCCGCGCCCACTCGACGCTCCCGGACATGCAGCTCGTCGTGGCCGACCTCGACGAGAACACGCACGAACTGGTCGAGCTGTCGCAGGCCTCCGACGGCGTGTTCTCGGGCGACGGCACGCTCTTCTTCACCCGCCTGCCGTTTCAGGGCAGCCACGCGCGCCGGTATGTCGGCGGCTCGGTCGAGCAGATCTGGTCGTTCGCTCCCGGCGACGACGAGGCGACGCCGCTGACGCTGGACTACGACGGCACCAGCCGCGACCCGATGTGGTGGGACGGGCGGGTGTACTTCACGACCGATCGCGACGGCGCGCTGAACATCTGGTCGATGCGCCCCGACGGGACTGACCTTGAGCAGCACACGCAGCACGTCGGCTGGGATGTGCTCGGGCCCAAGCAGTCGGGCGGGCGGATCGTCTATCAGCACCAGGCGGGGCTGCGCGTGCTCGATCTCGCGTCGGGCGAGGACCGGGGCCTGCCGATCACGATCGCCAGCGACTTCGACCGCGCTCAGGAGCGGTGGATCACCGAGCCGATGGACTACCTGACCGACACGGACCTGTCGCCCGATGGCGACCGGGTCGCGATGGTCGCGCGGGGCGAGGTGTTCGTCGCGCCCGCCGGCGAGGGCCGGATCGTCCGCGTGACGCGCCGCCCGGATGTCCGCTACCGGATGGCCCGGTTCATGCCCGACGGCGAGACGCTGCTTCTGCTGTCCGACGAATCGGGCGAGGTGGAGTTCTGGACGACCAGCGCCGACGGGCTCGGCGAATTCGAGCAGGTGACCGACGATGCCGAGATCCTGCGCTGGGAGGGCGTGCCCTCGCCAGACGGCACGCTGATCGCGCACACCGACAAGTTCTTCCGGTTGTGGATGCTCGACACCGAGACCGGCCAGAGCACACTGATCGAAGAGTCGCCCACCTGGAACATCACCGAGATGAGCTGGGCCCCGAACGGGCGATGGCTCCTCTACACCTACTACGAACTGAACCGCAACGCGGTGCTGCGCGTGTACGACGCGGAGTCGCGCGAAACGCATCAGATCACGACCGACCGCTACAACAGCTTCAGCGGGTCGTGGCATCCGGGTGGCGAGTGGATCTACTTCTTGAGCGACCGGAACCTGCGCTCGCTGGTGGGCAGCCCGTGGGGCAGCCGCGGACCCGAGCCGTTCTTCGATCGGGAGATCGTGCTGATGGGCGTTGCGCTGCAGCCGGGGCTCAAGTCGCCGTTCGCTCCGGAGACGGAACTCGATCGGGAGAGCGCGAACGAGGAAGCGGAGGAGGCCGCTGAAGGCGAGCCCGCCGAGGCTTCGGGCGAAGAAGAGCCCGCTGACGAGACCGAGGTTGCAGACGAATCGGAAGACGCCGAAGCATCGGACGAGCCCGAGACGATCGCGATCGACTTCGAAGGGATTCAGGATCGTCTGATCCGCCTGCCCGCGCCGGCCGGGAACTACTCGAACCTGTTCGTGACCGAGTCGCACGCGTTCTTCGACAGCGTGGACGACCTGCACGGGCGCGAGACGCTCCTGAAGTCGTTCGAGCTCTCGGGCAGCGACCCGGACCTGACGACCGTGGCCAGCGGCATCGGCTCGTTCCAGCCGAGCGATGACCGCTCGAAGATGCTGGTCCGCAAGGGCAACGGGCTGTTCATCGTGCCCACCAGCGGCGGGGCGGTGCAGCTCAACAACGACAGCGATGTGGACCTGCGCGGGTGGACGATGTCGTTCGACCCGCGCGAGGAGTGGCGCCAGATGTTCGTCGAGTCGTGGCGCCTGATGCGCGACTACTTCTACGACCGGGACATGCACAGCGTGGACTGGCAGGCGGAGCTGGATCGTCACCTGCCGCTGGTCGAGCGCGTGGCGGACCGGCGCGAGTTGAGCGACCTGATCGCGCAGATGGTCAGCGAGATCGGTGCGCTGCATCACTTCGTCTACGGCGGCGACCTGGAGCGGACCGACGAGCGGATCGCACCGGCCTCGCTCGGTGCGCGCCTGACGCGCGATGAGAACGCCGGCGGCGCGGTGATCGAGCACATCTTCGGTGTGGACCCCGACGAGCCGGAGCGGCGCGGCCCCCTGGCGCGTATGGACCTGGGCATCGAGGTCGGTGACGTGATCACGATGATCAACGGCGTGCGCGTGCTCGATGCGCCCGACCACGGCGCGCTGCTGCGCACCGAGGCGGGCAAGCAGGTGCGCCTGCGGATCGTCGACGGCGAAGACGGCACGGAGCGCGATGTGATCGTGATCCCCGAATCGCAGGGCGAGTCGTCGGACCGTCGCTACCACGAGTGGGAGTACACGCGCCGGCTGCGGACCGAGGAGGCCTCGGACGGACGCATCGGGTACGTGCACCTGCGCGCGATGGGCACGGGCGACATGGCCGACTTCGTGCGCGGGTTCTACCCGGTGTTCCAGCGCGACGGCCTGATCATCGATGTGCGCCACAACAACGGCGGCAACATCGACTCGTGGATCATCTCGCGCCTGCTGCGCAAGGCGTGGTCGTTCTGGCAGGGCAACGCGGGCGCGCCGTACTGGAACATGCAGTACGCGTTCCGCGGGCACCTGGTGGTGCTGATCGACGACAACACCGCGTCGGACGGCGAGGCCTTCGCCGAGGGTGTGAAGCGTCTGGACCTGGGCGAGGTGATCGGGATGCGCTCGTGGGGCGGCGGCATCTGGCTGACGAGCTCGAACTACCTCGTCGACGGCGGCATCGCGACGGCGGCGGAGTTCGGCGTGTTCGGTCCGGAGGGCGTGTGGCTGATCGAGAACATCGGAGTGGAGCCGGATATCGAGGTGGACAACCCGCCGCACGAGACGTTCCACGGCGCCGACCGTCAGCTGGATACGGCGATCGAGTTCCTGCTCAAGAAGATCGAGGAAGAGCCGATCCCGCAGCCGGAAGCGCCGGAGGGGAAGGATTTGTCGTTGCCGGCGTGGCGTGGGCGGTGAGGGGTTGGTGAGGCGTAGTGCATCAACAGGAGTCAGCGGTTTCGGGATGCATCGGGGCTGTCGATTATCGGAACCGGAACCCACTCGAGATCCAAGATGCTCAATGATCGATCGTTAAGTTCGTCTTCGAGCTGAGTCCTGTTGAGACCGATTTTGTAGACGCTTCGATCGGCGTCCAGGAAGAAGTATCCGCTCTGCAGAAGGACGAGACTGTACGGTTCGGTCATCGGGGTTTCGTCGGCACCCGCGTCTGGTACGTAGCCGATCACGTATCGATCGTGTGCCCGCACCCATGAGAACCAGTTGCCAACTATCGGCCTGAAGCGTCCGATTCCGGAGGGGCCGATGAAGATGCTCGAGTGGCCCCATGAACCGAATCGCAGCCCATCCACGATCGGTTTTCGCGATGCCACGTTGGACGCGACAATGACGAGGACTATTGCCGCGCCAAAGACGAAGCCTGTCGCCGACGAAGCAATCGCAGTAACGGCGTGACTGCGCAATGGGTGTCTGGGTTGTTTGTACCGTCCGCGCAATTTTTTTTTCCTGTCATCGTTTCTTCAGGGTCGCGAGAGGCGACTGTCGGACTACGCTGGCTTGGTTCCGCGGGTTCAAGTTCTGTCCCCCGCGCCAGCAGCCTGCACGCGAGTGCTTTCTGTCAGCGATTAACAGTGTTACGCTTGTGTCAAGATGGCGCTAAGCGATGGAACATTCTGGGCATTGCTGGGGGCGATTCCGGCGTCACTCGGGCCGGGGTCGGGTGAGCTCGCGTTCCGGCTGATTCTGGCGGCGGTTCTGGGCGCACTGATCGGGGCGGAGCGTTCGCGTGCGGAGAAGCCGGCGGACACGCGGACGATGATGCTGATCTCGGTCGGTGCCGCGGCGTTCGCGTTGATCGGCGAGCGGGTGATCGCGCAGTCGGAAGGCGGCGCGTCGGTGGGGATCGTCTCGGACCCGACGCGCGTGCTGGCGTACATCATCTCGGGCGTGGGTTTTCTCGGTGCGGGGGCGATCCTGCACTCGAAGCGGACGGTGAAGGGTCTGACGACGGCGTCGTCGATCTGGTGCACCGCCGGTGTCGGCGCGGCGTGCGGGCTTGGGGAGATCGTGATCGCCGGTGTGGTCTGCGGGATCGTGCTGGTGACGCTGTGGGGGCCGTGGGTGTACTACAGCGTGACGGGCAAGGCGCCGCCGAACGGTGGGACAGAGGGATAGCAAGTGCTGCGATGGACGTGGCCTGCGCTTCGCTTAGACCACGCCACCCGGACACATGATCAGAGCTTGAGGTCGTCGGCGTCTTGCCGGTCGCCGTACTTCTCGCGGAGCGGGGCGATGTAGTCGTTGATGAAGGCCTCGGTCTGCTGGACGGCGAGGCCGACGTACCTGCTCGGGTCGAGCGCTGCGTCGAGGTCGACGCCTTCGAGGAGCGGTTCGCTGCGCAGGCGCTCGATGAGGTCGTTGTCGGCGCCCTCGTCTTTCACGCGGCTGCCGGCGAGTTGGGCGTGCTGGCGGATGGCTTCGTGGACTTCCTGGCGGTCCTTGCCGCGCTTGACGGCTTCCATCATGAGGTTTTCGCTGGCCATGAAGGGCAGTTCGGCCATGAGGTTCTTGCGGACGGTGGCTTCGTGGACGATGAGGCCGCTCAAGACGTTGGTCATGATGTTGAGGCAGGCGTCGGTGGCGAGGAAGGCCTCGGGGAGGGTGAGTCGGCGGTTGGCCGAGTCGTCGAGGGTGCGTTCGAGCCACTGTGTGGCGGCGGTGTCGAAGGTGTTGCCGACGAGGTTCCAGACGAATCGGGCGAGGCCGCAGACGCGTTCGCAGCGCATGGGGTTGCGCTTGTAGGGCATGGCGGAGGAGCCGATCTGCTTTTCGGCGAAGGGCTCGTCGAGTTCCTTGCGGTTGGAGAGCAGGCGGATGTCGGTGGCGCACTTGTGGAGGACGGCGCAGACGGCGGCGAGGGAACTGACGATGTGCGCGTCGAAGATGCGGGGGTAGGTCTGCGAGACCAGTGGGTGGGCGCCGGCGAAGAGCGGGGCGTCGGCCTCGTCGAGCAGTTTTGCCATGTTCGCGCGGAAGGTGTCTTCGAGTGTCGCGACTTTGGATGCGTCGTCATCGAAGAGGGCGAGGTAGGAGGCCTGTGTGCCGGTCGCGCCGCGCAGGCCCCGGGCCTGTCCGGCGGTCGCGTCGAAGGGCTGGGTGGCGCAGTGCAAGTCGTAGGCCCACTGGATGGCGCGTCGGCCGACGGTGGTGGGCTGGGCCGGCTGGTAGTGCGTGAAGCCGAGGGCGGGGGTGGCGATCCACTGCTCGGCGAACGAGGCCATGACGATCTGGAGGCGGGCCGCGCGCTCGCGGATGAGGTTGGTGGCTTGGTGGAGCAGCAGCAGCTCGCAGTTGTCGTTGATGTCCTGGCTGGTCATGCCGAGGTGGATGATGCCTCGGGCTTTGGGGCAGCGGTCGCCCCAGGCGTGGACCTGGGCCATCACATCGTGGCGGAGTTCGGCCTCGTACTTCGCGGCGGCGGCGATGTCGTCGTCGGTGACGTGGAGGTTGGCGCGGAGTTCGTCGATCTGGTCTTGGGAGACCGGCAGGCCGCACTCGTGCTGGGCCTGGGCGACGGCGAGCCAGATCTTTCGCCAGATGGAGAACTTGTGGCGTGCGGACCAGATGGTCTGCATCTCGTCGGAGGCGTATCGCCCGGCGAGGGGGGACTGGTAGCGGTCGTGGGGGGAGGAAGAGGCCATCGGGCGGTCCTGGCGTGAGAGGAGGCGTCGGAGGGGCGGAAATGCGGATTTTGGCGGATTGGGTCGATCCGTTTCGGCTGGGGATCGTATCGTGAGGCATCCGGCGGCGTGGGTGCGCGTGTGTCAGCGTGCATCGGGTTGCCGGACCTCCTGTCAGTCCCGACCATTCTGATGACCATGACTGATCACACGGCCGCCTCTGGCGGTTCAGATACTTCGATGCCCTCCGCGACGCCCCCGGCCCGTCGTCCGGCGAAGCCCGGCGTGCCCACCGAGGCGGATGTGGCGCGGGCGCCGGGTCCGGACTCGGGCGAGGCGGAGCAGCTGGCGTATCTGGGCTCGATCGCGGAAAACCGGGGCTACGACGAGCAGGAAACCGAGGAAATCGCGCTGCTTCTGGCGTATCGGCGGGGCGACCGGGCGGCGCTGGCGAAGCTCCTGGAGATGTATCAGGACCGGCTGTTCGCCATCTGCGTGCGCATGGTGACGGACAAGGAACGGGCCCGGGATCTGCTGCAGGACTCGATGGTGCGGATCATCCAGGGGCTGGACAAGTACTCGGGGCGGTCGCGTCTGAGCACGTGGATGATCCGGGTGACGATGAACGCGTGCCTGACGGACATGAGGCGTCAGAAGATCCGCAAGACGGTTTCTCTGGATGTGCGGAAGGCCTCGAGTGAGGGTCGTGCGGGTATTGGCGGTGGTTCGGGGGCTTCTTTGGCGTCGAAACTGTTCGATTCCGCGGAACAGACGGCGGCGGAGGCCGTCCAACGGGAGGAACTGCGCGAGGACCTGTACGGTGCGTTCAGCCGTCTGGACCCCTCGCACCGGGCCATGCTGATCCTCCGTGACATGCACGGGCTCGACTACAGCCAGATCGCCGAGGCGCTCGAAATCCCCGAGGGCACGGTGAAATCGCGGCTGTTTCGGGCTCGGGCCGCGCTGCGGGACATGATCGAGCAGCGCCGGTGGTCGTCGGAGGATCGTTGATCCGGCTATCGTGGTGGGGAATTCGTTTTCGGATCAATGAGTCATGACACCGCCTCGCTTTACAGATGAAGAATTGCTGGCGCTGATCGAGGGCGAGCTGCCCGCCGATCGTGCGATGCAGCTGCGCAACGCGGTCCGCGATGGGGACCTGGAGCTGGCCAGTCGGCTTGTTGACATGGCCGAGCACCGCGACTTCCTGCGCGAGATGAAGATCGACCGGGCGGACCTGAACCCAGAAAGCGCGACGACGCCCGAGGGCATCGTGAGCGCGGCGATCGCGGCGGCGGAGCGGGAGCAGTTGGTCCCGGCGCCGGTCGAGTTCGGCGAGCCCAAGCGCCCGAAGTGGCTGGTGCCGCTGGCGGCGTGCGCAGGGATCGCGGCGATGATCGCGGTTGGCGTGATGATCTCGCGCGATGGCGGTGGGAGCGAGGGGCGCTTGCCGATGGATATCGAGCAGCAGATCGCCAGCGGGAACGCGGGTGTGGTCGGGACCGAAGCGGTGGATGAGAGCCCGCTGGAGCGGCAGCGCCGGAACGAGGAGGCGCTGCGCGAACTGGCTCAGGAACTGGTCGATGGCGACCGCCCGGAGCCGGACTTCCAGTGGCCCGGACTGGATGGGGACCGCGAACCGGGTATCGCTGACCCGATTACGGCGGACCCGATCGAACTCGCCGGAGGCAGCGGCCTGCGCGAGGTGATGAGCGAGGACGAAATCGAGGCGATGTTCGATGTGCTGTCCGGTGTCGGGGTGCGCACTTCGAGCGGTCAGAACCCCGTGACCTTCGCGGGCACCGACCCGCTTGGGCTCGAGCGGGAGTTCACGCTGGAAGAAGCGGCTGCTCTGGCCAAGGCCGGTCGCCTTGCGATCTCGATCGAGGGCGCGACGGGAGTCGGTGTCGAGGGCGGGTATCTGGCCGATGCCCAGCATCGGTACGCGATCTTTGCGACGGCGACGGGCGCTGGCGGGCCGGAGACGGTTGATCTGCTGCGCGCTTCGGAGCGCGTGACGGGTCTGACGCGGCGCGTGGGCGATGTGCTGGGTTCGGTGCCTCCGGTTTTGGCGTCGTTCCGGTTCGATGCGTCGGGCGCTCGATCGAGCGCGACGCCGGTTGAGCGTGCGACGATGCTTGAACTGATCGCGGCGGTGGTTTCGCCCGCCAACACTGGTCCGGACGGATCACGCCTGCGCCTGATCGAACTTCCGTTCGACGCGTCGGACGAGCCGTCGGTCGGGACCGGCGAGGGCGAGGATCCGTTCTGGTGGCTGGAGCCGGATGCGGATTACGGTCAGCGCGGGACGGCGCTGATTCCGGTGGTGGTGAAGTGACTGCGGCCTGACGCTCGCGGCATTCTCAAACGAAGCTGAGCACGCCACACCTTTCGTGCCTTAGTTGGTCTGCAGGCGACGGTGACGACGGCGGGTCTGCCGGTCGAGGCGCAGACCGAGCATGGTCAGGGCCGGGAAGACGATCAGGCCGAAGAGGACGAGCAGTTCGATGGTGGTGGCGCTGCGCAGGTCGGCGATGCCCATGTGCGAGAACTGGAGGACGATGGCGACGGCCACGGACACGCCTCCGACGCACGCCAGGATGATGCGTCTCCACAACCGAACGTAATGGGCCTTCATCGAACTTCCGTTTCGCTGCGCGGACGCGATCCCTGCGTCCGGTCTTTGCTCTTTCACCCGTGACGAACGTCTGTCCCGGGAGCTCCTCCGAATGCCCTTGGTGGGGCAAGGGGCCAAGCGTACGCGCTGCAGGGGCTCCGCTCAAGGGGGATAGGGGGTGTGGAAAGATGGTGGGAAGGGAATTTGCCGGACCGGCGATAATGCCTGCTCCGCGAGCGATTGTGCTTGTGGCGGGTGATGCTGGCCGATACCTTCCTCGGCGTGCCACCTCGCGCCGCGTCGAAGTTGTTGTCGCCCGCCGTTCACTCTGTGAAGCGTGTGTGCGCTCAACGCGCGGCGTGTGCGCTCGTGGCCTCGATCCTCGGGGCGAGCGGTGGGTTGGTTTCGGTGGCCCACGCGCAGGCGACTCCGGCGGAACAGGAACTCGGCGAGAGCAACCCGGGCGAGGGGCGGGTGATCGCGGAGATCGTGATCAACGGTCTGGATCGCGTGCCGCGCCGGCTGATTGAGAACACGATCCGGACCGCGCCGGGACGCCCTCTTGAGTGGGCGACGGTGCGCGAGGACCTGCGCAATCTGGAGAGGCTGGGCGAGTTCCGGGATATCCAAGCGAGTGTCCGGGAGAACGCGGATCGCACCGTGAGCGTCGTCTACCAACTGACCGAAGCGCCGATCATCGAGGACATCGTGGTGGTCGGGAACCGTCGGGTGACGGACACGCAGCTCGCGGACGTGGTGAACCAGGGGAGCCTGATCGTCGGTGTGCCGATCGACGACTACCGGATCGGGCTGGCGGCTCGCCTGATCGAGGACTACTACCGGTCCCAAGGCTTTTACCTGGTCAGCGTGGATGTTGATGAGTCGGAGCTGGCCGATACGGGGGTGGTGATCTTCCGCATCCGCGAGGGTGAACGCCTGCAGGTGACGGACATCCGCTTCGACGGGAACAGCGCGTTCACTGGCAAGCAGCTGCGCAGTCTGGTGGAGTCGAAGGTGAAGGGGCTGTTCCAGAAGGCGCCCCTGGACGACGACACGCTGGACACGGATGTGACCGAGCTGGTCGAGTTCTACCGGAACAACGGGTATCTGGATGTCCGCGTGTCGCGTTCGGTGTTGCCCTCACCGAACGCTCGCGAGGCGATCGTTACGTTCATTGTTGACGAGGGGCCGCAGTACACGCTTCGGAATGTTGAGGTCTGGGGGGTGGCCGGGACGGCCGACAACCCCGGCGCCGGACTGACGGTGTTCGGCCCGGAGCAGGTGAGCGCTCTGATGAGGGTGCGAGCGGGCGAGGTGTTCAACGCCCGGGAGATTCGTGCCTCGGAGCAGGCGGTGCGTGACGCGCTGCGCCAGATGGGCTATTTCGATGCACGGGTTGGGAGCGAGCAGTACCGGGCGGTCGACAGCCCGACGGTCGATCTGCGTCTGTTTGTGGACGAGGGGCGACGGTTCAAGACGGGCATGGTGACGATTCAGGGCAACGAGCACACCAAGGACAAGGTGATCCGCCGGGACGTGGACGTGTACCCGGACAGTTGGCTCGACGGCACGGCGATCGACGAGAGCGAGCAGCGCCTGCGCAACAGCGGGCTGTACGCGCAGCCCGGGCCGAGCTCGCAGGGGCCGGCGGTGATCGTGCAGCCGGAGAACCCGCGTTTCCCCGGCTACCGGGATGTGCTGGTTCGGATTGAGGAAACGAACACCGGGCGGATCGGCTTCGGCGCGGCGGTGAACTCGGACTCGGGTCTGGTGGGCGCGATCAGCCTGGACCAGCGCAACTTCGACATCGCCGACACGCCGGACTCGCTGGGCGAGTTTTTGAGCGGCCGGGCGTTCCGCGGCGCGGGGCAGCAGTTCAACCTCGCGCTGCAGCCGGGCGACAGGGTCTCGACGTACTCGGTGTCGCTGGCGGAGCCGCGTCTGTTCGAGTCGGCGTACTCGGGTTCGGGCTCGGCGTACTTCCGGCTGCGCGAGTTCGACGATTACGACGAGGAGCGACTGGGTTCGCGTCTGCGGCTCGGTCGTTCGTTCGGTACGCGATGGGCGGGCTACGTGTCCGGGCGGTTCGAGCAGATCGACATTTCTGAGATCGAATCGTTCTCGACGCAGGACCTGTTCGCGGTGGAGGGCGAGAGCTCGATCACGAGTCTTGGGCTCGGGATGACGCGCACGACGATCGACTCGCGTCTGAGGCCGACGGCGGGGACGCGCCTGGAACTGGGTGTCGAGCAGATCGGCCTGATCGGCGGCGACTATGACTTCACGAAGCTGACGGCCGAGCACACCATCTTTCTGAAGATCGATGAGGACTACCTCGGGCGTCCGACGGTGCTGAGTTTGGACACCCGTCTCGGGTACATCCCGCAGTCGGACGAGGCGCCGATCTTCGAGCGGTTCAACCTCGGCGGGCGGACGTTTCGCGGTTTCGATTTCCGCGGCATCGGTCCGGTCGGGCTTCGCAACGACACGGGGCAGCCCAGCGACGACCAGGTGGGCGGTGACTTCAGCTTCTTCTTCGGGGCCCAGGTTGAACGCCCGGTGTGGCGCGACATCATCGGGCTGGCCCTGTTCGTGGACTCGGGCACGGTGTCCAACGATTTCAGCCTTGACGAGTACCGGGTGACGGCGGGGGCGGGTCTGCGGCTGTACATCCCCGCGTTCGGGCAGACGCCTCTGGCGTTCGACTTCGCGATCCCGCTCAAGAAGGAAGATTCGGACGACACGCAGATTTTCAGTTTCGCGTTCGACCTGCCGTTCTGAGCTGGGAAGCGGCCTTCGTGCCGGATTCTTTTGTATGTAGACGCTAACTTGCTTACGATGCCGGTGTTCCCGGTAGGGCCGCGCGATCTTTGTGCGCGGGGTTGAGTAACACGCAGCTCAAAGCAGGAGATTCGAACATGAAGTGCGAAACCCTTTGGCGATGGTCACTGGTCGGGTCTCTGGTGTTTGTGGGGGGCGCGGTGCTGTCGATGTCGACGGCGCCCGTGAACGCGAACCTGGCGCAGGTCGCTCCGGCGGCAGAGCCGGTTGCGGTTGTGGATCTGCAGCGCCTGATCGATTCGCTGTCGGAGCGGACGCAGGGCCAGCGGGAGCTCGACGAACTCGGAACGCGCCTCGAGAAGGGCGTGAATGACCTTCGCGCGCAGTTGCGGGCGAAGGCCGACGAACTGGAGACGGCGAGCGACGCTCGGGCCCGTCAGCTGTTCGAAGAGATCGTGCGCCTCCAGGCCGATCTGGACGCGGAGCAGCAGTACGCCCAGCGGATCGCGGCGGAGCGTCTGACGCGGATGAAGCGAGAGCTGTACCGCAAGGTTCTCGCGGCGGTGGAAGACTACGCGACGACCGCGGGGTACTCCTTGGTGATCAGCGACGACTCTGCTGCACCGCTGCCCAGGGAGGGTGGGCTGCAGGCGCTGGAGTCGGCGATGATCAGTCGCACGGTGCTGTATGGGCGTGACACGGTGGACATCACGGACGCTGTGGCGAACCGGATGAACGCGGATTTCGCGTCGAGCGGCGGGAACCGCTGAGGCGTGAGCGGGTCGCCCGGAACGAGTTCTGAAACAACGAAACCCTCGTGGAGCGCTTCGGAAGCGGGAGCGCTTCTTGACGCCGAGGTGATCGGAGACGGTTCGGCCCGGTTCAGCACGCTGTCATCGCTGGAAGGGGCGGGACCGGATGCGCTGACCTTCGTGCGCAGCGCGAAGTTCGCTCGGGGTTGGGACGAGTCGGGCGCTGCGGCGGTGCTGGTTTCGCGGGCGGTCTACGAAGATCCGTCGGTCGGCATGGAGCCCGGCGAAGGCCGAGCGATCCTGGTCGTCAAGGATGCGGACCTGGCGATGCTCGCGCTGCTGGAAGCGGCGTCGAAGGCGATCGAGCGAACTCCGAGGGCCGGGGTGCACCCGTCGGCGGCGATTGACGAGAGCGCGACGATCGGTGATGGCGTGTTCATCGGCGCGCACGTGACGGTCGGGGCGGGTTCGGCCATCGGCGACGGAACTCGGCTTCACCCCGGCGTGCGGGTCGGCGCGGGCGTTCGGATCGGTGCCGACAGCGATCTTCGGTCGAACGTGGTGATCGAGGATCGGTGCGTGCTGGGCGAGCGGGTGCTCGTGCACCCGGGGACGGTGATCGGGGCGGACGGTTTCGGTTACCGGCCGAGCCCGGATGGTGGGGGCGTGCTCAAGATCCCGCACATCGGCGGGGTTGAGATCGGCGACGATGTCGAGATCGGCGCGAACTCGTGCATCGATCGCGGCAAGTTCAGCGATACGATGATCGGCAGCGGCACCAAAATCGACAATCTGGTGCAGGTCGGTCACAACGTGCGGATCGGACGGAGCTGCATCGTGTGCGGCATGACCGGCATCGCCGGGTCCGCGACGCTCGGAAACGGCGTGACGCTCGGCGGTGGCTGCCGGATCCACGACGGGATCACGATCGGCGACGGCGCCACGCTGGCGGCGGTCTCGGGTGTGATGGGCGATGTGCCGCCGGGCGTGACCTGGGGCGGGACGCCGGCGGGGCCGGCGCGTGACTTTCTGCGTCAGATGGCGTGTCTGCGTCACCTGCCGGAACTGGTTCGGGAGCACCGGTCGCACGAGCGTGCTACCGGCAAGCGCGGGGAGGGGGAGGCGTGATCGACAGCATCGACCAGCAGCACACGATCGCCGAGGCGGTCACGGTCCGTGGGACGGGGCTGTTCACCGGTCAGCCGGCGAGCGCGACGATCCGTCCGGCGGAAGAGGGGCACGGCATCGTGTTCGTGCGTTCGGACCTGGACGGGCGGCCGCAGATCCCGGCGCGGGTGGATCACGTGGTGGAGCGCCCGCGAAGGACGACGCTGCAGCGGGGCGAGACGACCGTGGAGATGGTCGAGCACTGCATGGCGGCGCTGGTCGGCTCGGCGATCGACAACTGCACGGTCGAGGTCGACGGCCCGGAACTGCCGGCCGGCGACGGCTCGGCGATGCCGTTCGTCGAAGCGATCGATTCGGTCGGTCTGACCGAGCAGAGCGCGCCGCGGAACTACCTCGTGGTGGACACTCCGATCACGGTGCGAGAGGGCGATGCGACGGTGGCGGCGCTGCCGATCGACACGCCCGCGCTGGAACTGCTCTACGCGCTGGACTACGGCGCGCAGTCGCCGCTCGGGCGACAGGTGCACTCGTCGACGATCACACGCGAGGAGTTCCGCAGCTCGATCGCGCCGGCCCGGACGTTCTCGACCGAGCAGGAAGCGCAGGCGATGCGCGCCAAGGGTCTGTTCGCGCACCTGACGCCGAAGGACATGCTGGTGCTCGGCCCGTCGGGCCCGATCGAGAACACGCTTCGTTTCGAGGACGAGCCGGTTCGTCACAAGGTGCTGGACCTGCTCGGCGACATCCATCTGGTGGGTCGCCCCATCCTCGGCCGGATCGTGGCGCACCGGGCCGGGCACAAGTTGAATCACAAACTCGCGCGCGAGCTCGTCGAGCACGCGCGCCAGACCGAACAGGGTCGTCCGACGACCGGGCACAGCCGGGCGATTTCGCAGCCGGCGATGGATATCCGCTCGATCCTGCGGATCCTGCCGCACCGGTACCCAATGGTGCTGGTCGACCGGGTGCTGGAGATGGAGCCGGACCGACGCGCGGTGGGCATTAAGAATGTGACGATCAACGAGCCGTTCTTCCAGGGGCATTATCCGGCTCAACCCCTGATGCCGGGAGTGCTGATTGTTGAGGCGATGTGCCAACTCGCGGCGCTGATGCTCTCGCAGAAACTGGAGCGGATCGGCAAGGTCGGCGTGCTGCTCTCGATGGACCACGTGAAGCTCAGAAAGCCGGTTGTTCCGGGCGATCAGCTCGTGATCGAGGTGGACGCGCTGCGAACCAGCACCCGGTACGGGGATGTGCAGTGTCGGGGTTTTGTTGGGGGTGATCTCGCGGCCGAGGCGCGGGTCAAGTTCATGATGATCGACGCGGAGCGCTGAGCCCGTTCGGGAACGGGTCGGTCGGTCAGGGGTACAATCTTCATCGAATCGAAACCTCGGCTGCGGCCGGTGCGTCGAACGGGACGGCCTGCGGTCGCGCCCGTCCTGACGGGATGATCGGCGTTGGGCCGATGTTGAGTAGGAACGCGGATTCGCCGGCCCCGCCGTTGCGACCCATGGAGACGCCAGCCGATGCCCGACGGAGTCCACGCCCACGCCACGATCCACCCGACCGCGGTGATTCACCCGTCGGTCGAAATCGGCGAGGGCGTGGAGATCGGTCCGTACTGCGTGATCGGCGCGGACGTGCGTCTTGGTAAGAGCACGGTGCTGCACAATCACGTGACCGTGCTTGGCCCGGCGGTCATCGGCGAGGAGAACGTGGTGTACCCGTACGCGGTGCTGGGCGCGGAGCCGCAGGACCTGAAGTACGCGGGGCACGACACATCACTGCGGATCGGTGATCGGAACAAGATCCGCGAGCACGTGACCATCCATCGCGGCACGGAGTTCGGCGGCGGGCAGACGCGGATCGGCTCGGACTGCCTGATCATGGTGGGTGTGCACATCGCCCACGACTGCCAGATTGAAGATGAGGTGGTCATCGCGAACAACTCGATGCTCGGCGGGCACTGCCTGATCGAGGAGGGCGCGACGATCGCCGGCGGGGTCGGCATTCACCACTTCACCACGGTCTCTCGCCTGAGTTTCGTGGCGGGGATGGCCCGGGTGACACGCGACGTGCCGCCGTTCACGATCGTTGAGGGTTCGCCGGCGGAGCCTCGGAAGATCAACACGACGGGGCTGATTCGTCGGGGCTGGTCGAACGAGGAGATCGAGGTGCTGCGTCGGGCGTTCCGCAAGTTGTTGCGGTCTCCGGAGGTCCCGTTCCGGGACGCGATCGAAGAATTTTCCGATGCGAAGCGGGAATTCTCGTCGGTCGCAGAGCTCTGCCGGTTCGTTGAGCGGGCCGAGGACGGCGTACACGGTCGGTATCTGGAGTCGCAGCGGGATTCTCGGAATCCTCGGCGGTAGTTGCGTGTTGTAGAGTGTGTAGGTCGGGTTCTGCCCGGCGACTTTCTCATGCTTGATCGATTCTGGCTCATCCTGATCTTCGTGCTCGGCAGTTTCCTGCCGCCGATGCACGCCGCGCAGCGGGTCGCACCCGATGCGGGTGCAGGCTGCGTGATGTCGTGCTGCGCGGGCGGGTGCGAGTGTCCCGGCTGCACGTGCGCGGTCGATGGTTCGGATGCTCCGGCGCCGGACCAGGATCCGGCGGTGCCGACGCTGCCTCAGCGTGAGCAGCAGCGTAGCGCGGAGCCGAGTTTCGGCTTTATTAAACTTGTCGAACCGGACGAGCGGGTGTCGCGTTGCGTCGGCACCGAACTTGACCGACCGGTCCTCCGGGGCGGCTCGGTCCGGCTCGAAGCGGTCTTCTGTGTGTGGCGGATCTAGGTCTCAGGGCTGTGCTGCGCGCCGGGTGCGCGCGGAACGACTCATCGAACCGAGATTCTGACCGCTATTGAACATTCACAGGAGATATCCATGCGTCTTTCAACGCGTACTGCTATTGCTTCCGCTTCCCTTATTGCTCTGAGCGCCGGCCTGACCGGCTGTGCTTCGTCTGATTCCGGCGATGCCGAGCGGGCGATGGCCCCGGCTCCCGCGGAAGCCGCGCAGCCGTCCGGCGCGACGACCGCGGCTTCGTACAATTCGAGTGACCCGATCGAGGCGTCAACGGCGGTGATGCGCGTGAACGGCATGAGTTGCCCGAAGTGCGCGAACAACATCACGCTGAAGCTCAAGGAGTTGCCGAGCGTGAACGAGGTGCTCATCAACATGGGCATCGGCGAGGTGATCGTTGCGTTCGGCGAGGGGACCCACCCCAGCCGTGACCAGCTGGCCAGCGCGATCGACAGTGCCGGCTTCACGCTGGAGTCCATCACCGTCCGCTGAACCGGTCGTGATCTCTGATTCGAAAGGAGGACGCGATGCGCGTTCATCGATCCATCGGTGGCTGTGCTGCGCTGATCGGTGCCCTGCTGCTGCTCGCGGCGGCTCCGGCGTCGGTCGCGCAGGAGGCCATCAACACGCCTGCGGCGACGCAGCCGGGCGAGGGCAACTTCGTGAACACCTACAAGCTGCGTTTGACGCACTACGGTGGCACGCCGGCCGGGAGCGACGGCTCGGCGAACGAGGTCCGGCTTGAGGGTCTGCTGGCGTACGGGCTGACCGGGGACCTGTCGATGTCGATCCAGGCCCCGCTGACCTCGCGCACGGTGTCGGGCGAGCCGACGATCAGCAGCGAGACCGGCGTGGGCGATATGACCCTGCAGTTCAAGTACCGGTTCTGGCAGGATGACTTCGGGCCGGTCGACACGGTTCGCGCGAGCGTGTTCGCCGGCGCGGAACTGCCGACCGGGAACACGAGCCTCGGCTCGGACTCGGTCGATCCGCACGTCGGTGCGGTCGTGACGTACATCAACGGTCGTCACGGTTTGAACCAGGCGCTGAGCTGGAAGTTCAACACCGACAGCGCGGACGAGGTCTGGCGCGCCGGCGATGCGAAGGCCGACCTGCTGCGCTTCGATACGGCGTACTTGTACCGGCTGTCGCCGCAGGAGTGGGGCCCGGACTTCGTGGCGTCCACTTACGCGGTGCTGGAACTCAACGGCACCTACGAGACCAACGGCGATACGGAACTGTTCCTGTCGCCGGGGCTGCTCTACGAGGCGCCGCGCTTCGCCCTGGAACTGTCGGTGTCGATCCCGGTTCACCAGGGTCTTGATCACCGACCAGAGCCGGAGTACAGCGTCGGCGTCGGAGTGCGGTTCCTGTTCTGACACCGTCCTCGCTTCGCGCGAGACCGAACCGAGTCTCTTCCCCCCACAGGCCGGTTGCCTCTACAGGCGCCGGCCTGTTTTTCGTTCGTTGGCGTAGGAGCGCGAGGCCATCCAGATCGGGACGCTCCCGATGAGGACGATGACGATGCCCGCGATGAAGCCGATCAACGCGCCCGAAGCACCGGAGATGATGCCGCCGGCGACGGTGAGCACGACGACCGCGGCCGCCATGCCGATGTAGGCGTAGAGCAGCCCCTTCTTCGAGGCAACATCGCGTGGGGCGTGGGCGGCCGAGCGGGCCCGGTCGTACGCGGCTCGCTGCGCGGCGTTGGCTTCCTCGGCGGTGCGCGAGGCCATCATGGGGGGCGGCGCGTCTTCACTGGTCGGAGGGGGCGGCTGTTCGCTCATGAGGGCGGTCCTGCGGGTCTGGGTGGTATAGTCCGGGGCGACACGATACCTCGGGCGACGCTCGGATCGAAAGGGACGGGGATGAAATTCGGACTCGCAATTCGGACCAGCGTGGCGATTCTGCTCGTGGGCGTACTTTTCTGTTCCGGGTGCGCGAACAAGACCGCGCTCGGCGATCGGCCCGGTTACCAGGAGGTGGACACGGTCCAGACGATCTCCGAGGCGCGCAAGGCGGTGCAGTGGGTGGCGCTCGACCTTGACGGGTATGAGCCATCTTCGCCGAACGCCCTTGCGGCGCGTGACGCCTTGCTGGTGCAGTGGGGGCGCGTGCGGGACCGGGCGTCGGATCTGCAGGCGCGGCTCGAGGGAATGTCGACGGAACGCTGGAGCGGTCGCGACCCGCAGGTGACGACCGACTTCTACCAGTCGGCCGAGCAGCGGGCGCAGGTGCTGCGTCAGGAGACATCGCGTCTCCTGGACATGTGGTCCGCGCTGAACGCGGAGTTCCGGACTCCGGATCTCGGCGTTGGTTCGCGTCGTCCGAGGGGCTGACGCCGTGAAAGCGTTGTCTTGGATTGCGCTCGTCTTGTCGGTTGTGCTCGCCGTGTTCACCGCGCTCCCGTGGGTGCGCAGTGGCTGGTGGGTCGTGCGCGTCTGTGACTTTCCTCGCGCGCAGCTCGGCGCCGCTTGCGTTTTGGGCGTGATCGTCGCGGGTGTGCTGTTGATGCTGGGACACCGGAACGTCGCGATGTGGTGCGCCGGCGCGCTGTTTGCCATCTGTGCGGCCGTGCAGGGCGGTTACGTGATTCAGTTCCTGCCGGTCTGGCCGAAGGCGGTGGCCGGTCTCGGCCAGCACGAGCGCGGAGCGGAGCTTCGGGTCCTCGTCGCCAATCTCGACTACGAGAACACGCAACACGACGCGGTCGCGAACTGGCTGGACCGGGACGACCTCGACATGCTCGTTCTGGTCGAGGTTGACGAGAGATGGATGGAAGCGCTCCGTCGCGTGCGTGAGCGGTACGAGCACCGGATCGAGGCCGTGCGTCCCGAGGGTCTCGGCATCGTGCTGTGGTCGAAGCTCGAACTGAGCGAGACGACGGTGGAGCATCTCGTGTCCGATGACCGCCCCTCCCTGCACGGCCGGGCGCGCTTACGCGATGGACGAACGGTCGCGGTCCACGCCCTTCACCCGACGCCGCCGGGGCTGGAGGACGACGATGGCGACCGGCACGACAGCCGTGTGCGCGATGCGGAACTGGTGCTGCTTGCCAAGCGGATCGCGTCCGAACCACGAACGGACCGGATCGTGGTCGGTGACCTGAACGACGCCGCGTGGTCGCACACGACCCGGCTGTTCCTGCGACTCAGCGGCATGCTGGATCCCCGGCGTGGTCGTGGGCTGTATTCCACTTATCCGGCTTCGACGCCGCTGCTCCGCTACCCGATCGATCACGTGTTCGTGAGCGATGGTTTCCGCGTGGTCGGATTGGAGCGGGAGCGGGCCCCCGGGTCGGATCACCTGGCGATGTCCGGCGACTTCGCGGTTGTCGAGCGGGAAGGTGTGTCGCCCGAGCCGGAGGGAGACGATCGCGAGAACGGCCGGGAGATCGTGGAGGAAGGTCGCGAAGACGCGAGCGGGGACGAGAGGGACTGAGTCTCTGCGACGCCGGTTCGCTTCCGACTACAATCGCCGCCCCATGCCGCTGCTCGCCGCCACCAACATCGCTCACGCTTTCGGAACGCGCATCATTCTCGATGGGGCGACGCTGTCGATCGAGGCGGGGGAGCGCGTCGGGATCGTCGGGCGCAACGGGCAGGGCAAGTCCACGCTGATGAAGGCGATGGCTGGCGTCATGAAGCCGGACTCGGGCGACATCGTGGTCGCGAAGAACGCTCGGGTGGGTTACCTGAAGCAGGACCCCGATCTGGACCCGGAGGAGACGCTGCGCGATGCGGCGGAGGGGGCGTTCGCGGAGCTGCACCACCTGCACCAGCAGCTGAACCATGTGTTCGAGGAGATGGCCGGCCCGGCGGGCGCCGATCCGGACGAACTCGAGAAGCTCATGAAGAAGCAGGAGCGGCTTGAGGCGCAGATGGAGGCTGCGGGCGGCTACGCGATCGACCACAAGATCGACGCGGTGCTCCACGGTCTGGGATTCACGGACGGGCAGTTCACGGTTCCGGTGGGCTCGCTGTCTGGCGGGCAGAAGGCGCGGCTCGCTCTGGGACGCCTGCTGCTGGAGAACCCGGACGTCATCCTGCTCGACGAGCCGACAAACCACCTCGATCTTGACGGGCGTCTGTGGCTGGAGTCGTTCCTGAAGAACGATTTCCAGGGCGCGGTGGTGATGATCGCGCACGACCGGTACCTGCTCGACCACGTGGTGACACGGATCGTGGAGGTCGAGCAGGGACGGCTGATCGATTACCCGGCCCCGAAGGGCGACGCGTACCAGACGTTCCGCAGGCTGCGCGCGGAGCGCAAGCTGGTGCAGATGCGCGCGTGGGAGGCGGAGCAGACGAAGTTCAAGGCCGAGGAGCGGTTCATCCAACGCTATAAGGCCGGCCAGCGGGCCAAGCAGGCCAAGGGGCGCGAGTCGCGCCTGGAGCGCGAGAAGGCGTCGAGCACGACCGAGCGCCCGATGGAGATGGGCACGTTCAAGTTCAACCTGCCCAAGTCGGCGCGGGCCAGCGACATCGTCGCGAAGGCGCAGCACCTGTCGATGGTGTACGACCTGACCGATGAGGACGGCGACGACGCCGGGCAGAAGGTGCTGTTCCGCGACCTCGACCTGACGATCTCGCGCGGCGAGCGCTGGGGCATCCTCGGGCCGAACGGCGCGGGCAAGTCCACGCTGATCAAGTGCCTGCTCGGCGAGATCGAGCCAACCGCCGGCACGGTGCGCCTCGGCTCGAACCTGTCGATCGGCTACTTCAGCCAGTCGGCGAAGGGCATGGACCCGGACACGAAGGTGTACCGCTACCTGCAGGGCGTGATCCTGAAGGAGAACCCGGACGGTGCGCTGTCCGAGCAGCAGGCGCGCGACCTCGCGGGCGCGTTCCTGTTCTCCGGGGAGGAGCAGGAAGCAGAGATCCACCGGCTGTCCGGCGGCGAGAAGGGGCGGGCGCGACTCGCCGGGCTGCTGGCGAGCGCGAAGAACGTGCTCGTGCTCGACGAGCCGACGAACCATCTGGACATCGAATCGGCCGAGCGCCTCGAGGCGGCGCTCGCGCTGCCGATCGAGGCGACCAGCCACCAGCCCGGTCGTCCCGGCGGCGAGTGGGAGGGCACGATGCTGCTCATCAGCCACGACCGCGCGATCATCGACGCCTGCTGCAACAAGCTGCTCATCCTCGACGGCGAGGGCCACCACGAGATCTTCGACGGCAACTACAGCGCGTGGGCGCAGACCGTCGCGGAGCGGGAATCACGCAAGGCCGAGCGCGATGCCGAGGCCAAACGCCAACGCGAGGCCGAGGAAAAACGCCAGCGGGCGCAGGCGGAGAAGAAGCAAGCCGAGCAGAAGAAGCGGGAGCCCAAGCAGCGATCGCAGAACGCGATGTCGCTCATGAGCCAGGGCAAGCTTGAGTCGGAGATCGAGCGGATCGAGACGCGCCTGAAGCAGATCGACCGGGAGATGGCCGAGCCCGATGTCTGGTCGGACCATCGCAAGATGACCAAACTCGGCGACGAGCGCGCGAAGCTCGCTTCGGAGCTCGAGCCGCTGGAGTTTGAGTGGATGAGCCGGGCGGAGGACTGAGCGTCAGCGGCGACGGCGCGTTGTGCCGCCGATAGCCAGCAGTAGCAGCGTTGTCGCTCCGGGCGTCGGGATCAGCGCGAAGTTGTCCACGCCGACGTACAGCGGGCCCTGATTGTCGACTTCGGCGATGCGCAAGCGCAGCGTCTGCCCGGCGAGCGCCGCGAGATCGAACTGCTGACCCCGCCAGCCCCCGGACTGCGTGGGATCGTCTTCGTCGAGGGTGACGAGCGATAGCGCGATGTCATCGGAGCTGGTCGTGTTCAGCGGGGCGTCGAGCGCAATCAAGTCGATGCGTGCGTGCTGGTTCGGGAACGGGTTCGGGAACATGTTGTCGGGGTTCACCCAGAAGCCCGCGGCGTTGTTCCACCACAGGTCGAACGACAGCGTCGCGTTCTCCGGGATCGTGATGTCCTGATAGAGCACGCGCAGACCCGCGGCGGCCATATCGCTGATGGCCAGGGTGTTGCCCTCGCTGGCGGGCGGCGCGGTCGCGCCCGAGAGCGGAAGCACGCTGCCGCTTTGTGCGGCGCGGAAGAAGCCGTCGCCGACGGTGTTGGCCTCGAAGGTGCTCCAGCCGGAGAGGTCGCCGGTTTCGAAGCCGGGGTTCGCGATGCCGGCCATCGAGACGGGTGCGAAGAACAAAGCGGCGGCGATTGGGGCCGAACGGATCATCACCCAACGGTAGCGGGGGCGCAGCGCGATTCGACGGACAAATCGCGGCGTTGATCGCACCAAATCATGGCCAGCGTCGTTTCCGGACGCGCCGAGTCGCGGGAAACCCCGCGATCCGTGCCGCCCGGCTCAGTTCTCGAAGTGCACGGTCATGCGATCGAAGACGAAGGTCCACGCCCGTTCGAAGTACTCGAAGACCTGGGGCCAGTTGCTCGACTTGTCGTCCATGCCGGCGGCCGGCCAGCCGCTGTGGATGAGCGTGACGGTTGTGGTGTCTTCGTCGACGGGATCGATCAGGAGCGTGATGCGCGTGTGTTCGAAGCGCTGCTCGGGGAAGGTCGGAGGGGCGTTCCAGGTCGCGCTGAGCATGCGTTCGGGCGCGTAGGCGAGGATGGTGCAGCGCTCGCTGCCGCGGTTGCCCTTGAAGTCGGGCTGGTCGGGGAGCATGTAGAGCTCGAACTTGCCGCCGATCTTCAGTTCGATGTCGGCTTCTTCGACCCACCACTCGGTCATGCCCTCGGTGGTGGTCCAGGCGCGCCAGACCTCGGCGGGCGTCGCGCTTACGGTCGCGGTGCGGACGATGGTCTTGTCGCTCTCGGACGCGGCATCCGGCGCGGCCATCTTCGTTTCGACTTCCATGACGCGCTCCCACTCGTCGTCCATCATCTGAGCCCACGGCGACTGGTCGTTCTGACGCATCCACACTCGCCAGGCCATGGTGTTCTTATCGACGAGTTCGTTCTCCTGACGGATCTGCGAGCCGCCCATGTCCCAGCTGGTCGAGAGCAGCAGGTTGCCGTCGTCAGACTCGCCGACGGTCATGGTGCCGACGCGGGTGGTGCCGTCGTAGGTGAACGTGTGGATCGCGATGCTGTCGGGCGTATCGCCCGGCGCGAAGACGGTCAGGTAGCGGTTGTACCACGGGCCGTCGCCGTCCTTCGCCTGCGTGTGGGCGAGCACGAGCCCCTCGGAGAGGTCCCACGAGTAGACGTTGCGCGCTTCGAGCGTTTCGCCCCACGCCCAGGTCGCTTCGATCTCCCAGGAACCGATGAACGGGCCGATGGCTTCGCGGAAGGCCTCGGCTGGGTCGGTGGGTGTCGCGGGCTGATCACCGGTCTGCGCGAAGCCGGGCGCGCAGAGCACGAACGAAGCGACGGCGGCGAAAAGGGCAGAGTGGGTCATGAAGGGCCTCCTCGAAGGCGTCCAACGCGGAGTGTTCGGGCGCGGTTCCGGGGAGAGCGTACCGGGGGATGGGGTGGGGGATGCGAAGTCGGGCTCACGCCCCCTTCACCGCCTCCAGCACTTCCTCGACGTGTCCCGGCACCTTCACCTTGTCCCAGCGGCGCAGGATCTTTCCGTCTTCGCCGATGAGGAAGGTCGTGCGCTCGATGCCCATGTAGGTGTTGCCGTACATCGACTTCTCGACCCACACGCCGTACTTGGCGGCGACGACCGGGTCGGGCTTGCCGTCGGCGTCCGTGCGGCTGTCGGCGAGCAGGGGGAAGGTCAGGCCGTGCTTGCCCGCGAACTTGGCCTTGCTCTTCTCGTCGAGGATGGAGATGCCGAGCACCTTCGCGCCGGCCTTCTCGAATTTCTTGAGGTCGTCGTTGAAGCCGCAGGCTTCCTTGGTGCAGCCGGAGGTGTTGTCCTTCGGGTAGAAGAACAGGACGAGCTTCTCGCCGGCGTAGTCCTTGAGGGCGTGGGTCGCGCCGGACTGGTCCTTGAGGGAGAAGGCGGGGGCTTTCTTGCCGGGCTGGGCCTTGGCGGTCTCGGTGGCGGGCATGGTGGGGCTCCGTGGGTAGGGCGACATTCGAGAATCAGGCCGAACGCTAGGCCCGCCCTTCTAAATTGTGAATCTTCTCGGACCTCGCGAAAGTCCCTGATCGGTTGGGCCGATAGCGATGGCATGAGCAAGAGCCGCACCCAACCGTCGTACCGCATCGGCGTGCTCCGCGACGCCGCGGACATGCTGACCCACCGCCCCGGCCAGCCGCTCCCGTCGCGCGACGGCGAGGCCGAGCAGTACTTCATCATCCACGACGGCTTCGACGGCCTGCCGCGGGTCTACCCGACGCCGTTCGAGTCGATCGAGGATGCGCGGGCCCGGATCGCGGCGTCGTGCCGGTCGGTGGGCGTCGAGGTGCCGGCGATCGACCCGAACCCGTGCGAGCTGGTCAAGACGACCGGCGGCATCCGCGTGGCGCGTCGCGCCGCCAAGGCGTCGCCGACGGACTACCACGCCGCGGCGTAGCGGGCTCGGAGCTTCACAACCGAATCAGGCGGGCCAGACGCCGAGCGTCCAGGTGATCAGCAGGGTCACGGCGGCGACGGCGGTGCCGAAGGCGATGCACGCCGCGACCATTTCCGAGGGCGTGCCGACGCGATCGGTGTGCGCGTTGCCGGTCTCGGTGAGCCCGCCGCGCTTCGCGCCTGGGGCGCGGACGAGGCGGATGCGTGCGTCGCCCGTCATGTCGTCGAGCGGCTCGCCGCAGCGAGCGCGGTCCTGCACGATGGCGATGATGAGATTCGCGTCGAACGGGCGCAGGCCCATTTTCTTCGCCCGGGTGACGATGTCGCGCCGGACATCGGGCGTGAGGATGGCGGCCCGCCCGCCGTCGAGCGCGCGGGCGATGCGGGTGGCGACGATGTTGCGCGCGTCGTTGACGTCGAGCTTGGCGCTCGAGCGGTTTTCCTGCTCGATGCGCATCCGCGCGATCGCGATGAGCTCTTCGCGGCGCTTCCTCTCGTCGCGCGGGACGCGCCGGGCGGGCCTGGGCGCGCGGTGGACGGGCGTGCGCGACGGCGCGTGGTGCTGGGGCTCGGACTCGGGTTGCACCAGTTTGAGCGTGCGACCGGTCGGTGTCGTGGCGCTCAGCGGGCGGCGCGCGGTGACCGTTGTCGCGATGATCCGCGGGCGCTTGAGATTGAGCGAGGCGAAGGGATCGCGCTCGATCGAGTGGATGACGTGGGGCGTCTTGGTGGTGTCGGCTTTGCGGGACATAGGACGTTGGAGACCGTGATAAACCCGGCCTGCCCCGGAGTCCGTTCCGCGCGGCAAGTGCTGGCTGCTCTTGTGTTTCGGCCCGGAGGGGTCGATGACCCATCAGGGACGCCCATCGGTCCGGGGAGCGCTAGGCTCGTCCGGTGTCGCAGAATCCTCTGCGACGGCATCGTGCCGATGCCGATGGGGTTAGACTTCGCCGGTCTCCGCCGACGCACACACTGGGTGACTATATGCCAGAACCGACTCCGAGCGAAGGGCAAAATCTGTTTGAGGGCGATCAGCCCCTGCCGCCCGAGCCGCAGTCGAGCGAGTTGGTGTTATCCGGACCTCCCGAGCCGCCAAGGCCATGGTCGAAGGACGCGTCGCTCCCGCGCGTGGTCTCGCCGATGCCCGCCTCGGACCTGCAGAAGGCGCTCTCGCTGCGCGCCAAGCAGGGCAAGCTCGCGGGCTACCAGAAGCAGACCGAGCGGAGTTTCACGCTCGACGCCGCGGGCGGGCTCTACGAGCGCACGCTCATCGCCACGATCATCAGCGACACCGCCGACAATGACGAGCACACCGAGATCTGGTTCGAGGGCAAGCTCAAGAGGACGATCCCGATCGTCGTGATCGTGGTGCTGGTGTTCACGCTCTGGCCGGGCGTGTGGCTGACCGACTCGATCCTGAGCACCTGGTTCGGCTGGTACCGCCTGGGCATCTGGTGGACCAGCGCGTGGTACATCCCGCTGACACTGCTGGCGGTCCCGGCCGTCTGGGCGCAGTTCAAGAAGAGCGAGCGCGAGAGCTGGGAGGATGCGCACAAGGCGATCGAGAAGATCGCGCGGGTGGGGGATGGGGAGGTCGTGGGTCTTTCGGACGACACACCTGGCGTTTAGGCCGGTAGCATCCGCCCAACCGTCCGCGGCTGGAACGGGAAGCGCTCGAACACTCGGCGCATGTCGTCCAGCGTGACCGTGTTCATCTTTGCCAGTTCGTCTTCCAGCGACACGTACTCGCCGAGGTAGGTCCACACGCGCCCGAGGCGCTGCATGCGCCCGGAGGGTCGCTCGCCGGCGAGGGTCGCGCTGGTCATGGCCTTGTTGCGCAGTTTCTCGAGGTCGTCCTCGGTGAGCGAGCCGACGAGCGACTCGATCTCGCTGTTCATCGCCTTCCAGACGGCGTCGACCTTGTCGGGGTCGCAGGAGCCGTAGACGAAGAAGTCGCCGCAGCCGTCGCGCGGGTCGTAGGCGGCTTGGGCCTCTTCGGCGAGGCCGTTCTCGACCAGCGCCCAGTGCAGGCGGCTGTTGCCCGGCGCGCCGAGCACCTGGGCGAGCATCGCCGCGGCGTACTTGTCCTCGTCCTGCACGGCCGGGCCGGGCGAGAGCATGAGCAGGTACGCCCGGTTCACGTTCGGGTCGCGGATCTCGAACTCTTTCGGGTTGACGGTCGGCGTAGCGTTGTCGCGGCTTGCGCCGGTGCGCTGCCAGTGCCCGCAGACCTTCTCGGCCTGCGCGCAGACCTTGTCGAAGTCGATCGCGCCGGCGAGACACAACGCGGTGTTGTCGGCGCTGTAGCGGGCGTCGAAGTAGCGCTGCATCGTGTCGCGCTCGAGGTTCGTGATGGTGTCGTTGGTGCCGAGCACGCGGAAGCTCAGCGTGTGGTCGCCGTAGTACTCCTCCATCGCGCGCTCGTAGAGCACCCAGAAGGGCACATCCTTGTACATGGCGATCTCTTCGAGGATCACACCCTTCTCCATGTCGAAGTCGGCCTGGCGCAGCGACGGACGCAGGATGTCGGCGAGCAGGTCCACCGAGCGTTCGGTCATCTCCGGGAGGGTGGTCGCGAAGAACGCGGTCATCTCCGAGCTGGTGAAGGCGTTGTACTCGGCGCCCATCTCGTCGAACTCGCGGTTGACATCGTCGGCGCTGCGCCGTTCGGTGCCCTTGAACATCATGTGCTCGAGGTAGTGCGAGACGCCCATCTCCACCGGACGCTCGTCACGGGCGCCGGTCTTCACGAAGAAGCCTGCGGAGGCGCTGTGGGCATCGGGCACGATCTCGCCGATGATCGTCAGCCCGTTGGGCAGCGTGTGCGAACGAAAGTGCACGCCGGAGGTGGTGGTCGGGCTGGTCATCGGTAAAGGCCTCTTCAATCGCGGGAGCGGGTGCAATCGGGTATCAGGCGTACTGTAGCCGCGGTGCTGTGCCTACCGGGCGCTGACGCCCCGAAGCAGTTTCTCCGAGGCTTTGATCACCTCGTCGAGTGCGATCCGGTCGATGCGGCAGCGGTCTGGGTGGTCGTTGCTGACCTCTTCGTGAGGCAGCGTCGGGTCGGCGACGATCTCGATCTCGTCCTCGAACGGGATGGTCGTCCAGCGGTGGTCGGTCGGGCCGAACAGCGTAACGACCGGCACACCGAACGCCGCGGCGATGTGGCGCGGGCCGGTGTCGTTGGTGATCATCAGCCGGCAGCGCTTCACCAGCGCCTTGAGGATCGACAGGTTCATGCCGAGTTCCGGCAGCGCGATCGCCCGGTCCGGCTGGCCGATGCGATCGATGATGCTGCGGACGAGTTCGGCTTCCTTCGGCGAGCCGTTGAGCAGCACCGTCGCGTCGTGGTGCTCGATGAAGTGGTCGGCGAGCGCTGCGAAGCGTTCGGCGGGCCAGCGCTTCTCGTCCTTGTTGCCGCCGGGGTTGAGCAGGATCAGGCGCTTGCGCTGCGCGGGCGAGAGGCTCGCCCGGTCGAGCAGGTCGGTCGCGCCGCGCTCCTCGGACTCGATGGTGGCGAGTTCGAGCGGGCCCATCGAGTAGGCGCGCAGGTCGTGCGTCATCAGCAGGTAGCGCGTCAGCGCGTAGTAGTAGTCGCAGGCCGGCACCGGTGCCCACGCCGACGGGTCGGTCTTCGAGTTGCTGTACGGTTCGACATCGCGCCGCCGGAAAGGCACCAGCCCGTCGGTCAGCAGCAGCGATCGCCCGTCGCGTTCGTATCCGACGCGGCGGGGAATACCGGCGATCCGCGTGATCAGGGCCGTCGAGAACGAACCGGTGAACAGCAGCGCGGTGTCGTACTGGCGGGGACGCAGTCGGGAAGCCACCCGCTTCGGGCCCATCACGCCCGACGCTCGCCCGACGTGCACCTCGTCGAAGTAGCTTGTGCCGCGCATCAGGTCGTCGATGCCCGGTCGCATCAGGGCAGCGATGAACGCGCCCGGCAGCAGTTCGCGCAGCACGCGCAGCGACGGCGTGGCCATGACCGCATCGCCGACCCAGCTCGGCATGACCACCAGCAGGCGCCGGATCGGCAGCGTCGGGCGGCTTTTCGGGGCGTTCTGGAAGGTGCGCGGTTCGGTCACGGGCGTGCAGGGTAGCCCGTGGCGGGAGCCGATGCCCGTTCAGCCCGGCGGGCCGAGGTCGCGCTCGCCGCCGCGCCACCAGTCGTCGTCGTCCTCGTGCTCGCTGCGCCAGGTGTCCTCATCGCGCAAGCGGTCCCCCGGTGGTGGCCCCCACAGGTGGCCGGCATCCGGGAACTTGCGGGCGTACCACTGCTCGGTCAGCCGGCGCAGTTCCGCGACGAAGCCGATCGCCTCCAGGCGCGAGCACTCGAGCACGACCTCGACGCGATCGTTCCCGGCGTTCACCGAAACCACCGTCACGCCGGTGCGCTCGCCGATGGCGTGCGCTGTAGAGACCACGATCGAGCGCACGCGACCGTCTTCCAGCGGCGTACCGTCGAGCGCGCGGAGGGTGATGCTGGATCGCTGGGGTGCGGACATCGGCCGGGTCCTCGTGGCGGAGGCACCGCGCCGCGACAACCGCTCAGTCGCCGCTGGACCGGTGCAGGATGATTGTCGCAGCGCGGCCAAGATCCGGCGCGACGAAATCCACAGCGTCATCGCCATCGTGCGCGCCGGCCTGCGGACCGATCAGGATGGTCCGGCAGCCCGCCGCCCGCCCGGCCTCGCAGTCGCGGAGTTTGTCTCCGACCATCCAGGAATTCATGAGATCCAGCCCGAGCTGCGTCGCGGCGTCCAGAAGCATGCCCGGTTGGGGCTTGCGCCACGGGTGCTCGCGCGTGTACTCCGCCACCGTTCCCTTCGGATGGAACGGGCAGTACCGGAACGCCTCGACCCTGCCCCCGAGGAGGTCGTTCAGTCGCTCGTGGACCGCCCGGACCGCGTCTTCGCCGTAGCGTCCCCGCGCCACACCACCCTGATTGGTGACGACGACGATCGCAAAGCCAGCGCTCGCAAGGGTTTGAACGGCTTCGCCGGCACCTGGCAGCAGTTGAACGAGGTCTGGATAGCCCATATCGCCATCGGGAATAATGTCGTTGCAGGCGATGATGGTGTCGTCCCGGTCGAAGAATATTGCCGGGCGGAGAGCGCGGGTCATGGCGTTGAGGGTAGCAGGGGGCGGCGAGGGGTGAAATCGACCGCGTGAAATGGTCCTCGGCGGCTTGTCGCTGCCTGCGACTGCGGGTACATTCCGCGACCCGCGCCGTTTTCGGCGGTGCGCGGTCGGCGTCGGCGTGTTTTGCCCGACGACGTTGGCCACCGTAGCTCAGTGGTAGAGCACACCCTTGGTAAGGGTGAGGTCATGGGTTCAAGTCCCATCGGTGGCTCTGGGTCGGTGTGTGTGTGTCGCGATTGGTCCGTGTTTCGGGCAGAGTCGCGTCGAATCGCGCATACTATGAGGCCCTTGCCCGTGAGCCGGTGGGTTGGCGACCGGGCAAGCCTGTTCATGCGGATGCGTCGGTCGCTCGGCGGTCGGTGCATCCGATGACAGTGTGCAGTGTGCTTCTTCAGGGCTTGTGTAGCGTTGAAGAGGGTTTATGGGCGAGGCCGAGCGGTTCGGTCAGCCGGTGCGACCGCTCCCCGTGGCGTCGCTTTTTATCAGGTTTTCTTGTACCGCTAGGAGAGCCGGAATCAACAACTGACCGCCTGAACCCGGGCGATCAGACCAGACCGGCGAGAGGAAGTTCGAAATGGCCAAAGGCACCTTCGAGAGAACAAAACCGCACGTCAACGTCGGCACCATCGGCCACATTGACCACGGTAAGTCCACCCTGACCGCGGCGATGGTCGCTCGCTCGGCCGCCAAGAACGGCGGCGAGGTCAAGAGCTACGCCGAAATCACCAAGGGCGGCACCGTCCGCGACTCGTCCAAGACCGTGACGATCCACTCGTCGCACGTCGAGTACGAGACCCCCAACCGTCACTACGCCCACGTTGACTGCCCCGGCCACGCCGACTACGTCAAAAACATGATCACCGGTGCCGCCCAGATGGACGGCGCCATCCTCGTCGTGTCCGCCGCCGACGGCCCCATGCCCCAGACCCGCGAGCACGTCCTGCTCGCCCGTCAGGTCGGCGTGCCCTACATCGTCGTCTTCATGAACAAGGTCGATCTCGTCGATGACCCGGAACTGCTCGACCTCGTCGAGATGGAAGTCCGTGAACTCCTCGACAAGTACGACTTCCCCGGCGACGACACCCCGGTCGTCAAGGGCCAGGCCAAGGCAGCGATGGAAGACCCGCACAGCGACGAGGCCTGCAAGGGCATCGACGAGCTGTTCGAGGCCCTCGACAGCTACATCCCCGAGCCCGAGCGCGAAACCGACAAGCCGGTCCTGATCGCCGTCGAAGACGTGTTCTCGATCAAGGGTCGTGGTACCGTCGCGACCGGTCGCGTCGAGCGTGGCACCGTCAAGGTCGGTGACGCCGTCGAAATCGTCGGCCTCACCACCGAGAAGAAGCCGACCACCGTCACCGGTGTCGAGATGTTCAACAAGACTCTGGATCAGGCCGTCGCCGGTGACAACTGCGGCGTACTCCTCCGCGGTATCGAAAAGGACCAGATCGAGCGTGGCCAGGTCATCTGCAAGCCCGGCTCGATCCAGCCCCACACCAAGTTCAAGGGCGAGGTTTACATCCTCACCAAGGAAGAGGGCGGTCGTCACACCCCGTTCTTCTCCGGCTACAAGCCCCAGTTCTACTTCCGCACGACCGACGTCACCGGCAGCGTGAACCTCCTCGGCGGCGCCGAGATGTGCATGCCCGGCGACAACGTCGCCATCGAGGTGGACCTCGGCGACAAGCCGATCGCCATGGAAGCCGGTCTCCGCTTCGCCATCCGCGAAGGCGGCCGCACCGTGGGTTCGGGCGTCATCTCCGAGATCGTCGCGTAATCACGCGATGATCGCCCCGGCGAGAGCCGGTTGAACGAACTCTCACCGCCTGGCCCGGAACCCCGGGCCACGCGGCTTTCACAACTGGAATCCGAACACGCGCTCCCGCCCTCCGGCGGGGCGTTTACTGAAACGGAAGCTTTGCAATGGCCAAGAAGAAGGGCGACGCCCGCGAATACGTCTGGCTCCAGTGCACCGAGACCGGTGACCTGAACTACCGGACACAGGTCAACGTCAAGGGCGGTCTGCCCGAAGGCCTCAAGGAAGGCCTCAACAAGTACTGCCCCCGTCTGCGCAAGCACACGGTGCACAAGATCAAGCGGAAGTAATCGCCCCGCATATCGTCCAAGGTCGAGATGAGCCGGGCCCCCGTCAAACCCCATGGCTCCCTCGACCGGCTAGGCCAGTAGCTCAATTGGCAGAGCAGCGGATTCCAAATCCGCAGGTTGAGTGTTCGAGTCACTCCTGGCCTGTTTGTCCCGCGGCGGGGCGCGTCCGGACGCGATCGGCAACGGTCCGAACCCGGCGAACCCCTTCCGCCTCCCGGAACGGAGATCGCAGCCGATGCTGAGCATGTACAAACCCGGACAGGGCTACTGGACCCGCATGATGAGCGCCATCTTCTTCGGCGTCCTCGTCGCCGGCGGCGCACTCTGGCTCTCGTCCCAGATCGGCGCGATGAACATCGCCCCGGCCTCGTGGCGGTACACCGTCTCCTCTACCGACGCCTTTACCAGCGGTGCCGAGGTCGAACTCCGGCGCAGCGGCGTTCAGATCGGTTCCGGATTCGTGCAAAGAGTCGACGGCGACGTCGTTGAACTGAACAGCGTCCTGCTCAACTCGGGCGAGCCCGCGAGCGCGGTCGACGCCCTTGTGGTCGAGGGGAACGCGCCCGTCGAGAGGACTGCGCTGCAGATCGTCCCCAAGTTTGAGCGGACGTACCTGCAGGGTGGCGTCGCGGCGGGCACGCTGCTGATCGGCGCGATCATCATCTTCTGGTTCTGCTACGCCAACAAGAAGTCCAGCGAATTCCTCATCGCCACCGAGGGTGAGATGAAGAAAGTCAACTGGTCCAGCCGGCGCGAGGTCCTCGGCTCCACTTGGGTCGTCATCGGCATCAGCGTCATCATCGCGGTCCTGCTCTTCGTCTCCGATATCTTCTTCCGCTGGATCGCGACGAGCATCGATCTCATCCAGACCACCTGATCGAAACCGGTTTCTGAACCCGTCCGAGCGATATCGGCCCAGCGCCTCTACCCGCGACCCCATCGCAGGAAACACCACCGACCATGACCGAGCACGACCAAGCCAAGCCCGCCGAGATCGACGCGACGCCGCAGGACACGCCCGCGCAGTCCGAGGACCGCCCTGACACCGCGCCCGAAGCCGCAGAGCAGTCGACCGAGCAGCCCGCTCCCGCCGAGGTCAAGCCCAAGAAGAAGTCCATGCAGATCGAGGGCGACCTCACCGCGACCACGCTCCCGTCCGCCGCCCAGATGGCCGGCTACGAGGGCAAGATGATCGACGGCGAGCCGATCTCCTACCCCGGCATGAACTGGTTCACGCTCCGGGTCGCGTCGAACAAGGAAAACTACGTCCGCGACACGCTGCTGCGCAAGATCGAGATCGAGGGCCTCAAGCACCTCGTCAACCGCATCCTCGTCCCCACCGAGAAGACCAAGACCATCAAGGGCGGGAAGCAGAAGATCACCGAGACCAAGCTCTACCCCGGCTACGTCTTCGTCGAGATGAGACTCGAGGAGGACGGCCGCATCCCCCA
>Ga0070726_10000744_pt1 | contig 37300 bp, 25 predicted proteins | sample tdAd471_FD_67275 | JGI IMG/M metagenome (GOLD analysis project Ga0070726, IMG submission 67275) | Marine sediment microbial communities from the Atlantic coast under amendment with organic carbon and nitrate - tdAd47.1 | ecosystem: Environmental > Aquatic > Marine > Coastal > Sediment | place...
GCCGCTTTTGAGGTATTTGCCGAAACGCTAATGGCAGAAGTACCGGCCGAGACGCGGGCTGACACACGTTTTGTGTTTTTCCCTCTGGTCAATCCGGATGGCCGCGCGCGTGGGAACTGGCGTCATAATAATGGCGGTCTGGACTTAAACCGGGATTGGATGAACAAGTCTCAGCCGGCGATCAAGGCAATTACGCGCTATATCTCGCAAGAGGCTGAAGGACGCGATGTCGTGGCGTTTCTGGACTTTCATTCCACGCAAAAGACGCTCGTCTATACGCCCCCCTTCGAGGAGGCGTATGCTGACATGAGCTTTCCGCAAGCGCTGAAAAATGCCTTTGATACCGGTATTGATCCGGCCCCTGAATGGATCGACGGTCATAATGCCGAGGCAGGCACATCGAAGAACTGGGCCTTGCAGACGCTGGATGTTGCTGGCCTGACTGTCGAGCTGGGAGATGACGCGCCGCCCGCAGAGATCGAAAGCATCGGCCGTCTGTCGGCTCATACGGTGATTAACTTCCTGTCCAGGACAGCAGGCGAGTAATAGGCCTTTTCATGAGCGCTGCTACACCCGCAGTGGCGCTCATGTCTTTGCTTCTTAGGGTGTGTATGCCTGCTGGCAAGGCGGCTCACTCTCAGGCCGCTAAAGCCGACAGTGCGGCTCTGTTGACGGCGTTGCGCACGTTCCAGATATCGAATGGCTTCCGGATCAGGAATGGGGCTTCATCTGACATGGACTCTTGCACCAGAGCCGGATGGGCCGTGATATACACAACCGGTATAGCTTGCTTCTTGCGCAGCAATATTTCTTCGACGGCCTGGGTGCCGAGCGAGTCATCCGCCAGTTTCATATCCGAGATGATCAGACCAAATTCCGTCTGCATGGCGACGTTCACGGCCTCGTTGTGCGTGTGAGCGGTAGCGGCAACCCAATGGCCCGATTGCTCGACAAGCAGGCCCAGCAATGCAGCAACGTGTGGTTCATCCTCCAGGATCAGAACGCCGGTTCTGACGGGCAGAAGGCTCGCTGCCGTCGCTGATTCGATCAGCGCGCGGGCGGTCTGGCTATCGCAGCCCAGAATGGAGGCCGTTTCCTCAATGCTGAAGCCACCAGAGAAGTGCAACAGGCTGGCCCGGCGCTCTTCCCGGGACATTTTCTGAAACGGGCCTGTGAATTGAAGGTTAGCTGGTTTCGCCTGCGCCTTGGGCAGAAGGTGTCTATCCAGAGCGAGATAAAGGCCCAATCTGCTCAGGGAGTAGTCAGGGTCTGCTTCCATTTGGTGAGTAAGCGCCTCGATCAGCTCACAAACCGTGTCGTCTCCAGTCTTGTGATCACCCAGTATGCTGTGCGCATAAAGGCGCAGCATTGTCAGTTCGGATGTGATCAGATCGGAGAGCATGACAAGCTCCAGCTAAACCTTCTAGCCCGATGCATACGGTTCCCGCATATCGCCTAGAATACACAAATAGACATATTGACTAAACAAAAAATGAATAGAAATGGAGATTACGCATGCATATACTTGAATCATGCTCAGTCATTCTTTTTACGTAATGTAAAAAACGAAAAAGTAATTATAATTACTTTATGTGGGCTGTAGTGGCTGATGCACATTAGCACTGTCCGGCATTGTCCCGCGGTACCATGAAATGCCAAAAAGTCCCGCGTTTCCGGTCATTTTGGTCGAGTTCTTACGTTCAATTTGACGGCTTTGGTTTTAGGGATAATTTACCCCAATAGTGCGAGCATCCGGCTGACAAGTGAGTAAAAAGCCATGTTTGCAGTTCAGAGATTGTTTTCGCGGTTTCACCAGACCGTGGCGATAATTCCGAAACCGATTTATTCCGTGCTGAAATGTCTGTCAGTCGCCACCATGGTGTTCGTACTGGCCTACACTGCCATTCGATATACAAATGGAGATGGTCGCATCGCCGCGATCTGGCCGGTGAATGCCGTTCTGATTGTCATTGCCCTGCGCCACCGTCGCAGCGAGTGGGCGCGTTTGCTCCTCGCGATGACCGTGGGCCTTGTGGCGGCCAATACAATCATTGGGGATCATGTGCCACGTGCCATCATCCTGTCCCTTGCAAATGTGGTTGAGGTTTTCATTGTCTCGGCGGCGATGAAGTATCGCAAACGTATTAAGCTGATTAGCCTGATGGGCATTGTAACGCTTGTGATTGCGACCCTGGCGGCGTGTGCCGTATCGGCATCGCTTGCAACCATTGGTCTTTATGTGTCCTCGCATCTGGTGTCTGGCGGAGACGCCCTTCTGTGGTTCGCGGCGGACTTTCTGGGGATCGTATTGTTTGTGCCTGTTCTCTGGTCGCTGGCGGACAGCTCTGTAAAGCTTGTCACCGGCACAGCGCCGATGCGCACATTCATCGAATATATCATAGTATGTGGCACGACGCTGTTCGTCTTTGCTCAGACGAAATATCCATTCCTCTTCCTTGTGCCGCCTGTTCTGGTGCTGCTCAGTTTCAGCGGCGGCGTTAAGGGGGCAGCAGGCGGGCTGCTGGCCGTTACAGCGATTTCCATCCCGTTTACCTTTGCGGGCAGCGGGCCGACCGGGCTCATGAGTGCCGACCTGCCCACACGCATCCTCACGCTTCAGATATTTCTGGCTGCCAATTCCGTTCTTGCCCTCTCTGTTGGGGCTGCTGCGGCTGACCGTCGGCGCATTTTCCTTCAAATGCAGCGTTCACGCGAAAGGCTGCGCGCGAAAAATATGCAACAGAAGGAAATGATATCCAAGGCGCAGCTTGCCGAACGTATGGCAGGCCTCGGCCACTGGGCTCTGGATGCCCAAACACAGGAAGTCTTCTGGTCTCCTGAGGTCTATGCCATTCACGGCGTAACCGATGAGGAGTTCAACCCCTCCTATGATGATGCCGTCAGCTTTTATATCCCAAGCGATCGCGAGATGGTTTCCGAAATGGTTGCACGGGGTATCGAGAAGGCCGAGGGCTGGGAGTTCCATGCCACCCTAAAGCGCAGGTCCGATGGTGCGCTACGCCAGGTGCATTCGATCGCGGATTGTATCACGAATGAGCGCGGCGAGGTTGCCCGGGTCATCGGCGTGTTCCGGGATGTCACCGATGAGCAGAAACTGCTGCAGGCCTTAAGTGAAAGCGAAGCGCAATACAGGGTTCTGGCCGATCACTCGACAGACATTATCGTGCGGTTCGGCATGGATGGCCTGATCACCTATGCTTCGCCGTCCTGCAAAATTTTGGGTGTCACGCCTGAGCAGGCCGTGGGTATGAGGACGATAGATTTTGCCATTCCGGAGGATCGTAACTATGCCAAGGACATAACGGATGAACTGTTTGTGAAAGGCGAACCGGATATCACGACGCGTCGTGAAATACGTGTCAGAAACGCTGAGGGGCAGATCATCTGGCTGGAGGGCAGTCCTCAGGTTATCATGGGCAAGAATGGCAAGCCCGAGGCAGTCATTTCCACATTCCGGGATGTGACGGATCGGAAGGAGCGTGAAGAGGCGCTGGCTGAAGCCCGTATCGAGGCCGAGAAGGCTGGTCATGCGAAGACGGAATTCCTGTCTCACATGAGCCATGAAATCAGAACGCCGCTGAACGGTGTACTCGGCTTCGCGCAATTGCTGTCGCAGACAAACCTGGATGAAGAGCAGCGTCGTTATCTGGACAAGACGGTTTCTGCGGGGCGCATGCTGCGCGAGATTGTCAACGATATTCTGGACTTCTCCAAGATCAGTGCAGGCAAACTAGTGCTTGATGAGACCAGTGTGAACCTGAAAAGCCTGGTTGGAGAAGTTGTCGGCATTGTGGATGCTGCGCGTACTGACAAGACGGCGACCATATCATGCGACGTGCCGGATCTCGGTATCAAATCTGATGAAGTCCGCCTGAAACAGATCCTGACCAATCTGGTCGGCAATGCGGCCAAGTTTACTCAAGAGGGAAGTATCCGCGTCGAAGCCAGCAGGAAGGGCGACCAGCTTGTCATTGAGGTCACCGATACGGGCGAGGGCATTGCCGCCAAGCAATTGGAAAGCGTGTTCGAAAGTTTTCAGCAGGCGGATAACAGCATTACACGGCGTTTCGGCGGTACCGGTCTGGGGCTGTCCATTAGCCGTTCCCTGGCGAGGCAACTCGGAGGCGACCTGGTTCTGGAAAGTGAACTTGGTATAGGCACAACGGCGCGCGTCACGCTACCTTATATTCCTGCCAAGGACGATGAACTTGCGCCCGAATTGGCAGAGGCCTCAGACCAGAAGGCTTCCCTGAAAATACTCGCGGTTGATGATGTTGAGCTTAATCTGGAACTGCTTGAGTTTGGCATGACCAGGGCTGGGCATGAGATCGTAACGTGCAGTTCGGCTGAGCAGGCTCTGGAACTGCTCAGAAATGGATCGGATTTCGATCTGGTCCTGATGGATATTCAGATGCCGAACATGGATGGGGTAACGGCTACGCGGATGATCCGAGTACTACCTAAACCTATCTGTCATGTGCCCGTAATTGCTCTCTCGGCAAATGTGCTGCCAGAGGATGTGAAAACATATCTTGATGCCGGCATGACCGCTCATTTTCCCAAACCGGTTGACCTTGAAGAACTGGATGGATTTATCCGCAAGACCCTTAAAAAACATACTGCCTGCACGCCAGTGATTGCGACTGAGGAGCCTGAAAAAGACCCGTATGCCGAGCTGACTCATCGTTACAAGGTCTATCTGTCCGGGGTCGCGATGGAGTTTGTGCAGATCATGAGTCATCATGACCGTGAAGAAACCCTGCAAAGCGTCTACCGGATTGCGCATTCCATTGCGGGTGCAGCAGGCAGTTTCGGTTTCGATGAAGTCTCGGAAGCGGCTTTTGCTTTGGAAGCTGCTGCAAAGAAATTGATCGGCACAGGACAGTATTCGGAAGAGTTCATTTCCGAACTGAAGAACTTCATGCAGACCACCGAGAAAGCGGCGGCGTAATTTCCCGTGCGCCATATTTCCCCTGTTTTGGAGCGCTGGGGAAATCGATGAAATTCAACACATCAGTTTAATTTCAGATTTCCCATATTGCGCTACAAGGTAGGGAGAAAGAGGGTTTTGATATGCAGAAGCATAAGATTCTGATTGTAGACGATGACGCGATGCTACGAACATTGCTCGTGTTCAAGCTTACGGCAGAGAAGTACAGCGTTGTTGAAGCTTCAAACGGAAAGCAGGGGCTTGAGCTGGCGCGTCAGGAACTGCCGGACCTTATCGTCCTCGATAGCATGATGCCTGTCCTGGATGGGACGGAGACCATCAAGCAACTGAAATCAGACTCTGAACTGAAATCCATTCCCGTCATTATGCTGACGGCTCGCAGGGAAGAGTCTGATGTGTCAGAGGCCAAGCGCCTTGGCGCCGCTGATTTCATCAACAAGCCTTTCAATCCCGACATTCTGGTTCAGCGCATCAAACGCCATCTGGATATCCCGACAGCCGGCCTGCAAAGCGCGCTTTAGGTTCTCTGGGGCAACAGGCCTTGTCAGCAAAACAAAAGGGCGGCGTCGCAATTTGCAGTGCCGCCCTTTGCTGTATTTAGCTGGACTAGTAGCGCGCAGACAGGCGCACACCATAGGTTTGCGGGGTTCCGAAGACAGAGACTTCATCTCCCACAAACGGAATGATGCTGACGCGATAGAGTTCATCATTCATGTTCTTGCCCCAAAGAGACAGCGTCCAGCTGCCATCTACGGCAGCCACACCGATTCGGCCATTCAGCAGACCATAGCCATCTTCAACATTCGTGTTGTCCGGGCCCCAGAAGAACTGATCCTGATAGGAATAGTTCAGGGCCGCAACGAAGTTGAGCGAGTCGGTCAGGCGATGCTCTACATCTGCGCCGAGCGTGAACTGATAGTCCGGCGTTCTCTGCAGCTTGTTGCCACTATAGTCCAGGCCGCGCAGTGGATCGATATAATCCTTGTACTCTGTATCCAGGAAAGAGCCCGCCGCGAACAGAGTCAGCCATTCGGTCGGCAGAACGCGCACTTCATATTCGATGCCCTTGATGGAGGCATCGGCCGCGTTGGCCACAACCAGCGTCAGATTCTCGTCGTCCAGCAACTCCACCTGAAGGTCTGAGAAGTCCGTATAGAATGCGGCCAAATTGGTGCGCAGGCGATTGTTCAGCCACTCCGCTTTCAGGCCAACTTCATACGTCGTTGCAGATTCTGGATCATACGGCGTCTCGGCGGCCACGGCATTTGCCGTTGCGCCTTGCCAACCGCCGCCCTTGTAGCCGCTGGCATAGGAGGCATAGAGCAGGGCGTTGTCGGTGGGTTTCCAGTTCAGCGCAATTTTGGGTGTGAACTCAGACCATTCCTTGCTGTCGACGACATCATACGCCTCCTGCAGCGGGGCCGGAGAGAAGAGGTCGCCCGGCTGGCCAAGGTCCAGAATCACGGCCCGTGTGTCCAGATCCTTTTTGTCCGTTGTATAACGTCCACCCACGGCCAAGGTGAGGTTCGGCATCAGGTCATATTCAACTTCGCCAAAGGCGGCGTAGCTGGCCGTGTCGCTATAGCCGAGGAAGATATTGTCCCCGTCCAGCGTATCGCGCGTGCTGCCCGGTCCGCCCGGCAGGAAAGAGGTCGCCGTGTTGCGCGACACGCGCTTCACGTTTTCATCCAGATAATAGAGGCCGGCAATCCAGCGCAGGCGATTGTCCTGAGAGGAGGCTAGGCGAATCTCCTGCGTCACGCCCTGATACATCTCGTGCTGCGTCAGCGTACTGTCTGTGATGGAAGGCGGGGAGCCTGCGCCGGCCTGTGTCCAGCGGCCATCGCCCAGACCATACCGGTACGCGGCCAGATAGGTGAGGGACATCTCGCCAATATCCCATTCCAGGCGGCCGGTCAGGCCCGCTGTATCGCGGTCGGCATACTGGTCATAGGGGGAGACGTTCGTGCGCGGATCAGACGGCACGTTCGGCGTGATAAAGCCGAAGCCCGGAATGTTCGGGTCATCCACGGCATGGCGGGACGGGCCACCCCCGCGATCCTGGCTATAATCTGCGATGATGGAGACGAATACATTCTCGGAGGCATCCCAGTTCAAGGAGACGCGTCCGGCGATGGAATCCTTGTCTTCCAGTTCCTGACCCGTGATGTCGTTTTCGGCATAGCCGTCATGGGCTTCACGGAACAGCGCCAGGCGCGCAGAGGCTTTATCGCTGATCGGCCCGGTTACATAGCCTTCGGCCAGCACGCTGGAATAATTGCCGATTGAGAGGGACCCACCAGCCCCGAATTCGTCCTGCGGCGCGGCGGTGATTAGATTGATCGCGCCGCCGACAATATTCTTTCCGAACAGCGTGCCTTGCGGACCGCGCAGAACCTCAACACGGGCGAGGTCAAAGATCGGCGGCGTGGCAGAGCCGCGGCGACCGACATAGACCTCGTTCAGGAAAGTGCCGATGGACGGGTCAGCCGTCGCGCCGTTCAGGCGGACAGACCCGACGCCCCGGATGAACATTTCCGATTCCATACTGTTTTGGGACTGGAAGGTGAAGCTCGGCACCTGCAGGGCGATTTCGGAAAGATCCGTGATCTGCTCATCACGCAGCTGGTCGCCGCCAATGCCGGTCACCGCGATCGGAACATCCTGCAGGCTTTCCTCGCGTTTGCGGGCCGTGATGACCAGTTCGTCGAGCATCAACGGCTCGCCCTCATTGGTCGTCGTATCGGTCTGGGCCCAGCCTACACTCGGCATGGCCACAGCCAGGGCGGCTGTGGCCACTGCAGAGTAGAATACGCCCTTGGTAAAACGCGATTGCGCCATAATAGCCTTCCTCCCAGAAGATATGCTGTTAGTTTTGTTAAGCAAGTATCTCGACTGCGACGCTGATCTTGTCAAGCCTGTGTTTATTGAGAGTTGCAAATATGTGACGTGCAATATGACTTGCAAAACCATGTTTTATGGCTTTTTCACGGTCAAAGTTGCATATGGCTGTTTCACGTCCCAATCCGTCTGAAAAGGCGCGCATTGATACTTTGCGGCATGGATGCGATGGGCGATTTTCTTGTGCACGGGCTGGAGCAGGCGCGGCGGGCTGTGGTGGATGTGGTGGGGCGGGACAATCTCCAGCTCAACCCGAAAACCATGCCGCGTTCGCGCCGGGCGAAAGCCAATGGCCGGCTGAAACAGATCGAGATAATCGTCCGGCGTCTGATCCTTCTGATGGCGCTCGCGCTGAAGCTCGGCCCGCTGGTCGCGGGTCAACCGCGCGCGCCTCAGGGCGAGCCAGACCTGCCGGAAGGCGTCGAGCTTGCCATTTTTCCGCACGTGCCGGTCAAGCGCTTCACGCTGATGCCGCCTGCGCGGCAGGTCATCCTGTCGGATCAGATCCGGGACACATCCGGGGCTGTTTTGGGCCCGTCCGGGCCGGTCAGCACCCAGCCGCTGATTGACCGCATTCTGGCGCTTCAGAAGATCCTGAAAGCGCCGGAGGCCGCTGCCAAACGCCTGGCGCGCACGCTGCAGCGGATGCAGGCGAAGGGAGAGGCGCGGCCCATGGTCGGCCCGGCGGCGGGCGCGTTTCGTCTGTCGCCAGAGCTTGGCGCGGTGGCCACCGCGCTGCCGGGCTTTATCCGCGCCGGGCTGGAAAGCTGGGAAAGCTCTGGCTGAGATGCGCTGAAAACACGGCTCGCCTGACCGGACCGCACCGCGGGGCCGGGCAGATGTGCTGCAATGGATATTACAGCTTGCTGGCCTCATCATATTCCGCACGCAGGCGCTGGATAATGTCTGCCGCGGGTTCGATCCTGCGAACGCTGCCGACGCCATGGCCAGCTGACCAGACATCTCTCCAGGCCTTGATCTTGGAGTCTGAATTGGACAGGTCCATTTTGCCGGCCGAAGACGGGCCGCCATATTCAACGCCCATCTTGTCCAAGCTCTGGCGCAGATAATTGGCATAGGCTCCGGTCAGGGAATTGCTCAGCACAAGATCATTATAGGTCGCCGCTACCAGCATCTCGCGATATTCCGGTGTGGCAAGACTCTCTTCGGCTGCAATGAAACTGGTGCCGATATAGCAAAGGTCTGCGCCCAGCACTTCCGCCGCACGAAGCGCCCGGCCCGTGCTGATCGATCCGGCCAGGATCACCACGCCGTCAAAGAACTCCCGTACAGCCGGGACAAAGGCAAATCCGGACATCGCGCCCGTATGTCCGCCCGCACCGGAAGAGACAAGCGCCACCCCGTCCGCGCCCTTTTCCACCGCCTTGCGCGCATGGTCCAGACTGTTCACATCCGCAATCACCAGGCCGCCATAGTCATGGACCACATCAATCACGGGGTCCGGCCCGCCAAGCGCGGTGATCACGATCTTCGGCTTGTGATTGCGGATCAAATCAATCTCGTCAGCCAGACGGTCGTAGGATTTGTGCGTCGTCAGATTGACGGCATAAGGCGCGGCGCTTTCATCAGCTTTCAGAGTGCGCCCCAGATCGTCCAGCCACAGATCCAGCGTTTCAATCGTGCGGGCATTGGGAAACGGAAACGCGCCAATGACGCCATTCCGGCAGGTGGCTTTCACCAGGTCTGGTCCGGAGACCAGAAACATCGGGGCCGAAATGGCCGGAATGGAGAGCTTGTTCCGAATGCCCGCAAGGGCCTGAGACGCTGGCGCGGCCATCGGTGAACCTTTCTGTAATGGTGTCAGTCTTGCCGAAGCAGCTTTCTATTCCGCCGTGCCGATGACAAAGGAGCAATTGGTCGTGCCAGAGCCGCCGACATTGAAGGTCGCCATGGTTTTCGCGCCTTCGACCTGATAGTCACCTGCCTGATCCGTCACCTGACGATAGGAGTCCAGCATCATCCGAACGCCCGTCGCGCCGACAGGGTGGCCAAGGCCGATCAGGCCGCCCGATGGGTTCACCGGAATTGAGCCGCCCATGGCAATCCGGCCATCCTCAACCGCCTTCCAGGCTTCGCCCGGCGCGGTGATGCCGAAATGCTCAATCGCCATATATTCGGTGATGGAGAAACAATCATGCGTCTCGATCGCGTCGACCTCTTCCACACCGGAAATCCCGGCGCGGGCATAGGCATCTGTAATGGCCTTGCGGGTCCAGGGAAGCACGTAATCCTGGTCACGGCTTTCCTCCAGCTTGGTCTCCATCAGCAGCGGCGCCGTCGTGTGGCCCCAGCCGCGGATGACCGCCAGCTTGTTGAAATCAATGTCGCGCTCTTTCGCATACTGACGCGCGCGCTCTTCGGAGGCGAGGAATATAACCGCCGCGCCATCGGTGACCTGGCCGCAATCCTGACGGCGCATCCAGCCATCGATCACGGGGTTGGCTTCATCATCGGCAGTGAAGCTCTTGTCGTTAAACTGCCATTTCCGCGCTTGGGAATTGGGGTTGCGACGGCCATTCTCGAAATTGATTTTCGAGATACCCATCAGGTGATCATAATTCAATCCGTAGCGCTTTTCATATTCATCACACAGATCAGAGAACATGGCGGGCCAGAGATATTTACGGCCCTGAGCCTCGCGGCCAACCCAGGCGGCGGCGCCCAGATTCTTCGCGGCCTGTTCGCCGTCTACATTCCGCATCAGCTCGATACCCGCGACGCAGGCGAGATCGTACTTCCCGCTCTGGATATCTGCCATGGCGGCCAGTGCGGCGAGCGATCCGGACGCGCAAGCGCCTTCATGGCGAGAGGCCGGCATGCCTGCAAAGTCCGGATGCACATGGCCGAAATATCCGCCGAGCATTCCCTGGCCGGTGAAGAGTTCGGCCACAAAGTTTCCGACATGGCCGACTTGCACGTCTCTGGGCTCCAGCCCGGTCTTGTCGAGCGCGCTCAGAACCGTTTCGGAGAAAAGGTCGAAAAGGCTTTTGTTCGCGCGGGTCCAGTTGAGCGAGAAGTCACTTTGTGTTCCGCCGAGAATATAGACTGGTGCCGTCATTGTTCTTGATCCTTGTTCGTGTCAGCGCCGGGCGCGGAAATGGCCTAAACGGTTACGAGTTCGTCCTTGTTCGCCCAGGTCGCGTGTGTACCGCTGGAGATGCGGTGCGGCAGAATGATCCGGCAAACCGGGCCAGCCGAAATGTTCTGCGCGTCGATCAGGACGCATTCGGAGCGGTCATTCACCGTATCAATGATGAAGCTGACGAGATAGCCGTCATCCTCTGACTTGGCATTGATGCGTGGCACAAAAGGCGACTCGCTGGCATAGCGGCCGTCTTCCAGCATGAAGCTTTCGGAATCGCCGGTTTCCATATCGTGCTTCACGATTCCATTGAACAGGAACCAGCCAGGCTTGGTTGTTGTGGAGTAGAGATAGCGGGATTTCCTGCCTGCATAAGTCTGGTTGAAGGAGCCAAACTCCAGAAGCCGCTCGTCCAGATGCTCTTCCGTCGTCTTGCCGGTGACCAGGTTGAAGCGCCAGCGGTGCAGCTTCGGACGGAAGGAATGCTCATCAATATTGGCGAGCAGTTTGCCAAAGCGTTTGTCCAGGCCCGGAACGTCCAGCGGAGCCGGGTCCGGGTTTTCCTGGAAATAGCCATCGAGAATGATTTCGTCGCCTTCTTCCCAGGCATTCATCCAGTGGAGAACATAAGTTGGCGCGGCTTCGAACCAGCGGATTTCATTCGCGCTGCCATAGCGCGGCACGATGGCGAAGCGTGTTGGCAGCTCTGGAAAATAGCCATTAGCGTGAATGCCGGCTTCCAACAGGTCAGGTCGCCAGAACAGGGGCAGGTCAACCAGAATGGAGTAATTCTCCGTAAACGCCATATCGTGGGGCATGCGCGCGCCGGGCAGTTCGACGGGAATGTAATGTTTCAGCTTGTTGTCCGCCCCAACCACGCCATAGTGCATGTAGGGCGCTTCCTTACCGTAATTGAAGAACAGCAATTCTCCGGTGGCGAGGTCCACTTTCGGGTGGGCGGATATGCCTTCCTTCGGCACCCAGTCTGCGGTGCCTGTAGTTTCCAGGGTTTCCGGATCCACCATATAGCCTTCACCGCACATATAGAAGGTGGACAGGATGTGGCCGGCATGAACCACGACGTCCGTAGACGATGCATCCTTCATGCGCCCGCGCGCGCCCCAGCCCTCCTGCTCCGACTTGGCCGGGTTTCCAGCAATTCCCGTCCAAAGAGAGCGGCCCGCGTCGGTTTCGGCTTGCAGGCCTTTGGTGCGCACAAGACGGTTTGAGTATTTGGCCTGGCCATTGTGGAAAGACATGGCGTGCAGCATGCCGTCACCATCAAAGGGGTGGTAGACGCCAATCGCCTCATGCACCGGGTTCTCGGTATTGCGGACATAGATGCCGGAAATATCCTTCGGGATTTCCCCGATCACTTCCATGTCGACGGCGTCCACTTCCTCGCGGCACGGTGTCCATGCGCCATTGAGATAAGGATGCTCGTTCGGCGGAATCTTGAAGTCAATTTCGTTTTTATAAAGAATAGTCATGAGCTATGTCCGTTACAATAATCACTTTGCCATACGGGCGGCCATGGATTCCGCCAGGCCGTGCGGGTCGCGTGCCAGGAAGGCGCGAACGCTGACGGCGTGTGGGTCCGTGTCATGTTCATTGATATTGTTCTCAATCGCGAAAATGCCAGCTTTGCCGATATCGGAAGGCAGGGCCTGTTTCATGTTCTTGATATGCTCGGCCATGCGTGTCTTCACAGAGCCGACGATCAGGGCGGCGACATGAATATTCCTTGAGCGGAGCTCTGCGCGCAGGCAGTCTGATGCGGCGCGCATCGCGAATTTGGAGGGGCTATAGCCGCCCATGTTCGGCACGGCCACAATGCCGCCCGCCGAGAGGACGTTCACGATTGTGCCGCCGCCATTGGCTTCTATGATCGGCGCAAAGGCCCGGCACATGGCCATGGTGCCAAAGAAATTGACCTCCATTTCAGACCGCATGTCATCCATGGTCGGCGCGGTCATCAGGGTCGTCATGTGGAAAACGCCGGCATTGTTGACCAGAAGATTGACGTCAGTGGCCTTGCTGGCTGCGGCGGCGACTTGATCCGGGTTGCTGATGTCCAGCTTGATGACTTCAATCCTGTCGCCAAGATCAGCGTAGCTGTCGGGAATGTCTTCGGGATTGCGGGAGCCGACATAAACCTTGCGAGCGCCAGCGCTCAGAAGTTCTTCGACGAACCCCTGACCAATGCCGCGATTTCCTCCGGTGACCAGCGCCGTGCAGCCTTCAATTTTCATTACGTTTCCCTTTGCCGTCTTTTTATCTCGTCAATGCGCAGTCCGCTGAGTGCGCATTCTGACGAGTTTTGTGCGTAGCTGTGTTCTGACGAGCCGCAGCCTGTTGACTTTGATTGGAACAGACCCTCATCTTGCAGTCAATTGTAAAAGCATACCCAGTAACGAGATTCAAGTGGAGGAACTAAGTTGACCGAGAGTAAAGTTGAGACTGTCCCGTTCCGGGAAGTCGCCTTTCCGCCGGTGGCGCTTGATATGGAAACGCGCGATGACGGCACAATTCTCATGTCAACCGAGGCGGATCTGGAGTTTATCGCGCCGACGGTTCCGCAGGGGTTGATGAAGGCGGCAGAGGCCTGGCCGGACCGTGTAGCCATGGCCGAGCGCGGACCGGATGGCGCCTGGATACGCAAGACCTATAAGGAGTTTGTGCGGGACGTACGGGCCTGCGCGCAATGGTTTCTGGATCAGGGCGCCAGCGCGGAAACCCCACTGATGATCGTGTCCGGCAACTCCATCTCGCACGCAATTGTACGCTTTGGTGCGCTGTGCGCCGGTATTCCTGTCGCCCCGGTCAGCGAGAATTATGTCCTGCTCGGGCGGGACAATGACTATGCCCGCCTGCGGCATGCGCAGTCCATTGTGCAGGCGCATTTCGTGTTTGCAGAGCGTGAGGCTCACGCAATTGCCGCGCGGGAATGCCTGCCGGATGCGACAATCATCTCACGCGAGAACATTGCGGGCGATGCGAAACTGATTCCTTTCGGTGTGCTGACGGGAACGCCGGAAACCGATGCTGTGGATCAGAGCATTGCTGCGCTGACCCCGCAGACCCATGCGGCCTATATGCTGACATCAGGCTCTACCGGCATGCCGAAGGCCGTTGTGCAGACACATGAAATGATGATCGTTTGTGTTTCCCAAAGCTGGTGGGCGATGAAGGGTACCGGCACCTGGGACCAGGAGATTCTGGAATGGCTGCCGTGGAGCCATGTGTCGGGGTTTTATGTGTCCGTCGCGGCGCTGCTGGTGGGCGGATCGTATCATGTCGATGATGGCAGGCCCTTGCCCGGCATGTTCGACAAATCCCTTCGGAACATTCACGATTTGGAACTGACGACCTTTACCAGCGTCCCGATTGGCTATGCCATGCTGGTTGAGGCGCTGGAGCAGGATGACGCGCTGCGCGATCATTTCTTTGCGAAGATGCGCGTGCTGCTGTTCGGCGGCGCAGGCCTGCCACAGCCTATCTATGATCGGCTGCAGGCACTGGCGGTGAAATCCACAGGTTTCCGCATTCTGATTACCTCCGGGTACGGCGCGACGGAGACGACCTCAGGCTGTATGAGTATCTATTTCGAAACGGACCGGGTTGGCATCGGGCTGCCTCTGCCGGGGATCAGCCTGAAGCTGGTGCCGATGCAGGACCGTTATGAGCTGCGCATGAAGGGGCCCTGTGTGATGTCGCAATACTTGCGGCAGGAGGGGCTCGCGGAGAAGAGCTTCGATGAGGACGGCTATTACTGCATCGGTGACGCAGCGGCTTTCAATGACCCGTCAGAGCCGGCCAAGGGGCTACAATTTGCCGGGCGGCTGTCGGAAGACTTCAAGCTGAGCACGGGCACCTGGATCAAGGGCGGGGAACTGCGCGCGAATGTCGTGAAAGAGCTGGCGCCCTATGTGGCCGACGCGCTGGTCTGCGGGGAAGGCTATGACCGGATCGGCATTCTGGCTTGGCCTACGGCACAGGGCCTGAAGGCGAGCGAAGAAGACATCCGGGGGCGGATTGAAGATTTCAATGCCAAGGCCAAGGGTTCAAGCGAGCGTGTGCGCCGGTTTGCCTTCCTGGAGGAGCCGCCAGTCGCGGCAGAGGGAGAGGTCTCCGACAAGGGCTCGATCAACCAGGCCCTGTCCATCCGGCGCCGTGCCGACACAGTCCGCTGGCTGTATGCGGATCCTGTGCCGGAGGGCGTCCAGAGCTTTTAGGGCCTATCTGGAAGGGGGCAGCGGGAAGAAACCGCTGACCCGCTTCTTGTAGGTTTCGTATTCCGGATAGCGGCGCGACATGGAGCGCTCCAGCAGGGCCTTCCCGGAGGCGTGATAGAGGAAATAGATCATCAGGGCCGGGCTGAGGATCGTCAGGAAGCCCCACTGGCTTTCCAGGGCGATGAGCGTCAGGCCGGTCCAGACGGCCGCATCGCCGAAATAGTTCGGGTGGCGCGTCCAGCCCCAAAGGCCGCGGTCCATCAGCTTGCCCTTGTTGGCTGGGTCTTTCTTGAATTGCTGCAGCTGGAAATCGCCGACGGCCTCAAAGATCAGGCCGATGGCAAAGATCGCAATGCCGGCATAGGCGAGCGCGCCGAGTTCACCTTCCGGGAACAGGAACCAGGGCGAGACGCCGAACTGGCCGATCTGGACGGGCAGGGAGACGAAGAAGGAAATCACGCATTGCAGGATGAAGACATGCGTCAGGCTGCGCATGACGAACACTTTATCACCGCCCGCCTTTTCCCGCATGCGGACATATCGGAAGTCTTCGCCATGGCCGATATTGCGGCTGAACAGGTACAGACCGAGCCGCATGCCCCAGAGCAGGACGAGGGCAGTCAGCAGGGTGGCGCGCAGGCTGTGATGGCCAAGCTGCAGCCAGGTCATCAGCGCGGGCAGGGCGCAGGTCGGGCCCCAGAAAATATCCACGATACTGGCATTGCGTATTTTCACACTGATCGCCCAGAGGGCAATGAAGGCCGCGAGCGATATGCCGAAATTGATGGCAATGATTTGAAGCATGAGTTCTCCCCGGATTCTTTTGTCTCACTTAAGCACAGTATGTTGCCGGAAAGCTATCTTGATCCCAAATGACTTGCAATAAAGAACCCTTGGTGAGTTGCTTGGGGGAATATATCAGTTAGGAACATGAATATGCTGGAATGGCGTGTTGATGTTCGCCGCAAACTTGATTTAGGGTACGATAAAGCAAGTTTGTTTAGTGGATGAATGCGGGGGCATCAGACCCCGCCAGGGAGGGCGCCTTGCAGGACGCATTTATTTATCAGGCGCTACGAACGCCGCGCGCGAAAGCGCGGGCAGAGGGCAGCCTGAAAGGGATTTATCCGGAAGACCTGGTTGCAGGACTGCTGCGGGAAATCGCCCGGCGTGAGTGTGTGGACCTTGACCAACATCTGTCGCGGTTGACGCTTGGCTGTGTTGGGCAGGTTGGCGCCCAAGGCGGCCAGATCGCGCATCTGGCCAAGGCCAGTGCGGGCCTGAACGGGAATGTCACGACCCGTACACTGAACAATTACTGTGTCTCTGGCCTGTCCGCGATTGGCGATACGGCAATGGCTGTTAGGGGCGGGGAAGACGGTCTGATGCTGGCTGGCGGCGTGGAGATGTTGTCGCGAGTGCCATTCATGGCCGATAGTGCGCCAGTCTACACAGACCCTGAGCGCGCAGACAGGCTGAACTGGCTGGCGCCGATCCTGGGGGCTGAACTGCTGGCCACTGAGGCCGGGTTCACCAAGCAGGATGTGGATGACATTACTGCGCGCTCTCACAGGAAGGCCGCAGCAGCATGGCAGGCCGGGCATTATGATACGAGTGTCGTGCCGGTGGTTTCCGAGGCGGGGGAGGTTCTCTGCGGTCGGGATGAATGGGTGAAGGGTGATATGAGCGTGGAAGCGCTCAGCCGGCGCGCGCCTGCCTTTGCGGAACTCGGCAAGGCGGGCGGCGAGGCAATCATGCTGCGCCACAAGCCGGAGCTGGGTGAGATCTCCTATGTCCATTCCGTATCGAACACGCCGGGCCTGTCGGATGCCGCGGCGCTGGTCCTGATGGGCGGGAAAGCTGCTGGAGATGCCGCAGGCCTGACGCCTCGCGCGCGGGTAGTGGCTTATGCGGAGGCGACATCCCATCCGGTAGACCAGTTCCGCGGCGGCTTCATGGCGATGGAAGAGGTGCTGCGCCGCGCGGGCCTTTCCATCGATGACCTGGACCTGATTGAATTCATGGAGGCCTTTGCGGCTCCCCCCTTGTTCTTTGAACGGACATACAGGCCGGACATGGACCGGGTAAACGTCAATGGCGGACATCTGGCCATGGGGCACCCGATGGGTGCGACCGGGGCGATTCTGACGACAACCCTGCTGCATGAGCTGGAGCGCAGGGATGCCAAGTGCGGCATGGTGGTAACATTGGCCGGCGGCGGTGTCGGCGCAGCGCTGGTGATCGAGCGCGTATAATTACCGGTCTGAGCCTGGAGGGACAATGATGAGTGACGGCAGAGTTGTGATCGTAACAGGCGGCGGCAAGGGATTGGGCCGCGCATTCGCGCTGGACCTTGCCCGGCAAGGCTGTCGTATCGTGGTCAACAACCGCGTACGCGACGGCCAGGAAAACTCTGCCGAGCAGGTCGCGAGTGAGATAGCCGAGGTCGGCGGGCAGGCCGTTACGGAGACGAGCGATGTCACCGCGCCGGATGCCGGTGAGCGGATGATCGCGCGGGCGCTGAGTGCGTTTGGTCGTCTGGATGCGATCGTCTTCAATGCAGGCGTTTCTGGTGATGCAGCGCGTTTTCACGAGATGAGCCCTGAGAATTTCGAGACCGTGATGCGCACGAATTTTGACTCGGTTGTGAGGATGACGCGCCAGGCTTTGCCGCGACTGCGCCAGTCTGGTAACGGACGGTTTGTCTATGTCTCTTCCAGCGCGGGCCTCTATGGTGTGCGGGGGCGTTCCCCCTATGTTGCATCAAAAGGGGCATTGAGGGCGTTTGCGCTGAACATGGCAATTGAGGAGGCGCGTTACGGTATCCGCGCCAATCTGGTCTTGCCCTATGCCTCGACACGCATGACAGGTGCCGAAGCGGCTGAGCAGCAGGAGGGGCCGCTCTCTCCGGCGAGTATTGCGCCCTTTGTCAGTTGGCTTGCCTCTGATACTTGTGACCTGAACGGCACGGAATGGATCGCCGGGGCAGGCTTTGTACGACAGGTGCGGGTGCTGGAATCAATCGGAGCGAGATTGCCCGGTGCCAGAGAGGAGTTGGCCGCATGGTATCGCGAGAATGCAGGCTCCCTTGAGGGTTTTGGCCTTGATCACACCATGGCCGCCAATGCAGAAGACGCTTTCGAACGTTTCCTGAGCCATATCAAGACACAGTGAGTTTCGCCCAAAAGTATTGATATGATAGTGACGTAGTCTTAAGTTGTGTTTTGTAAGTATTTTCTTGCGTTACAAAACACCAAAGAGATCTGGCCTCCATGGGCTGCTTTGGCGTCACAAGAGATTAGATCAGCTTTGGGAAGATGACTGCAAGCAAGACGGTTCAGGAAAAAGCGCGCCCGATGATCCGGACGTGTTCCATTTGGCGGGCGCTGGAAGTTGTCGGCGATACGCCCACTTTGCTTATTCTTGAGGCGATCTGGCTGGGCCAGCGCCGCTTTGATCGTATCCGCCAGAATTCCGGCCTGCAGAAGGCGTTGATCTCCAATCGCCTGAAGCGATTGACCGAGAGCGGCATTCTGACCAAGGAAGCCTATACGAGCTCTCCGCCGCGCTACAATTATGTGCTGACGGAAAAGGGACAGGCGCTTTACTGGACCTCGCTGATGCTGCTGCGCTGGGAGCGCCGGTGGGCGAGTCAGGAGAATTCCCTGATGCCTCTGCTGCGCCATTCAGGCTGTGGAAAGATTACTTCTCCGGAGCCAATGTGCCCGCACTGCAAGGAGATTGTGCGGCCGCAGGATGTCACCTGGGAAGAAGGCCCCGGTGTGGGCTGGATGGCGCCAATCTATAGCCGCCGCCGCCAGAGACGCGATGCGGACGGCAAGAGCCTGGATACGCCGGCCATCTTTACCGAAGCCGCCGAGCTGATGGGGGACCGCTGGGCGGGCCTGATCCTGCGCTCTGTCTTCACGCATCTGCGCAAGTTTGACGAGATCCTGAAAGATACGGCGATTGCCTCCAACATCCTGTCTGACCGGCTGAACTGGCTGGTTGAGACCGGTATTCTGGAGCCGCGCAAGTATCAGGATCACCCCGAGCGATTTGAATATTTCCTGACTGAGAAAGGGCTGGATTACTATCCCGTTCTCGTCATGCTGCAGAAATGGGGCGATGCGTATTATGCCTCGCCTGAAGGCCCGCCGGTTCTGTTGCGTCACAAGAATTGCGGCAAACGACTGGATGCCTATGTCGGCTGTTCAGAATGCAAGGAGCCGGTCTATCCGCAAGAGATGACCTATGAACTTGTTCCCAAGAAGCAGGCCGACAAGAAGTAAGCATAGACTTTTATAACAAAACTGACCATGCTGCGACCAATGTGAAACGCTTGGTACGCAAAGGGCATGATCGGGATGACGTCAAAACGGGCACCTTACCGCGTAATTCAGTGGGCAACCGGCGCGATGGGGAAATCCTGCCTGCGCGCGGTGATTGATCGCCCGGACATGGAACTGGCGGGACTGTACGTGTACAGTGAAACCAAGGCGGGAAAAGATGCTGGAGAGATTGCCCATCGCGACACAACCGGCGTGTTGGCGACCAATAATATTGATGACATTCTCAACACGGATGCGGATCTAGTGATCCATGCGGCGCGGATTGGACAGACCCATACCGAGCATGATGACGACATCATCGCGTTGCTGAAATCCGGGAAGAATGTGCTCAGCATAAATGGCAACACATTCTCCCCAAACTGGCCTCGCGAGCGGCAGGAACGCTTGCAGGCGGCCTGTCTGGAAGGTGGTGTCAGCTTTGCGGGCGCGGGACTGAACCCCGGCTTTGCGGCAGAGAATCTATTGGTGACAGCAACCAGCGTGTGCAGTCATGTTGAGAGCGTTTCGATCAGCGAAACCGTTCTGACGGACCAGATTGCCAGCCCTGAATATGTATTTGACCTGCTGGGCTTCGGCAAGGAAGTCGGCTCCATTGATCTGACGGCGGATGACTGGGGGCCTGCGCAGACGCTGAATGACATGTTCGAGGATGTCGTGGCCTCTGTGGCCCATTCTCTCGGCTGGACCCTGGATGACATTGAACGGCGTCACCGTATGCTGCCATCCGGTCGTGACCTGGAAATCCGGGCCGGCAAGATTGCCAAAGGTACGGCCAATCATATCGATTGGCGATGGTCTGGCATGAAGGATGGCGCAGAGAAGGTGGCGCTGAACATTGCCTGGGCGATGAATGACGAGCATGTGCAGGGCGCAGATCATGATCTCTGGCAGATTGCCGTCAAAGGCGTTCCCGATGTCAGCGTGGCGTTCGGTGTTCAGCGCCCGGAGGCTTATCCGGGTCGCACATCGGCCGAGCAACTGGCTGTAGCCGGGAGTGTGGTGAATGCCATTCCGACCTTGGTGAACGCGCCCGCAGGATTGCTAACATCCCCCATCACGACACCCTTTGCGGCATATGGCGGGTCATTTGTGGCCGCGCAGGAATAGGCATGCATTGCCTGTGCTGCCTATAGACTTGCAAAAACATACTAATTATAGCTAGGCGCAAATGGGAGGAATAAAATGCAGGTAACGCCCCAGACGCGCCTGAATGAGTATCTGGCCAAGGGCTGGTGGAAAGAGACCACCATCCCGGCCCTGTTGGAGCAGGCGGTTGAGGCCGCGGGCGCGCAAATTGCACTGTCTGATGCGCCGAACCGTATGGAGCTGGTGGGAGATGCGCCGCAGAAGTTGACCTTCAATGAAGTCAATCAGCGCGTTGAGGCTATGGCTCGGGCCTTCAGGCACCTGGGCGTGAAGCCTGATGACATTGTGCTGACCCAATTACCGAACATTGTTGAGGGCGTTCTGGCGTTCCTGGCTTGTGCACGCATCGGTGCCATTCTCAGCCCCGTCGCCATGGCGTTCCGGTCGCACGAGCTACGCTCCGTGATCCAGCAGTTGAGCCCGTCGCTGGTCGTGACGGTGGAAACCTTCCATGGCTTTGACCATGCGGGCATGCTGAAATCGCTGGCAGAGGAGGGCGTCTATACCGGGCCGGTGATTTGCGCGGGGAAAGCTTCCGTATTCCCCTCAATTCCTGAGGTGGAGGCAGAGGCGGCCGAGGTTTCTCTGCAGCCTGCCCCTGGCAAGGCGGGCGACGTACTGACGATTTGCTGGACCTCCGGCACCGAAGCCGCCCCAAAAGGTGTGCCGCGCAACCATGCCCATTGGGTCTTCAATGGCGAGTGCATGGTTGAGGCAACGCGGCTGGGCATGGGCGACACGCTGCTCAACCCGTTCCCGTTGATCAATATTGCCTCCTTTGGGGGCATGGTGATCCCGTGGCTGCTCTGCCAGGGCTATCTGATCCAGCACCATCCGTTCGATCTTCCGATCTTTCTGCACCAGTTCCAGGAAGAGAAGATCAACTACACGGTCGCGCCGCCAGCTGTGCTGACCATGCTGCTGAAGAAGCCCGAATTGCTTGAGGGGATCGATTTCGCGCGGGTGAAATGCATTGCCTCCGGCTCAGCTCCGCTGCCGCCCTTCATGGTGAAAGCATGGCAGGAGGAGTATGACGTCTCGATCATGAATGTGTTCGGTTCCAATGAGGGCTGTTCACTGATCTCTACGCCTGTCGTGATGGAAGATCCGGAAATGCGGGCGACCTTTTTCCCGCGCTTTGGTGTGCCTGGTCTCGAATGGGACCTGGATTTTCCCTCCAAGGTGCGTACGCGACTTGTTGATCCGGAGACGGAAGAGGATATTACGGAGCCGGGCGTTGCGGGCGAACTGCGGATCGATGGCTCCATGACCTTCGATGGCTATTGGCGCAATGATGAACTGACCAGGGCAAGTTTTGACGCGCAGGGATACTTCCAGACAGGTGACTTGTTCGAGATCGCGCCGGAGAACGACCGTTTCTATCGCTTCGTCGGGCGCAGCAAGGAAATCATCATTCGGGGCGGGGTGAACATTTCGCCGGCCGAACTGGATAATCTGATCGAGAGCCATCCGGACGTAAAAGAGGCCTCTTGCGCGGCTTATCCGGATGAGCGGCTGGGCGAGAAAGTGTGCGCGGTAGTGGCGCTGCAGCCAGAGGCTGAGATGGGTCTTTCAGACCTCGTCAGTTACCTGAAGGCCAAAGATATCTCTGTCTACAAACTTCCTGAGAAGCTGCGTATCGTGCCATCCCTTCCGCGAAATCCTCTAGGAAAGGTATTGAGACGCAACTTAAAGGATATTGCGGACAGTTAGGCCAAGCGCAATGTACTCGGTAGGACAGTGCCAGAGATTTTAGATGGTTGTGACCCTAAAATATTAGATAAATCAATGATGCCTTATATCTTGAAGTATGAGTCCTGTGCTTTCCCAGAGGGCTGCGTAATTCTAAATCTCATGCTCTACGGAATTCTTAGTGACTTGCGTTGACAAACTAACATGGCCCCCTTAGCAAATATCATCAAGCGCGCCAGATGGTTTTGTCTCAGTGCCGCGCTTTAGAAAACAAGTCTCGGAAAAGAGGCGAAAGGGAGAGAATCAGGAATGCGCAGCACCACAAGAATGATCACAAGTGCGATCGCCATAGCGGCCGTGTTGGCTTTGGGCGCCAATGCCCAAACGGAGGAAACAGAGGCCCAGAGTGAAACAGGCGCTGAAACCTCACGCACACTGGAAACCGTTCTGATTACGTCCCAGCGCCGGGAGTCGACCCTTCAGGACGCGGCGGTTGCGGTCTCCGCAGTTTCTGGAGCCTCTCTGGAAAAAGACCGGGTACTGAGCTATTCGGATCTGGCGAGAAGCATCAGCTCTCTCAGCTATACCGAAAACTCGCCCCTGGATCAGGAGTTCAACATTCGCGGTATCACCAATACGCGACTGGACTCTCCTTCCGCTGACCAGTCCATCGGTATCTTTATTGATGACGTTTATGTCGGACGGTCGGGCCTATTGAATTCTGACTTCTTTGATGTCGACCGGGTGGAAGTTGTACGCGGTCCGCAAGGCGTGCTGCTGGGCCGCAACGTGGTTGGCGGGGCGATCAGCATCTATACGGCCAAGCCTGAATTCGAGTCCGGCGGCGCTTTCACCGCAGAATTCGGCAATTATGATTCCACCCTGTTTAATGGACACATCACTGGGCCGATTACCCAGACGCTGGCTGGCCGCCTGTCCTTTCAGGCGCGCAAGCATGATGGCTATAACAAGAACCTGCTGACGGGTGAGGATCTGGACAATCTGGATTCCATTCAGGCCCGCGCGCAATTGCTGTGGGAGCCGGAAGGTGACCTGACCGTCCGCGCAGTGCTTGATTATTCTGACGACGAGTCGAATGGTATCCACCGTGTTGCCATTGATGATCCGAATGCGCCGGGCCAAGGTCCGTGGAGCACGACACGGGATGCCATTGCTGCAATTATAGGCGGGCTGGATGTGCGTGAGAGCTTCCCGCAGACATATGCCTTTTCCGGCGAACTGACAGACAAGGGACAGGAACTGCGCCGCGAAGCGATTGGTTTCACACTGGATATTGAAAAGGGCATCGGTGACTGGGCCGTGTTCAAGAGCATTTCCGGCTATCGCACCGCGGAAGCTTATAATTTTGTTGACCAGACGGGGCTTGGCTATCGCAATGGTATTGCAACGCCAACACCGCTAGCCTTCTCCTTCCCCATCCTGGAAGATGAGTCGATTGACCAGTACACGCAGGAGTTCCGTCTGCTGTCGAATGGAGATGGAGCCTTTAACTGGCTGGTGGGGGCTTACTTCCAGGAAGACCGCGTCAAGAAGTTCGACAAATACCTTGCAGAAGTTCCCTTTACGGCACTGGGTACGCTGTCCGGTGAATCGCACTGGGACAATCGTGGCGAGACAAGCAGTCAGGCTGTGTTCGGTCAGATCGGTTATGAGTTCAATGAGCAGTTTAGCGGCACGGTCGGGGTTCGATATTCCCGCGACGAGAAAAGCGGCAAGGTCTCAGGCATAGAGGTACGTACAGGCGACATCTATAATTCGAATGATACGGTTCCCCTGTCGCCATTGATCACGCCTTTTACCAATGTACAATATTCTCAGACGACAGAGGAAGTGACGCCGCAGGCTACTCTCGAGTGGACGCCGAATGATGCGGTGATGGCCTACGCGACTTACTCGCATGGTTACAAGGGCGGCGGGTTTGAAGATACGCCGGCCAACCCGACGGCGGCAACAAAGCCATATGATCCGGAAACTGTTCGCAATATTGAACTCGGCCTGAAGCTGGACCTTCTTGATGGCCGCGCCCGTATCAATACGGCTGTCTTCTCCATGAAGTATAAAGATCTGCAGGTGACCCAGACGGATGATGGCTGTCTTTGTATCATTACCGATAACGCGGCCGATGCGAACATTACCGGCATTGAAACAGAAATTCAGTGGGTCGTGACGGATGACCTGCTCCTTTTCGGTGCGGCGACGTTGCTAGATACCGAATATGAGGACTTTATAGACTCCAATGGCCTCGACAATTCCGGGAACAAACTGCAGCGGACCCCGGATTATCAGTTCAACATAGGCGGTGAGCTGACCACGGACTTCCTGAAGTATGAAGACGCTCTGACAGCGCGCCTCAGCTACGCCTATCAGGGGGAGATGCAGTGGCTGCCGGATAATTATCAACAGGAAGATGCCTATGGTCTGCTCGATGGCCGTATCACTTTCGCGCCTCAAGATGCTGATTGGAGCTTCTCGATCTGGGGCAAGAACATCACGGATGAACTGTACCGTACGAACATTATCGCTTTCCTTGGGGATGAAGTCTCGTCTCTGGGCGCACCGCGTACGTATGGCGTTTCACTCGGGTACAAATTCTAATCTGTTCTCCCGCATGTGAGACATGATCTGATGGCGGCCTCTACGGTTTCAATTGTACAGGTCGCCATCATTCCCTTTCAAATAGGTAGGCCAGCATGAGAAGATTATTTGTAACAGCATTGATAGGAACACTGCTGCTGGCCGGGTGCCAGTCGGCAGCAGTTCAAGAGGAGACGCAAATGGAACAAGTGGAACAGGAAAGTTTGGATGTCGCCCTTGGGATGGTGACGGCCTGGAACGAGCTGGACCTGGACGGGATCATCAATTCCTTCTCGCCGGACGGCGTGCTCCACTCCATGATGAAGGAACCAGTCGTCGGCCGCGAGGCGCTGCGGGCGCATATGGCTGCGTTGCTGAGCAGTGCGACGCGTCTGGAACTGCAACTGAAGACGGTGGCCGTAAAAGGTAATACCGTGCTGCTGGAGCGCGTCGATGATTTTGACGTGAATGGCAAGCATGGGTCCGTGCCGGTTGTTGGGGTGCTGGTGATTGAGGATGGCCATGTTGCCGAATGGCGCGAATATTATGACCGGAACCAACTGCTCAGCGAGATGAGCGTGCCGACCTCGGCTGACGACCAGTTGATCGGCATTGTGGAAGACATCATTGCCTCATGGAAGCGCAAGGATATTGATGGTGTTCTGTCTCATGTTGCTGACAATGTTCAGTATCATTATCGCGTTGGCTCCCGCCCCCTGAACGGCCCGGAAGAGCTGCGCGCCTTCCTCGAAAAGTTCGGTGCAGGCATGCACGACATTAACTGGAAAATCTTCCGTCACTCTCAGACGGGCAACCTTCTGATGGTCGAAGGGGCCGATGATTTTGTTGATGCGGAAGGCAACCGCGTGCGTACGCCGTATATGGGTGTCTTCGAATTCGAAGGTGACAAGGTCGTCGGCTGGAGGGACTATTTCAATCCTGAGATTGGCGAGAAAAGCCGCGCCGGTGAAGCCCTGCCGCCTTATGTTGAAGAGCTGCTGAACCAGTAGTCACCTGATACATCTTACTCAGCAAAAGGAATATATGATGAGCAGTCTCGATCTCGCAAACAAATTCAAGGCGTATCTGGAAGCTGGCGACGAGCCGGGCGCACGGTCCTGCTTCAAGCCTGATGCCGGGATTTGGCACAATTATGATGGCAGAACACAGACGGTCGATCAGAACATGGCGACCTTCAAGAACATTCTGGAGAAAACGAAATCGCGTCACTATGACATCAAGCGCCTCGTCGAGATTCCTGGCGGCTTCCTGCAGCAGCATGTTCTGCGCGTCGAGACGCATGACGGCACGAAGCTGGCTGCGGATGCGATTGCTGTCGTCTTGGTAGAAGACGGTAAGATCGCTCGTATTGAGGAGTTCCTGGACCCGACGCCGCTGGCTTCCCTGCGCTAGGCTTCTCAATAACTTTGTCTCAAGAAGGGCGCGCCTGATAGGCGTGCCCTTTTCTTATTGTCGCAGGGCTGGACACAGATGCGGGATATTCGTGAGCTGCAACGTAAAACAGCCCGCCAATGATGGCGGGCTGTTTCAGGTGGGTGGGGGGTGAACTTAGTTGAAGTTAAACCGGAAGCCCACACGGAACGTACGGCCGAGGAAATCGTACAGCCCCTGGTTCGTGGACGGGCTGCCATATGCGCTGCCGCCTGGACCATAGGCCACGATAGCCGGGTCTTCATTCAGCAGGTTCGTGACACGGAAGAACGGGTTCACTTCCGCGCCGCCAATCTGCATCCGGTAGTTCATGGACAGGTCCACATAGAAGGCGCCATCAATATGGTTATTGTTGATGGTGCGGTTATCTGAGGTGGACACAGGGCACGCCGTTGAGCATTCGATGAAGGAATTGTCGTAGACACCTTCACTGATTGCGCGGGCGGCGAGTTGGATGGTCCATGGGTCTGCATCATAGGTTGCGCTCATGCGGTAGAGCCAGTCTGGCGGCCCGTCGCCTATGTTCTGTCCAACTGTGTCGGTCGGCGTGTCGATGCCGTTATTGACATAGTTTTCCAGATAATGCGTGCCCATGACGCGGAAGATTAGGTCGCCTTCCCAAGTGTCGACGATCTCATCCATGGGTAGCCTGTAGGTAGCTTCCAGGTCAACGCCGCGAGCCTTGACGGTCGCAAAGTTGAACGGGCTGACGCTGACGGATTCAATCGCACTCGCGCCGCCTGCCGTTTGACCACGGACGATTGCTGCGCAGTATTCCTGAGCGCCCTCATAGCAGCGATCAACGATTGTCTGAGCGTCTACAGACCCAATCGAGCCATTGATCTCGATCGTGTAATAATCTGCCGAGAAGCTGAGGCCCGGAATGTAGCGCGGCTGCAAGACAAACCCGAGATTCCACTGGTCGGCCTCTTCCGGATCAAGCGCCTGGTTGCCCGTGACAGTCTCACGGAATTGCACAACCTGGTTTCCATTGAACGGGTCCACCAGATTGTTGGTGCGTGTGGAGCCGGCCTGGAAAAGTTCAGCCAGATTGGGCGCGCGAATGTCGCGGGAGCGGGTCACACGGAAAAGGATATCCGGAACAGGTTCATAGGTCAGGCCTGCTTTCCAAGTCGTGACGAAACCTGATGTGCTGTAATCCGTTCCGCGGATTGCGCCGTTGAAGTTCAGGCCCTCCGCAAGTGGGATGAGTGCCTCGACATAACCTTCGGTCACATCATAGCTGCCGAAGCTCGGCTTGTAGTTTCCTACGAACCACCCGGACTGGTATTCCTGCGGCACGTAGCCGGAGACTTCCTCACGGCGATGCTCAAGACCGGCCGCAACGGAAACCGTACCGGCCCAGATATCCATCAGATCACCGGCAATGTTTGCTGCAATCACATCCTGTTCGAAGTGATCGTCGCGATAAGGGTTGCCGACGATGTAATCAACGGCGGCCTGGCTGTTTACGCCAATGCCCATCCGGTTGAAGGGGATACAGCCATTGTTTGGATCCGTAAGCGTGGAACGGCAGACAATATCGCCGGTATTCGGATCAAAGACTGCATCCTGCGCCATTGCCAGGCGGGCATTGTTGGTGATGTCACGTGCGATGACAGTGGCATCAGTCTCTCCGCGCTGGAAATAGGCATCCCAGTTCCAGTTGCGCTGGAACATGTCGAAATTGCCTTCCGCGCCGATAACGTAGCGCTTCACTTCGCGCTCATTATCTGTTTTGCGCAGCGGAAGGTCTGCATTGGTCGTACCGAGACGGAAGGAAGTGATGCCCAAATCATCCAGCTGCTCGCGGACAGATTCCGGAATGAAGGCATTATCAGACTGAATGACGACATTACCCTGGTTCGCCTGAACACCTGTCCAGCCCAAGGAGGCGTGCTTGTTCCAGGAGGCTTGGGCGTATACCTCGATATTGTCCGTCAGATCCCAGCTGACGCGACCGAACAGGCCTTTGCGGCGCTCATCCGCGTGCAGGGATTGTTTGTCATTGGTCTGAGTATACTGCCAGTCACCGCCAACCATCCATGGGTCACGGGTTTCGCCATAGGCCAGCTGGTTTACACTGCCGCCGACACCGAAATAGGTGCCGCGCAGATCCGTATTGACGATCAGGCCGCCGGGCGTGGCGATGCTGAGGCCGGCATGGCTGACGCGCAGGCGTTCCGGCACCCCGCTGCCGGGCGTATAATACGGGTTGTTGATAATGTAGTTGCCTTCATTGTTCCAGTCGCGCGGAATGCCGTAAATGCCTTCTCGGTCCGTTATCTCAGCATTGAAAATGGCGTGGCCGCGGCCTCTGCCGAAAGCGCTGCCTGCGGTCAGGTTCACGCGGTAGCCCGTGTCATCCCCATAGGTCGTCTGGCCACCTTCAACGGAGCCCTTAAAGCCTTCATACTCCTTGTCGAGGATGAAGTTGATGACCCCCGAGACAGCATCCGAACCGTACGCAGCGGATGCGCCGCCTGTCACGATTTCAACGTTTTTGATCAATCCCTGAGGGAAAGTGTTCACGTCCACCGCGCCGGTGATGATGGAACCAACAGAGCGCTGTCCATCCAGCAGGACAAGCGTGCGGTTGGCACCCAGGGAGCGGAGGTTGATGCTGTTGAGACCTGCCGTACCCGAACTGATAGAGAGGTTGGAAGTGGCTGGCGTGGCACTGCCCACCACAGACGGGATCTCGTTGACAAAGTCAGCCACGTTCGCCGGGGCGCGGGCATTGATTTCCTCTTCTCCCAGAACGGTGAGAGGCGTCGGAGATTCGTACCCGCTTCGGGCGATGCGCGAGCCGGTAACGGTCACCGCCTCGAATGTGCGCTCAGCTTCTCCGGCGGCCTCTGGCGTGGAGGCGGGTGCCGCGTCTTCGGAGGTTGGGCTGGCTTGTGCGTAGGACGGTCCGGCCAGACCAATCGACAGGATGATCGCTGACGCAGATGCGCCAGCAACCAGACCTGTCCGGCGTGCTTTTCCATATGGTTTCATAAAAGATGACATGTGACCCCCTTGGTGACATTCACATGAGGCAAGTGCCCCGATTTCAGGCATGGATGTGCCCGTTGCGGTTTGGGACGCGTACGTCCCGAAAGGATAATGCGGAGGAAAAAGCCCATGAAACTCCGTGAAGACATCCTGACTGAAATCAGTCATTCAAGTATTCGAAAAGTATAGGCTCATCCTTTCGCGTGTTTTTTTTAATGGTTCCTCCCGCAGAACCCCTGAGTATTTTTTACCCCCAGCTTTTGCTGGTTCTGTTCTTGTGGTAACCAATTACAGGCTACCCGGAAGGACATGTGCGTCAATGGATGCAACATTTCTGAGACTTTACTAACCCATAGCCTTAAGTCATGGGTTGGCAGGGGCGGAGAGGTGTGCGGGTGTGTTTGGACGGTGTGAATTGGAGAATGTTTGATGTCTGAGAGCCGGCAGATCATGAGCCTGCGGCATGTGGAAGTTTTCAATGCTGTTTACCAGACCGGCTCGGTCAGCGGCGCTGCCAGGGCGCTGAATGTCTCACAGCCCTCAGTCAGCAAAGTTCTTCGGCATGCGGAGAGCCGTATTGGGTTCACCCTTTTCCGTGTCGTGAAGGGACGACTGGTTCCAACACAGGAAGCGCATGTACTGTTTCAGGAGGCCCGCGAGCTTTATATGCGTGTCGAGTCCCTGCAGGAGACTGCCAAGAATCTCCGGCATGGGGCGGCGGGAAGTCTGCGCCTTGCGGTCTTGCCGTCACTTGGTCTGGAGATCGCGCCAAGTGCGGTGGCGAAGTTCCATGAAGCCAATCCAGCCATCGCTTTTGATGTCCAGACGCTCCACAATGGAGACATACTGCGTTCACTTTATGAGCGAAACAGCGACCTTGCGCTCACACATGACGCGCCTCACCATCCGCGCCTGGCATCGATGAAAGTCGGCTCGGGCGAGCTGGTCCTCTTGTTTCGCAAGGAGGACATGCCAGACCCGCCAGAGACCATTCCGCTGGATATGCTGAAAGGACGCGATTTGATCAGGCTGTCCGGCACAGGCGCGGTCGGCACGATCTTCACGAATGATATAGCCGGAGGTGATGGCAAGACGGCCAGCATCTCGGTGCAGACATATTATGTCGCGGCATCTCTGGTGAAGAGAGGGGCTGGCGTGGCCGTGGTTGACGAGTTCACCGCGAGGGCCAGCCTGTCAGACGAAATGGACTTTCGTATGCTGGAGCAAAGGCCGACTTTCGACATTCATTGTGTTCATCTGGAAGACCGTCCGCTGTCCGGTCCGGCCAAGAAATTCATTTCCATACTTCAGAAGACAATCAGGAATGCACGCCAGGACACGCGAAATCGGGCATAGATGAAGGTTATGAGTGACCTCCACCTTTGAAATTTTCCTGAAGGGTTGGAGCCGCAATCATGGGGGAAGTTGATCGCAATGACTTCACCTTAACGAGTGTTCCATGATTCCTTCTCCTTATTTACTTTACCTCGGCAACTCCACAGAGCCGCTTTCAGTCAAGACATCCCGGGGTGTTGCGGCCTGGCGTCCTGAACTTTGCGTCGGAGAATACCGGGGGGAGGCCTGTACGCTGACAGTCGGCTTGGACCATTTCTCATTTGAGGAAGCAGTACAGAACGGCGCAAAAACGCTGATCATCGGGGTTGCGAATGCGGGCGGCGTGCTTGGGCCCCAGGCGGTGATTGACGTGGTGGCCGCTCTGAAGGCGGGCCTGAATGTTGCGTCCGGATTGCACGAGCGGCTCTCCTCTCATGAAGAAATCCGCAATGCAGCGGCCGAAACCGGGAGGCAGCTATTTGATGTGCGCGAACCCCCGGCCAAGCTGCCGATTGGCAATGGCCGCCCCCGTGCAGGCCGTCGCCTTCTTACGGTGGGTACGGATTGTTCTGTCGGAAAGATGTATACCACCCTGGCTTTGGAAAAAGAGATGCAAGCGCGCGGCGTGAACGCTGATTTTCGCGCGACGGGCCAGACCGGCATATTCATTGCGCAATCCGGCGTGCCGATCGATGCCGTGATTGCGGACTTCATCTCCGGCGCGGCTGAATGGATTTCTCCCCCGCGGGAAGATGGCGGCTGGGATCTGATTGAGGGGCAGGGCTCTTTGTTCCATCCCTCCTTTGCAGGTGTCTCCATGGGGTTACTTCATGGCTCCCAGCCCGATGCGCTGGTTCTGTGCCACGAAGTTGGCCGGGCGCATATGCGCGGTATTCCGGGGCGGGAACTTCCTCAGCTCAAGGAGTGCCTCGAGACAAACCTTAAGGCGGCACGTCTGACCAATCCTGACGTCAAAGCCGTGGGTGTCGCGCTGAATACATCCAATATTGACCGTGAAGAAGCGCAGCGCCTCTGCGCGGAAATCGAGGCCGAGCTTGGCCTGCCATGCCAGGATCCGGTCGCGATGGGTGTCAATAAGATCACAGATAGGTTGCTGGAATGCTTCGAGACCTGCGAACTCGCATAGAGTCCTTTCCGCTCGCGACGCCGTTCCGGATATCTCGTGGTGTCCGGACGGTTGCCGAAGTCGTCGAGGTGGCGGTTGAGGCTGGTGGCGTGATCGGGCGCGGGGAGGCTGTGCCCTATGCGCGCTATGGCGAGACGCTGGACAGCGTGACCCAGCAAATCGCGGCCATACGCGGCGCGTTTCGTGAGGGCCTGACCCGCGTAGGGCTGCAGGAACTTTTGCCTGCCGGGGCGGCGCGCAATGCGGTTGATTGTGCGCTTTGGGATCTTGAGAGCAAAGCGGGCGGACCGGCCACCGCACTCTCCGTACTAAAGCCAGTTGCCACGGCGTTGACGATTGGCATTGATACACCAGAGGCTATGGGGCGCGAGGCTGCGAAACTTGCGAATGTTCCTGTGGTCAAAGTGAAGGTGGATGCGGGTGAGGTGGAAGCCTGCTTGCGCGCTGTCCGCCAGGCTGCGCCAAATCCTGAATTGATTGTCGACCCGAATGAGAGCTGGGATCTGGGGCTGCTGCAGTCCGTACAGCCTCTTCTGGAAGAATTGCGCGTGGCTTTTGTCGAGCAACCTCTGCCAAGTTCAGAAGACGTGCGGCTGGCAGAACTGGTGCGTCGTGTGCCTGTCTGCGCAGATGAATCCTGTCACACCTCGGATGATCTGGATCGGCTCAGCGGGCTCTACGACATTGTGAATATCAAACTCGACAAGACAGGGGGGCTGACAGAGGCCTTCAACCTGCTTGAGGCGGCGCGGGAGAAAAAGTTCGGCGTTATGGTGGGCTGCATGATCAGCAGTTCGCTCTCCATTGTTCCGGCGCTGCAGATTGCCATGCAGGCTGACTATGTCGATCTGGACGGCCCTGTCTGGTTAAAGAATGATCGCACAGGAGGTGTCTCCGTCAAAGATGGATGGCTGATGCCCCCAGAACCTGGCTTTTGGGGTACAGCCGAAGCCATGCCCTCATTGTAGATTTCCACTGTATCGCCCTAACCTATAGATTCTCACGAAAGGAAAAACGGAATGCAAAACATGCCACGATTGAGAAAATGCGGCTCATGGGGGCTTAAATATGCATTCCCTGCGATCCTGTTGGCCAGCTGCACCAGCCCTGTTGAAGTGCCCATGCAGGATGCGGATATCCTGCTTCTGAACGGGACTGTCTATGATGGCACGCTCAGCGAGCCGCGCGTTGCAGATGTCGCCATTCTGGATGACCGCATCGTGTTTGTGGGGGATGCGACCGAAGCCGGATATACCGCGCCTGTCTCCCTGGATGTGACCGGAAAATATGTGGCGCCGGGATTTGTCGATCCGCATACGCATTATGATCGTGACATTACACCTTGGGCAAATGATCCCGACAAGAGCCTGATCCTGCCTGCAATCATGCAGGGCGTTACGACCGTGTTCGTCGGTGTCGATGGATCTGGCCATCCGGCCATTGCGGAGACGCTGTCCAATGCCGAGAAAAAGGGCATCGGGCCGAATGTAGCCGCCTATGTAGGCTTCGGCGCAGTGCGCAGTATGGTGCTTGGCTATTCTGACAAAGCGCCGGATGCTGAAGAGCTGGACACGATGAAGGGGCTGGTCAGAAAAGGCATGTGTGAGGGCGCGTTTGGCTTCTCCACCGGCCTGTTCTATTCCCCGCAAAGCTATTCAAAGACAGACGAAGTGATCGCTCTCACAAAAGAAGCGGCCAAACGTGGCGGGCTTTACGATTCCCATATTCGGGATGAATCCTCCTACACGGTTGGTTTGCTGGGCGCTGTTCAGGAGGTGATTGATATTGGTGAGGCTACGGGTATTCCGCTTCATATTGCACACCTGAAGGCGCTGGGCGTTGATGTACACGGTATGAGTACGGACGTGATTGATCTTGTGGAGTCTGCTCAAACAGCAGGCCTGACTGTTACAGCTGACCAGTATCCATGGGTTGCGTCCGGCACCAGTGTATCGGCCTCCCTGCTGCCACGCTGGGCTCAGGTTGGTGGTGAAGAGGCCATGGTCGCCCGTCTGCGTGATCCTGAAGACGGCCCCAAGATCCGCGAGGCGATGAAGGAAAACATGCGCCGCCGGGGAGGCCCGGACAGCCTGCTGATATCCAACCGTACCAAAGACGAATGGATCGGCAAAACACTGCAGGATTTGAGTGAAGAGTGGGATGTCGATCCCATTGAAGCGGCCATCCGCGTGCTGGAGCAGGGTGGAGCCGGCTTTGCCTCATTCAATCAGAGTGAAGAAGATGTGAAACGTTTCATGCAACAGCCCTGGGTGATGACGTCCTCTGACGCATCGGATGGGCACCCAAGAAAATATGCAAGCTACACAACCAAGTATACGAAATATGTGAAAAAAGAAAAGACCCTTACCACGACAGAGTTCGTGAACTCCAGCACCGGACGGGCGGCTGATGCCCTCGGGCTGGTGGACCGTGGCTATCTGAAAGAGGGCTATTACGCGGACATCGTGGTCTTTGATCCGGAGGAATACGCGCCGCGCGCTACATTCGTGAAACCGGAGGTCTTGTCTGTCGGGGTCGTGGACGTTCTGGTCAATGGGGAGTTTGCGGTGCGCGATGGTGAACCGACAAATCTTGCTCCGGGCCGAGGTCTGAAGCACGTGCCAGAACAAGGCACCTGCGAGTAAATTTTCTGACAAAAGGCCCTCAATTACATACGTGATTGAGGGCCTTTCATTTTTTCCGTGCACGCCTTTTATGACTCTTTGTGTTGCGGTCAAGTTTCCTTCCATTCACTTCAAAAGGAGCCCCCTATGATGGGTAAAGCGATATCTTTCTGGTTTGATATGGTGTTGTGGAAGCGTATCCTGATCGCGCTAGTGCTGGGGGCGCTTGTGGGCGGTCTGGTAGGTGAGTCCATTCAGGGCATTGCCTGGATCGGGGAGTTGTTTGTCCGTCTCATCAAGATGCTGATCGTGCCTCTGGTCTTTGTGACTCTGGTGTCCGGCGTTGTCTCCATGCACGATCCCAAACGCCTCGGCTCCATCGGTGGGCGCGCGATTGCGCTTTACATGATTACTACTGTGGCCGCGATCACAATCGGGCTTGTCCTGGCCGTGCTCATTCACCCTGGGGCCGGGATTGACCTGTCTGGCGCAGCCCCAGCCGAGTTGCAGGAACCTATCGCGTTGAAAGAACGGCTGCTGGCGATTGTGCCTGTGAACCCGTTTGAGGCCTTTGCGCAGGCAGACCTTCTAGCAATCATTTTCTTTGCGTTGCTTACCGGTACGGGCTTGTTGCTGATCGGAGACAAGGGAGAGATCCTGGCGGATGCCTTTCAGGCCGGATCAGACCTTATGCTGAGCATAACAGGTATTGTGATGGAGTTTGCGCCCTTCGGTGTGTTTGCCCTTATTGCCGTCGTCATGGGAACGAATGGCCCGCAAACTTTTATCTACCTGTTCTTTCTTGCCCTTGTAGTTGTCTTGGGGTGTGCCTTGCAGATTGCCCTGACGCAAGCCTTCCTGGTGAAATTCCTCGCGCGTCTGCCTGTGATGCCCTTCATGCGTGGAGCGCGCGAAGCGCAGTTGGTCGCTTTCTCGACGTCCTCCAGTTCTGCAACCTTGCCTGCCACCCTATCCGCGGCAGAGCATAATCTGGGGATACAGCCGGCCGTGGCATCTTCCGTACTGCCCCTTGGGGCGACGATCAACATGGACGGCACGGCACTTTATGTCGGGGTCGTTACCATTTTTGCCGCTCAGGCCTTTGGCATTCCGCTAGACTTGTCAGACTATTTCCTGATCGGCCTGACCACGACGCTTGTCTCCGTGGGTACGGCGTCTGTGCCTTCGGCCTCTCTGTTCCTGCTGGCGGCTGTGCTGGAAACAATTGGTATGAGCCCGGAGCAGACGGCGCTTGTGGTCGGCTTCATTCTTCCTTTTGACCGCATTCTGGATATGACACGGACCGTCGTGAACATTACGGGGGATTTGAGTGTCGCGACTGTGGTGGCGAAATGGGAAAAAGAAATCGACGAAGATGTTTATCGTGCAGCACCCACGGAATAAAACTGTTTTTATTGTAAAAATCTGTGAGATGGCGGCAGGAAAGGGATATGCTCTACGAAAAACTTGAAGGCGAAAAATAAAGTCCAGATAGACTGGAAATGTGTTTCCCCTTACAACGTCCTCCCAGATTTGAAGAACAAGATTCTGGGAGGAACAAAATGCTTATCAATAGACGTCACCTGATCATGACGGGTGCGGCAGCCCTTTCAGCCTGTGCCACACATCAGTCTACTGTGAATTTCTCCCCCCTGGTTGTAGAGACGGCGCAGGGGAAATATCGAGGTCTGTCACAGAATGGAGTCATGGTGTTCCGGGGGATGCGCTACGGGGAATCCACTGCAGGCCGTAACCGTTTCATGCCGCCGCAAACGCCCACTGCCTGGCCCGGAGTGCGGGACGCTTATGAGTTCGGGGACCAGTCCCCGCAGCAGGATACATTCCTGGCCGGTGCCGAGGCGATGAGTGATGACTGCTTGCGGATCAATGTATGGACCCCTGCCGCAGATAACGCGAAACGCCCGGTCATGTTGTGGTTCCACGGGGGCGGATTTGAGGCCGGGGCAGGCTCAATCGATATCTATGATGGAACAAATATTGCCAAGCGTGGCGATGTGGTGGTCGCAACCATCAATCACCGTCTTAACGTCTTTGGCCATTGCTATCTGGCCGATGTGTTGGGAGAGGATTTCGCGCGTTCGGGCAATGTGGGGTACCTTGACCTAGTGGCCGCTATGGACTGGGTACGCAGCAACATTTCCAGGTTTGGTGGTGATCCTGACAATATTATGATCTACGGCCAGTCAGGGGGCGGACGGAAGGTCAGCCTCTGTTATACTGGCGAAGATGCTGAAGGATTGTTCCATAAGGGGGCAATCCAGTCGGGCTCTCACATCGCGGTGCAGCCACAGGAAATGGCCAATGAGCTGACGTATGAATTGCTGAAAGAGCTGCAGATTGCGCCAGAGGACGCCATCAAGCTGCAGACCTTGCCAGTTGCAGAGCTGACGGCCGCGCAGCTGAAAGTGCGCAATCGTATGCGTAACCGGTTCTCGCCGGTTCTGGATGGCGCATGCTTTGAACAGCACCCTTTCTATCCGGATGCCCCCAGGCGCTCCAGCCATTTGCCGTTGATTGTCGGCACAACGCGTACCGAACTGACAAACCAGCTTGGGCGGCGGCCAGGCATCTTCGACATGGACAAGGCTCAGGCTATGGACGCATTGAAAATGTTCCTGCCGGAAGAGGACATCAAGGAAGCCTTTGAGGTTTTCCAGGCCTCGCGTCCGGAGGCGAACGCATCAGAAGTTTTCTTCACGATAGCTTCGGCGCGAGGCTACGTACG
>Ga0070726_10000746_pt1 | contig 37186 bp, 33 predicted proteins | sample tdAd471_FD_67275 | JGI IMG/M metagenome (GOLD analysis project Ga0070726, IMG submission 67275) | Marine sediment microbial communities from the Atlantic coast under amendment with organic carbon and nitrate - tdAd47.1 | ecosystem: Environmental > Aquatic > Marine > Coastal > Sediment | place...
TCGACCCCGAAGACATATCGGGATATTATATGGACCCGGTGGAAGTGGGCTATGGCAAGTTCATCGATACGGAGAACACCAAGTGCATCGGCCATGCAGCACTGCTCGGAAAGCTTGAGAACCAGAAGCGGACGAAAGTGACGCTCGTGTGGAACAAGGAGGATGTCACAAGGGCCATCGCCGCCTCCCTCCTCAGCGACGAAAATCCAGCGAAATATATGGATATGCCGCTAAGTATCTACTCCACCTTCCAATATGACACGGTGTTGAAGGGCGGAAAGCGGGTGGGCGTTTCCAATTATTGTGGCGTCAGCGCGAATGCCAATGAAATGCTTTCAATTGCGATTGTAGATCAGGACATTGCAAAGCCGGGTACCGAGGTTGAAGTACTGTGGGGTGAACCCGGCTCCGCCAAGCCCGTAGTGGAAAAAAACGTCATCCACACCATTCGGGCGACGGTGGCGCCCATTCCCTATTTCGATAAGGCCAACAAACGGCTGTGACCTTGGCCGGCTTTGCGATGCTGAGGGCCGCCATTTGGCACCTTCAACTTCGTCTCGCCCTGCTTGGTAGTAGAAACTCGTTAAGGAGAGACCTGCGTGACAAACCAGCCCCGGAACGGCGATAGATTCCAGGTGATTGTTGCTGGTGGCGGCCCCATCGGCATGGCCATGACTGTCGAACTCGCCGACAGAGGCATCAAAACACTGATGTGTGAGCAGCGAGAGGAAGGCGTGTATCATACCGCTCGCGTCAACCTGACCAACGCCCGCTCCATGGAGCATTTCCGCAGGCTGGGCATTGCCGACCGGTTGCGGGCCAACGACCCTGTACCCGAGAAATTTCATCGTGACGTGACCTTCACCACGCGCGCCAATGGCCGCATACTCGTGAATATTGAGGGCGCCTGCGAGTGGAATGAGCGATTGCCGATTGCCTCAGACGTTCCCGAATGGGCACCGAACCAGGCCATCGACAAGACATTGCATGAACGGGTGAAGGAATTGCCCGCTGCCACAGCGGTGTTCAATTCTCCTGTTGTCGGCTTCACCCAGGACGACAAACAAGTTTCAGTCACTTTCGAAGGACCGGGCGGCCCAGTAACCGTGCATGGCGACTATTTCGTAATCTGCGACGGTGCCAGATCCAAACTGCGCGACAAGCTGAACGCGCCGTTATGCGGCGAAACCCTGGCGCAGAGCATGTCGTGGCATTTCCGTGCCCCGGAACTGGCGAGCCTGTTTGAAAAAACACGGCTTTCGTCGTTCACCTTCTTCCTCAACGAAGACGGATATGCTGATCTCCTGATGCCCCAGAGCGGTGAGGATCACTGGGTTTACATGTCTTCCCCCATTCCGGAAGGAATAGATCCGCTGAATTTTGACGATGTTCGCAAGATGATTTATCGCAGCATAGGCGCGGAATTTGAGATTTTCGAGCCGGAAGGGCGCGCCTGGGGCAGCCATTCCCGGATGGTTCCGACCTATAACTTTGGCCGAGTGATGCTGGCTGGCGACGCCGCGCACCTGACCTCGCCTTTCGGCGGTTTTGGTATGAACATGGGAATCGGCGACACAGCCGATCTTGGCTGGAAGTTGTCGGCGACACTCGATGGCTGGGGTGGCCCATTGCTGCTCGACACCTATTCGATCGAGCGGCGCGATGTTGAACGCTTCATCATCGACGGCTCTGCTTACAATCAGAAAATTCTCGGCACCGAGCTCATACGCCCCCATATGGAAGAAGACTCCGAGCGGGGTGAAGCAGCGCGCGCAGAAGTGTGCGATCTGATCATGACAGAAAAGCTTCAAGAGTTCCAAAGTCTGGGTGCCCAGCTCGGCTACCATTATTATTCCTCGCCAATCATTGTGCGCGACACGCGCGATGCGCCGCCAATGGACTATGCGAAATATGAACCCTCGGCGGTTCCGGGCTGCCGCGCACCGCATCTTTGGCTGGACGACAACAGTTCGCTTTTCGATCATTTCGGCAGGGGTTTCTGCTTGTTGAAGCTCGATCCGTCGGTGGACACCAAACCCCTCGAATCTGCCGCAGCAAAATATCTCGTGCCACTGAAAACGTTCGGGCTCGACAGCAAGGACGCGCGGGATCTTTATGAACGCAAGCTGGTCCTGATCCGACCCGATCAGCATGTTGCCTGGCGGGGCGATACGCTTCCCGAAAGCTGCGAATGGCTTATCAACGTCGTACGCGGTGCGGCATCCTATGGCTGAAACATCGAATATGGGCAGTCTCCATCCGTGGGGATATGACGGATGAAAACATTCACGCTCCCCATCAATGGTATAGACTATGCCTGTATCGAGGCCGGCAGTGGGCCGCTGGTGCTGTTCATGCACGGCACCTTCGGCGGCAAGCAACTTCTTGTTCCACAGGTGGATCATCTCAGCCGCTGGTTCCGCTGCGTCGCCTTCGACTGGCCGGGGCATGGAGAATCCGGCTATAAGGCGGGCGGCTGGACCGTCGATGATCTCATTCCCGCTGTACCCGCCATCATCGATGCATTGGGTGAAGACAGCGCGTTTCTGTGCGGCGTATCGCAAGGCGGCGCGGTATCGATGCGCGTGGCGCTGGCCTATCCCGAAAAAGTCCGCGGACTGGTCAATATGTGCGCAGGACCCGGCGGCCCTCCCCCTCAAGCGGCAACACCTCTCGACAATTTTGCGACCTTGCTGGCAGAGGAAACCGACGAAACGGTGCGCCGCAAGGCCACAGAGGAATTCGTCACACGCGTCTTCCACGATCCCGCCTTCGCCACGCGAGCGCCCGACCGGTCGGAGATGGAAATCAACTTGATCCTAAATCACCCTCGCGAAAGCGTGAAATTCCTGCCTGGCGTCCCGAAGAGCTACGTCCTGCTCACCAACGAACGGCTGGCATCCATTTCTTGTCCAGCACTGATCATATGGGCCGAATATGAGAACCGGCCGGGCCTTGGCGCTGAACTGGCGTCAGTCATTCCGGACAGCGAACTTATAATCGTCAAGGACGCCGGCCATCACGTAAACCTCGATCAGCCCGAAGCGACTTCTCAAGCAATCGAGCAGTTTCTGTGCAAGCATATTTAGGCCGGGACGGCCCAACCGCACCGGTCATTGGAGGCCACCATTATCCAGCGATAACTGTCAAGCATCGTGGCCAGTGATTGTGTCTCTATCGAGGCGGATGGGGAACAGTAATCTAGTTTCGGGAAATTGTTATGGTCTGCCATATCGGTGTTCGGCTGCCCGTCGCAATCTCCCTCACACACAATAATTAGGGGAGGTAATCTTGTTGAAAAGGTACCCATTAACAGCTGGTATTTGCCTTAGTGCACTGCTCATTTCGCAACAGAGTTTCGCGCAGGAGACTGAATCAGGAAACGTGCTGCAGGAAATAGTTGTGACCGCGCAGAAACGTTCTGAAAATCTCCAGAAAGTTCCGATCGCGGTTTCCGCTGTCAATCCTGAAAGGCTGGCAGAAGCTGGTGTCCAAAACACCCAGGATCTCGCGGCGGCACTTCCGGGGCTTCAATTGCTCAATATCGCAGGCAATGTCACACCGCGTGTCCGTGGTGTCGGCAGCGGCTTTACTGCCGCCGGATTCGAAAGCCCGGTAGCGACTTATGTGGACGGCGTCTACCTGTCCTACGGCGCAGACGTGAATATGGACCTATCTGACGTTTCGCAGGTCGCGCTTATCAAGGGGCCGCAGGGCACCCTTTTCGGCCGCAATGCGACGGGCGGCGTGCTTCAGATTACCACCCGCGCGCCAGAGTATGACTTCAACGGCAGCTTCCGTGTTGGACTGGACAACTATCTGACGATGCGGGGAGACGCTTTCGTCACGGGCGGCCTGAGCGATACCGTCGCGGCGAGCCTTGCCGTATCCTACACCCATCAGGGTGAAGGCTGGGGCGAAAACAAGTTTACCGGCAACGATACCTACAAGACCGACCGAGCTTTCAGTATTCGCGGAAAGATCAGGGCCGAAATCAGCGATGCAACGACAGTGGTTTTGTCGGCCGACTACGCCAATCGGAAGGGAACAACGGCGGTCAATTTCAGCCCGTTTCCCGGTACGACGACAGTCCTCACCTATAATGACCCTGCGCTACTGGCGGCACAGCCAAAGCGCGCCTGGGATATCAATAACTTTATCGATGCGGAGAACAGGTTTGAGGGCGGTGGCGGATCAATCACCGTCGATCATGATTTTGGTGGCACCAAGCTGACCAGCATCACATCTTTCCGCGACGCCAAGGCTTTCTTCTACTTCACGCCTGTGCCAATCCCGATTGAGACGTTCGAAGCGGGGGTCCCCGAAAGCTCGAGAACATTTACGCAGGAATTGCAGCTTTCCAATGACACAGGACCGCTGATCTGGACGGTGGGCGCCTATTATTTCCATAACAAAGCCACCCAGAATCAGACCAACTATTATCATCCGGCCTTCGGACAGGGATTGGCGATCCAAATCACCGGCGATCCGGCAGACGGGCCAGCCATTTTCCCGTTCGTGCGCGAGCTGTTTCCGGTCGAAGTGAGAGCGGAATCGGTCGCAGCCTATGCTCAGGCGACCTACAGCATAACGCCTTCAACGCGGCTGACCGGAGGAATCCGTTACACTTGGCAGAAATCGAAATTCGCGGGTAGCGATATCCTTGTCCTGCCCGACGGTACGGAAGTTCCTGCCTTTGTCGTGCCCGATGGTGAAAGCAGCACGTTCAAAAAACCGACTTGGCGCCTCTCGCTCGATCATGATTTCGCGCCCAATATCACCGGCTTCGTTTCCTATAACCGTGGCGTGAAGAGCGGCGGCTATAATATCCGAAACCCGGCCAACGCCGCCTATAAGCCGGAACGGCTCGATGCTTATGAAGTCGGCGTCAAGAGCGAGTTGTTTGATCGGATCGCGCGCGTCAATGTATCCGGATTTTATTACAAGTACGCCAATATTCAGGTACCCAAGTTCGATACGACAGCGATCATCTCCAACGGAGCAAAGGCCGAGCTATATGGCCTGGACCTCGACATGGAAGCCCGGCTGACTAGTCAACTCACGATCAACGGCGGATTGACATGGTTGCACACCGAATTCCTGTCTTTTGACGAGGCTCCGACCGCGACATTCCTGCCGGGCGGCTATCCAGGCCTTGGTTTTCAGACGGACGCTTCGGGAATGGACATACCATATTCGCCGCATCTGACCTATGTGATCGGCGCGACATACACTGTCCCGACCAGCTCGGGAGATTTCGCGTTCAACGTTACCGACAGCTACAACAGTGGCTTCTATTCGGAAGCGGATAACTTCCTGCGTCAAGACAGTTATCACTTCCTAAACGCCTCGCTCAGCTGGACGTCCAACGACGAAAGTCTGACAGCGCGTGTCTATGTCAACAATATACTGAATGAGGCAGTGGCGAGCCAGTTTCCCACCATTTCGGGATTTGGCTATATCGCCGATTATACCAACCCCCCGAGAATCATCGGTGGTTCGATAGGTATAAAATTCTGAACATGTCGCCTGTGCGGGCTGGAGGCTTCTTCGGCCCGCAATTTTTCAATAATAACGGTAGCGGAAAAGCATGTATCCAGAATTGAAAGAACGCGTTGTCATTCTCACTGGGGCGTCACGCGGCATCGGACAAGGCATTGCCACGGCGTTTGCCGAACAAGGCAGCACCGTCATCGGAATAGACCGGCTCGATTGTGCCGAGACGGGCGAGATAGTGCGCGCCAAGGGGGGCAGCTGGCACCATTATCAACTTGACCTGACGGACTCCACCGCAATCACCAATGCCGTCGCAGATATCGCGGCGAAACAGGGCCGCATCGACATACTGGTCAATAACGCCGGAATTCTGAATGCCATGCCGTTCGAGGAAATCGATCTGGCCACGTGGAACCGATATCTGGCGATCAACACTACGTCGCAATTCCTGATGGCCAAGGCCGTTATTCCCCACATGAAGAAGGCCGGATTTGGCCGGATTATCAGCCTCGCCAGCGGCATATTACTAACTCCCGCACCATTTTATGCCGCCTATATGGCAACCAAGAATGCCGTGATCGGTCTGACACGCGGCTTGGCAACAGAAATGGGCGAATTCGGTATCACCGTGAATGCCGTCAGTCCGTCTTACGTCACCTCGCCCGGACAGATCGAGGTAGGCAGCACTCATATTCAATCGATCGTCACATCCCAGCAGGCGATAAAGCGTGATTGCGTACCCGCTGATCTCGCGCCGCTCGTTACCTTTCTCGCAAGCGATGGCGCTCAATTCATTACAGGTCAGACCATGCATGCCGATGGAGGCCTGACGTACAAATGACGATGCGCCAAGTTTTGAGGGTTAGAGCTTATGTATGAAGAACTGAAGGATCGCGTTGTGATTCTGACTGGCGCGGCCCGCGGCGTTGGGCAAGGACTCGCGGTGGGCTTTGCGGAGGTCGGCGCTACCGTGGTCGGTGTCGACATTCTGGACTGCGATGAAACCGGCGATAAGGTTCAGGCGGCAGGCAGCAAATGGAAAGCGTTCCAACTCGACCTGGCGGACGAGGCAGCTGTCAACGCGATGGTCGAAAAAGTCATAGAGACATATGGACGTGTTGATGTGCTGGTCAACAATGCCGGTGTACTCAATCCAACGCCTTGGGACGAACTTGATCTCGACACATGGAACCGTGTCATGGCGATCAACGCCACCGGCCAGTTCCTGACGATCAAGGCGTGCATCCCTCACATGAAGAAGGCCGGGTTCGGGCGGATCATCAATGTTTCCGCTGCGATTGCGGAGACACCTGTGCCGAACTTCATCATCTATCGCGCCAGCAAGATGGCGGTTATCGGCATGACCCGCAGCCTCGCCACCGAGATGGGCCAATATGGCATCACCGCAAATTGCGTCAGCCCATCCTATGTCGTCACGCCCGGTCAGATTGAACTGGGCAACGACGCGCTGCGCGACGGCATTGTCGCGGTACAGGCGATCAAACGCGACGGCCTGCCGTCTGATCTGGCGGGGCTGGTCGTGTTCCTCGCCAGTAACAGGTCCGAGTTCATCACCGGACAAATGATACATGCCGACGGCGGCTTGACATACAAATAGACGGGGCGCCATCAAGCAAGGAGATACCCATGCCTTATATACGCAATGGCTGGTACGTGGCCGGATGGGCTGATCAACTGGGTAGCAGTCCGGCCCGGATCCGCATCATGGACGAATGGGTCGCCTTTTATCGCGCGGCGGACGGAACGCCCGTCGCCATTGGAGATGTATGCCCCCACCGTTTCGCCTCTCTATCGCAAGGCAAGGTCATCAATGACATGTTGCAATGCCCCTATCATGGTCTTCGCTATGACAAGGAGGGCATCTGCCGTTTCAACCCCCATGGCGACAAGACCATTCCCCCACGCGCACGGGTAGCCAGCTATCCGCTGGTGGAACGGTATAATGCGCTGTGGATATGGATGGGCGACCGGGAGCTTGCGGATCCAGAGCTTATACCTGACCTTGACGCTTTCGACAGACCGGCACTGGCCCGTTCACACGGCTATCTTCATGTGCGGTCCAATTACCAACTGATAACCGACAATCTTCTTGACCTCACTCACGCCGAATATCTTCACCCTTTCCTCGTTCCCGAAGGTGCGGCCGAACGAACCAGACTCGACGTACGTCAGGAGGATAATACAGTCTGGTCGATGATGTGGATCGATCGCCAGGAGATTACCCCGCTTTTCAAGCTCGTATGGGATAACACGGAAACCCATGCGCAATTCCGTTCCCACACCATGTGGACCGCCCCGTCAGCTATCGCAATAGATACCGGCATGGCAAAAGACGGCGAAAATGAGCATGATTGGCCGACGCTGCCAAGTTTTCACCTGCTCACGCCCGAAACCGAAAATTCGGCGCATTATTTCTGGATGATCGGTCGCAACCGAAAAGTCGACGATGAAGAACTCGGGCGAAATATACACGAGGCGATCCACAATGCCTTCACCACCGAAGATGAGCCGATGATTGCACGGGCACAGGAAAATATGAATGGAGCGGACTTTTGGGAGCTGGAACCCGCAATATTGTCATCTGACAAAGCAGCCATCCGGGCCCGGCGCATCACCCAGAAGCTGATCCGCGAGCAAACTGCTGCTTTTTCCGCATAACCGAACCATTCGGAACAGATTCAACTTCAAACGTATCGGCTGGATGATTGGAAAAACAAGATGAGTGCAAATTCGTTACGGTTGTTGGTACGTTTCAAAGTGAAACCGGGACAAGCCGACGCATTTACTTCTTTGATGACCAGAATAAAGGATTCGGCAAGAGCCGAACCGGGATGCATTGCCTACAGCATGCAACAGAGCCTGGAAGATCCGGAATTGTTCGTCTTTGTGGAAGAATGGACCTCTGAACAGGCCCTCGCCGATCATATGACGATGCCCTATGTACAGGAAATCACGCCTGCGCTGATAGCAATGATGGCAGCCGAACCCGTTGTAGATCGCTTCAGGGCTGTCTGGTAAGGCACCGCAAGTTCTCTCTGGCCCTGTCTCAGATCGCACGGCGACACCTTGGCCGGCAACCGTATGTCTCCCGAGCATCGGCGCAGCCTACTGCACATCTTTTCCTGACAGCGATGGCGCTTAGTCCAATCCGGACAGATGATGATCAGTGACCGGTCTATGCCGGGCTGGCCGGGAAAGGTAGCATGCAATGAAATTCGCGAGATACGAGCTTGGCGGCAATACGCACCTCGGCGTCGTTAGCGGCGGCGGCATTATACCAATCGATGATGCTGGCTTCGAGACAATAAGAGCAATTGTCGAAGCCGGCAGCGCTGGCTTGTCGGCAATATCAGATTATATCGCGGGCAAAGAGCCGCAGCATTCACTCTCTGATGTCAAGCTGCTCGCGCCGATAGAACGGCCCGGCAAATATCTTGCGATCGGCATGAACTATGCCAAACACCTTGAGGAAGCCGACAAGCTCGGTGTGTCCTATTCGAAAGGGCATGCCAACCAGACCTGGTTCAACAAACAGACGACTTGTGTCTCTGGCCCTTATGACGACATTGATCCCGGCGTAACCGAAAAGCTCGATTATGAATCCGAGCTAGGTCTGGTGATCGGCCGCACGGCTAAGGGTGTCACTGCAAATGATGCTCCCGCTTATGTCTTCGGCTATTTCGTCGCCAACGATGTCTCAGCGCGCGACTGGCAGTTCCATACTTCTACGATCACTATGGGCAAGTCTTTCGATACGCATGGCCCAATAGGCCCCTGGATTGTGACCGCTGACGAAATTCCCGAACCACATGCTCTTGATTTGCGTAGCTATGTAAACGGGGAGTTGCGACAGCACAGCAATACAGGCTTGATGGTTCACAACATCTGGAACCAGATCGAGTATCTCTCGACAGCTTTTACACTGGAACCCGGAGACATAATTGCAACCGGGACGCCAGAAGGTGTCGGCATAGGCATGGACCCACCTACCTTTCTTCAAGTTGGCGATGTTGTGCGCTGCGAAATTGAAGGCATCGGGGCAATCGAAAACAAGGTTGCGCGACCGACCTGATACGACAAGTCCCGAAATAGCATTGCCAACAGCGCTAAATAAGTTGGCAGGATAATCAGCCATACGGCCCTGCCAGATCGTCGGCGGTTGCGCACAACGCCGCGTCCATATTGGCGCCTACGCTTACAATGATTTCGGGTCAGGTTTGTTCGAACCTGACCCGAAGGCGGAGGAGGGATCTGAATTATAGAATTAAGATACTGAAATTAGCTATTTATTTAATCCCAAAGTCACTTCGCCACCCCCAATGATACCCCCAGTTTTCCGCGTTTTCGACAGGGCGTGATCATATAGCGACGAATTGCAGAACAGGCCGAAGCCACAGCGGCAATCATGTCGGGGATGTTATCTCAACCAGTTTTCGATCCTGAGTTCGTTCACTCGTTCGAACTCTCGCACATTGTCGGTGACCAATATGCTGTCCATCGCCAAAGCATGCGCCGCGATCAACATATCGTTGCCACCGATGGGCGTATCGTCCCGCTCCAGCTGCGCGCGCAGGATAGCATATTGAACATCCGCACCTTCCGACAAAGGAAGGATCGGCAGCACATCAAGCACTGCCTGCAATTGGGCGGAGAGTTTCGGCGAGCCTCTTTTCTCCGCGCCAAAGCGCAGCTCCGCCGCAACGATAATGCTGGTGGCGATTTCTGTTTCGCCAATCGCCGCTATCTTGCACGCGACAACGCCTTGCGGATTGCGCACGATGTCCGAAACGATATTGGTATCGAGAAGGTAGTGGCTCACAGATCAACCGGATCGGGTGGGAGATCGTCGATCATGGCGAAGTCCTCTTCGATCGGCTTTAGCATCGCAAGCAAGCCGAGTAGCGATTTCGCAGGAGCCGGTTCAATGATGATGCGGCCATCCTCCTTGCGCATGACGGCATCCTCCCCTGGAAGCTCGAACTCCCTTGGTATCCGCACCGCCTGGCTGCGGCCATTCTTGAACAACTTGACGTGACGTTCGTGGCCCATCGCGATCTCCTCGGCATATGCCATAGCATATGCCTCTTGTGTCCAGCAAGGCGAAATGGCGGTCTTTCTCATCGAATGCGCTTACGCAGAGAGGCAATAAAACTCCGCAGGCTCGTTACCAGAACCACCGTTGAGCGGCCAACTTTTGCAATTTCGAGGTCGCCTTCCGCAATCAGTTGGTAGATCTTGCTCCTGCTGAGGCCAGTCATTCGGACGGCATCAGGGATGCGAACGCTTATTACCTCATGAGAAAGAGGCGAAGACTGATCTGGGGTCGGCGTATTTTTCATCACACTGCCCTCCCCTTCGAATATTTCGTATACTCCCGATGACTCTTGAGGAACGCTACCAGCATAGCCGGGATCAGTTCGACGACCGGCTCCTCACTACCATAATGCTTGGCATAGGCGGAAGCGTAGTCCTGAAGCCGCTGTTGCAGCTCCGGCAGGATGCTGATCGATAGCTTGACCGGCGTACAATCGGGCAGCTTTGAGTTCCGCCAGACGCCGCTCGCGTTCCGTTCGTTCGGTATCGGCCGCATTCGGGCCGCCCGGCGTTTCTCTCGCCATTGCTCCCTGCTGCGCGCGCAACATCGGCGGGCCGAGATCGCCGGGGAGCGGCGGACCGAGCTTCGGGACATCACCATAGGTCGACGGCAGACCCTGCAGCGCTTCATTGCCAGGCTGGACACTCGGTTACGAAAGCTCACTTGGACGGGACAAGGTCAGGGTCAAGGACCTATCGCACCTGTCCAGCCAACTTTGCCAGACCGGGTCATGTCGCCCTACGCTATCCTATGTCAGCTTTGAGGTTTAAATCACGGGACAATCTATGTCCGAAATGAGGGCGCGTTGCTGACGCTGGCGTTGACCAGTTGGAACGGCAGCTTATCGCCTTTTGCGTTTCCCAAGGAGACTTTCCGGACAGTCTGAGTTGCCGCCGATCAGAGGACCTCGATTTCCTGTGTATCCGGCGGTTCGAGCCTGTCATCGACCACAAAACCCGCGGGAAAACGCCATTTTTCGATATAGACCTGGCTGTCGGTTTACGACTGGACGTTCGGCACATTGTATATCCCCGAGGGCAGGCCATATCGGTATGGACTGCTTGTAAACTACGCGCATTAGATCGAAGAGGTGTTGTATCCGCTCTTCAGAAACACCAGCAGTGATGCATGAACCGGACAGGTAGGAGCGAGATCAGTCTTTTGCCCTGAGCCGGCATCTCGCAATTCATTTGCCGGTCAACGGAACAACCAGCCCCCATCGACGCTAATGCACTGTCCATTGATCCAGGAACCTCTATCGGACAGTAACAGCGCGACGGTTGCCGCGATATCTTCCGGTGTTCCATCGCGATGCGAGTGAGCGACATTCTCACGCAGATTCTTATAAAACGCCTCGACGTTATGACCCATTGCGGTCGCTGCAGCGACCGCTCCCTCCGTTCGCACTGCACCGGGCGCAATTGCATTGCAGCGAACGCCTTGTCGTCCATAGGCGCTTGCAACATGCCGGGTAAGCGCGTTCAGTCCTGCTTTAGACGATGCATAAGCCGGGTTCACCGGCTTGCCTGAAAAGGCAGAGGCCGAACTCGTATTGACGATTGCGCCACCACCATTTTTGAGCATGTGTGGAAGGGCGTGACGGATAATATGGAAAATGCCCGTCAAATTGGTTTGCAGGCTTTGCTCCCAGACCCAGACCTCCATGGCGAGTATCGTGGTGTCTTTCACGACCAAGGCTATGTCCGCCACATTATTATGAAGGCCATCGATTCTCCCATATTGATCGATAGTGAAGTCGATCATGGATTTGATCGATGCCTCGTCCCTCACATCGACCATTATTGACGTAGCGGTGTGCCCTGCGTCCCTGATGGCCTGAGCGGTCCGCGCAGCCCCTTTATCATCAATATCGGCGACGACTATCTGAGCGCCGCTGCTAGCCAATTCCCTGGCCGCTGCAGCGCCGATTCCTGAGGACGCACCCGATACGATGATGGTTTTGCCTTCCAGGCCTTCCATTGCTCAGATACCTCTTATTTTTAGCCAGATTCGCAATTTGGCGCGTTCATCGGCTCTGGATCGCAAAGTCCTCGATGGGCATACCTACTGTTTCGATGAACCGGGCGCCCATCATCCAATTGCCGACGACCATGACGAGTTCGAGAACTTCCTTGTCGCCAAAGTGATTTCTTACCGCTTTAAGAACTGCGTCGCTGGGCCGCGCCGATCGAACAAGCTCGTCGACAAAATTTATCACTGCTTCTTCGGATTCCGTAAGGCCTTCCGGAGCTGCATTGGCCATGGCCGCAATCTTGGTCTCTGGCACCCCCAAATTGCGGGCAAAAGATTCGTGATGGTGCACTTCATATGGGCATTCAGAAAGATGGCCGACGCGAATGATGGCCAGCTCCCGCAAGGTAGGGTCCAGGCTGGTCGCATTGAAAAATCCGACCACGAACGCTTTGTAGGCCGCAACGAATTCCGGATCAAAATGCTCTAGCATCCGGTCACCGTTTAGGGGGCGCCCTTCGAACAGGAGGTCGCCGGAAATCTCCTTATCGGGAAACGGGATGCGGAAGTGCTGGCCAGCGCCCCTTCCGGGCACATTATTTTGAACGGATTGATCCTCTGGCTGACTCATACGCCCCTCTCTCGGCTATATTCATATGAAAGGGGTTACCCCTCAGAGCATATGATCTGGATGCGTTCGGACACGCTGTTCGTGAGGATGACTATAAAAGCTGCTTGCCGGGCTGCAACTCTACTGCACTCGAGATGAAGGGATATCACATATTTGATCGCAAAAACGGCCCATCACAATTGACTGAGAGTCGCCAGTGGTGCGGAATTTCCATCAAATCAAATCAATGCCTGCATGGCATCACATATGTATTGATTTTGCAAAACCATAGGAGTCCAGGGCGCGAATGAGTAATATGCGTTCCATAAGATAGCGATGCAGTAGGGCAGATAGTGCCCTGATACGCAAGATAACTAAGGACAGGAGACCTGTATTCATGGCCACCGCAGTTTTGAAATCTTCACGCATGATGGCGCTGGAGGATATGGATGTCTCTCTCAAACGTGTTCTGAAAGGGAACTCTGCCCGGCTTCCCGAAGGCACGGTTCTAGTATCCAGCGACAGCCATTGGAACATCACGGAAGATATATTTTATGAGCGCGCGCCAGCTGCGTTGAAAGACCGGATGCCCCGTATCTGGAAGGATGAAGAAAATCGGCTGTGCATCGGAATCGAGCAGAAGAACTTGCTAGCTGGTCCGATCGAGGAGTTGCTTGCGAGCTTCAACAGACCTGGATTTTACGATCTTGATGCACGAATGACCGATCTTGACGACGACGGCATCGCGATGGAGATCGTATATCCCCAATGGCTGATGTTCTATCTCCATCATCCCGATCTCGAAATGCGAGAATGGCTGTTCAAGATATATAATGAATATCTCGCTGATCTCTCGAAGCAGTCAGGCGGGCGATTCCACGGCATGGGCATTCCGACCTACTGGGATAGCTCGAAGGCTGCAGCTTCCATAGAACATATCGCGAGAATTGGCCTCAAGGGCGCAATGTTGCCGGTTAACGCGGGCAACAGCCCATCAGGCGTGAAAGTCAACTATGCAACGGATGATATGGACGACATGTGGGCTGCAGCGGAAGACTGCAACCTTACCATAACCTATCATATCGGTGAAAACCCTCATCTCGAAGGACCCGGAGGAGTTGGCGCCGGCCTGCTTGCCACGTTCATACCGTTCCGGCGGACTTTGGGAGACATGATCTTTGGCGGCATCTTCGATCGCCATCCCAGGCTCAAGGCCGTATTTGCCGAAGCCGGGATCAACTGGATACCCGGCGCTCTGCAGGATGCGGAGATGATCGTGGACAGCTGGGGCAAGTTTCTTGACCCCAAGATCAAGCATCGCCCGACCGATTATTGGCATGAGCATTGCTATGCCACATTCATGGCCGATGAGGTCGGACTGGATCTCATCGATTATATCGGTGCGGATCGCGTGATGTGGGCCACCGATTATCCTCATAACGAAGGCAGCCACGGCTACACGGAAAAAGTCGTCCAGAATATCGTCGATCGTATGGGCCCTTCGAACGCGCGCAAGATACTGGGGCAAACGGCGATAGAGGTGTTCGGGCTAAACCCGTGACACTAGATCCGGCAGCTCGAATGCGAATTTGAGCTATGGTCAACAAAACAGCAGCCACCTTCTGCCGGCTGTGCACCGCTTCCTGTCCGACTCTGGTGGAAATCAGTGATGGGAAGCCGGTGCGCGTTACCGGCAATCGGTCTTCACCTCTTTACGGCGGCTATACCTGCGTAAAGGGGCGTGCTCTGCCGGGCATCCATCTCAACCCGGATCGCCTGTTTTACAGCCTCAAGAAGAATGATGAAGGACAGCATGAGCGCATCGGAACGGATCTGGCTATCGCAGAGATCGCCGACAAGCTTTCAGACCTGATTGAAAAGCATGGACCGCGATCAGTCGCGGTTTATTACGGAAATTCGGTCGTGCCATACCCCGTTCTGTCATTCGTTGCGGCAGCATTTATGACGGCCATCGAGTCGCCGATGAGCTTTTCCGCCGCCACGCTGGACCAACCCGGAATCCCGATAGCAAATGCACTGCATGGCAAATGGTTGGGCGGGCGCATTGCCGCTGCTGACGCGGACGCCGCTTTGATCATCGGCGGCAATCCGGTGATATCCAAACAATATCTGTCGCAAAATCCGGCGCGGCAGCTCAAGGACCGCGTGAATGCAGGAATGAAGCTGATCGTCATCGATCCACGCCTCACAGAGACAGCACGACGCGCCCATGTCCACTTGCAGATTCGACCGGGCGAGGATGCGACCGTTCTTGCAGGCCTCCTCAAACTGCTGATCAACGAAGGCGCCGTAGATCATGAGTTCATCGTTGAGAATGTAGTGGGCTTCGAGGAACTGGCCAGGGCAGTAGCGCCCTTCACCCCCGAATATGTCGCCCAGCGCGCAGACATCGATATCGCCGATTTGCGCAAAGCCGCTGATGTTCTAGCCGAAGCGCGGCGCGCCTTTATAGCGGGTGGCACGGGCATCAGCATGACCGGCCATGGCAATCTTTGTTTCTACCTGCTGCTGTGTCTCCAATCCCTTCGCGGCTTCTGGCCACGAGAGGGCGACATATACACCGCTTCGGGTGTTTTAAGTGCGAAAGTCGAACCAAAAGCCCAGCCAACTTCGCCCACCGGCGCGTTAACGGGGGAACGGCTCAGGATACGCGACCTCAAACAATCCGTGGCCGGATTTCCGACCAGTGGGCTGCCCGAAGAAATTCTAACGCCCGGGCAAGGCCAGATCCGGGCCCTGATTTGCCTGGGCAATCCACTCGCTGCATGGCCGGATTCGACCCTCGCTCACAAGGCCATGTCCGAGCTGGAGCTGTTGGTTGTCCCTAATGTCGAATATTCCGAGACGGCGCGGCTCGCACATTATGTTCTGGCGACCAAGCAGATATTGGAAACGCCCGCAACGACCCAGCTGGTCGAGGTTACCAGAAATCTGCACCATGGCTATGGCTGGGACGTTCCCTATGCGCATTACACACCGGCTTTGCTCGATCCCCCGGAAGAGTCCGATCTGATCGAGGATTGGCAGATTTTCTATCGAATTGCCGAGCGGATGAGCCGTCCCTTGCAGTTCGCCGGAGCAGACGGAAGGCCGCTTCCGCAGACCGGAAACGAGCCGAATACCGATGAGCTAATCGATATGCTTTGCCATGGGTCTGGAGTACCGATGAAAGAAGTTCTGCAGCATCCGAACGGCAGGATATTCGCTGAAGCGGAACAGAGAGTGGGCGCGCGAGATCATGGCTGTGCGGACCGGCTGAATGTTGCAGACGATCTGATGATAAGAGAGCTGGCAGAGATCGCGGCGACTGGTCCCCTTATGGAATCGCGTAGCGGCTACCCCTTCCAACTCATTACCAGAAGAAACGACGGCGTTGTCAATTCGATGTTCCGCCGCGTTCCTGGTATCCACAAGATTGCCTATAATCCGGCGTTCATGGCACCCAAGGATTTGGAAAATCTGGGACTTGAAACGGGCAGTCTCGTGTCAATCGCCTCGCGCTATGGGAAAGTAATCGCGATCGTCGAAAGCGACGCGACTTTACGGCCCGGAGTGGTATCCATAAGTCACGGTTTCGGACCGGCGATTGGAGAAGATGACGACCCATTTGCGGTTGGTACGAACGTCAACAGGCTCCTGCGGATGGACGTTGACCATGACGCAATTTCTGGCTTGCCCAGGATGGGAGCGGTCTCCGTCAATGTCCAAGCCGCGGTGGAGCGCTAACAAGAAACTCTATTTCGGAGCCATTCGGATGGCGCCATCAAGCCTTATGCTCTCGCCATTCAGGTAGACGTTGCGAAGTATTTCGAGCGCAAGCGAAGCATATTCGACGGGATCACCGAAACGCTTTGGAAACGGCACCGATGCAGCGAGCGCCTGTTTCACATTATCCGGGGCACCGCCCATAAGAGGGGTATCGAAAATTCCCGGCAATATGGTGTTCACCCTTATGCCTTCGTTCATCAGATCGCGGGCAATGGGCAAGGTCATGCCCACGATAGCGGCCTTGGACGCAGAATAGCCCGCCTGTCCGATTTGGCCATCCGTTGCAGCTACGCTGGCAGTGTTGAGGATTGCACCACGCTCTCCCGTCTCCAACGGATCGAGCGTCAACATTCCCGCTGCCGATTTGCTGATACACCGGAAGGTGCCGAGCACGTTCACCTCCAGGATCCGGCCGAACAGGCCGAGAGGGTAGGATTTTATCTCTCCGGTCTCGCGATTCCGCGAGGCCGTCTTCACGGATTTACCGATACCCGCGCAATTGACCAGAATGCGTTCCTGACCATGGACAGCACGCGCTTTTGCAAACCCGGCATCGACGGACGCGTCATCAGTGACATCGACCCGGCAATATGTGCCGCCGATTTCTGTGGCAAGTGCCTCGCCCGCTTCCTGGTTGACGTCGAACAGGCCTACCTTGACGCCCGCACGGCTCAGCGCACGGGCGGTTGCGGCTCCAAGCCCACTGGCTCCTCCTGTAACAATCGCAGAAATCCCATCCAGCTGCATGTCGCTTTTACCCACTTTCATTGGTCGATTTGAAACACTCAATCATGTCCAGCTCCCCAAGCAAAGAAAATCGCGCAAGGGAGGAGACCCAGCATATCCCCTCTTCGACCCGCGCGAGGCAAGGCTGGCCGCGACTTAATCACATCTATGATGCATTCGCTGAGTGCTTTTCAAGCCCTGCGGTAATGTAGCATAGATGGATCTCAGGATTTTATCATAGAAGAGAGAGTGGCGCAGGTACAAAACACTCTGACTATATAATATGTATCGAGAAGATCATCATATATGTAATCATGCCATCGCTGGCGAGAACAACGACGGGTTAAATATTGCTATGCTTTATGACCCCATTCAACTTGATTAACGATACCAAGACGAGGTCAATCGATTAAATAAGTAAGATTGCACCGGTTCGATTTGGAGAGGAAGGCCCGAGAACGACATGAATTTTGCATTTTCCGACGATCAGGAGAGTTTGCGAGAGCAGGTCCGGCGCTTTTTCGCTGATCGTTGCTCATCGGCGGTTGTTCGGAAAGTCTTCGAAGGCGACGATGCGTTCGACCGTTCGCTTTACAAGGAAATGGCAGGACTGGGACTTCTTGGCGCCACGGTTCCTGAGAAATTTGGCGGTAGTGGTATGGGGCCTTTGGAACTCTGCGTGATCGCGGAGGAAGCCGGCCGCGTTCTCGCCCCGGTTCCACTGCTCCCCTCCATCTATCTCGCTTCGGAGATATTGATGAAAGCAGGTACGGACGCTCAAAAGCATGCATGGTTGCCGCGCTTGGCGAGCGGAGAGATCATCGCCACTTTTGCTCATGCGGAGCAGCCGGGGCCCGTTACAAAGAGCACGATAAGCTCTGTTGTCAATGGTGCCAAGCTGAACGGAACCAAATCGCCCGTACCCCATGGAACTACAGCCGACATAGCGATCATATCGGCGAACGAAGGCGACAATGTCGCTCTCTGGGTTGCTGATCTCCACCACTCTTCCGTGACGCGCGAGGAACTGGCCACGATCGATCCGACGATGCCTCAGGCCAGACTGGATTTCGCTGACACACCCGTCGAACCTTTGTCCGGCACCTGCTGGGCAACCATCGAACAGGCGCTTGATCACGCAGCAGTGCTTCTTGCATTCGAACAAATTGGCGGAGCGGACAAAGCTTTGGAACGCGCGAGGGACTATGCGCTGGAACGTATGGCATTCGGTCGGCAGATCGGCTCCTTCCAGGCGATCAAGCATATGCTCGCCGATATGTATGTCGCCGCAACGCTTGCGCGGTCGAACAGCTATTATGGCGCATGGGCTCTGTCTACGAATACGGAAGAGCTGCCGGTTGCCGCATCCACCGCGCGCGTTTCAGCCACGGAAGCGTTCCTGCTCTGCGCCAAGAACAATATTCAGGTGCATGGCGGCATGGGTTTTACATGGGAAGCCGAAAACCATCTTTACTACCGCCGCGCCAACGCACTTGCGCTCGCTCTCGGCTCGCAATCGAACTGGGAGGATCGGATGATCGGAAAACTTTGCGAAGCCGCCGCGGCGTCAGAAGCGGCTTGAGGATAGCAGAATGGACTTCAACGACACGGCAGAAGAGGCCCAGTTCCGCAAGAAAGTAAGGGATTGGATCGACGCTAACGCCCCAAAGGAGCTTGAGGGCGAACTCAGCCGCGCGGCATTTGGAACCAGCGGCATAACCAGCCAGGACCCATTGGCGGCTTCGAAATCATGGCAGCGGAAAAAGGCTGACGCAGGATATGCATGCCCCCGTTGGCCAAAGGAATATGGCGGCGCAGGATTCTCTCCGATCGAAAGCGTTATCTGGAGTCAGGAAGAAGGCCCCTACGCCGCACTATCCGCGCAGTTCACTGTCGGTCACGGGATGTGCGGGCCAACGATGATCGAATGGGCTAGCGAGGAGCAAAAAGGCCGACACCTCCCGCCGCTGTCATCGGGAGAGGAAATCTGGTGCCAGCTGTTTTCCGAGCCAGCCGCAGGGTCCGATCTCGCGGGCATCCGTACCCGGGCGCAGAAGGATGGTGACGACTGGATCGTCAACGGGCAGAAAATATGGACCAGCGCCGCACATCTGGCGAGCTATGGCCTTTTGCTCACACGCACGGATCCAGATGTTCCCAAACACAAGGGGCTCACCATGTTCTTTCTGGACATGCGCTCGCCCGGTGTCGAGGTGCGACCCATCAAGCAGGCTAACGGCCGGTCCGGATTCAATGAAGTCTATTTCACCGACGTTCGCATTCCCGATGCCCAGCGATTGGGCGCCCCCGGTGCAGGGTGGCAGGTTGCGCTCACCACGCTTATGAACGAGCGCCTTTCCCTCGGTTCGGCCATCTCTGTCGGGTTCCCGGCGCTGCTCGATTATTGCAAGCGCCTCAAACTGGATGGCAAGCCTGCAACCGACAATCCCATGGTCCGCGCGCGCCTTGCGAAATTCGCCGTGAGGGATAGCGGGCTCAAATATACCGCGTTCAGAGCGATTACCGCCTTGTCGAAAGGGAAAGCCCCCGGGCCGGAAAACTCGATCGGCAAACTTGTCGCCGGTTTGACAATGCAGGAACTCGCCATGTTCGCGCTGGATTTACAAGGGCAAGCGGGCGTGGTTGGCGATGAAGCCGACGGTTTTTTCCAGACGCTACTGATGCGCGCGCCAGCCATACGCATCGAAGGCGGGACCGACGAAATCCTGCGAAACATCATCGGTGAACGCGTCCTCGGCTTGCCGCAGGACCTTCGCGCCGATCAAGGCATGGCATTTCGCGACATTCCCACTAGGGGCCACGATTGACGATACGATATTTTTTGAGAGGCATAGAATTTCCATGGATTTCAATCTGACCAATGAACAGTTGAGCCTTCAGGAGGCCGCGCGACGCTTTGCCCAGGAGCAACTTCCGGAATTGGCGGCTGAACTCGAACGCACTTCGGATTCGGTGCCCGACACGTGGATGAAGCGCTATGCAGAACTCGGATTCTTGGGCGTCAACATCAGTACCCAATATGGCGGTCTCGGTCTTGGACCATTGGAGGCGTTGATCGTGATGGAAGAGTTCGCCAAGGTTTCCGGCGCGGTTGGATTTCCGGTGTTTGAGTCCTGTACGGGGCCGGTAAAGGTAATCGAACGATATGGTTCGGATGCGCTGAAGGCCCGCGTAATCCCGCGCGTCTGTTCAGGCGACATGATTATCGCCATTTCCATGTCGGAGGCGGATGCAGGAACGGCGCTGACCGATCTTAAAACGCGCGGTCAGATCGTAGGAGACAAGGTCATTCTCAATGGAGCGAAGCGCTGGTGTTCCGGCGGCGGTCACTCCGATGGATATCTTGTCTATTGCCGGCTTGACGAAGCACCGGGAGCCAAGGGAATAGGTGCTGTTTACGTGGATAAGGGCACGCCGGGCCTGTCATTCGGTGCACGCGAACAGTTGATGGGATTCCGCGGAGTCGCATCCGCCGACATTTATCTCGACAATGTCGAAGTCCCCATCGACCAGATCGTGATCCCGGCGGGTGGATTTCCCAAGCTGATGGCAGCTTTCGGCCTGGAACGCTGCGGCAACGCGATCATGTCGCTGGCTCAGGCGGCAGGGGCGCTCGACGACGTGACGGAATATGTGCAGGAGCGCCGCCAGTTCGGCCAGCCTCTGGTGGATTTTCAAGCAGTGCAGCTGCGCCTCGCTGAAATGAAGATGAAGGTCGAGGCTGCCCGCCTACTCATCTATCGCGCGGCCTGCAATGCCGGTGCGGACAACCCGAGTACGCTCGACGCATCGCTCGCAAAATGCTTCTCCAATGAAATCTCGCGCGAGGTAACGGGGTCAGCAATCCAGCTCATGGGCGGATATGGTTATTCCAAGGAAAATTCGATGGAGCGCCGTTTTCGAGATTCATGGGGTTGGGGCATAGCGGGTGGTGCCATCGACATTCAAAAGGTCAACATCACTTCCGCCATGATTGGGCGCCGCTTCAATCAAAGGCGAAACTGAATTCGCACGGGGTCTCAACGGAACCCGCGTCGCCATTCGCAATACAAGATCGGATTGAGTTAGACATGCATCCCGCCAATCACGTCAAAAATGCACCCGAACGTGCGGCATTGATTATGGCCGGTAGCGGGGAGATCACCACCTATGAGCAGCTTGAATGCCGCTCAAACCAGGGCGCGCATTTTTTCCGTTCGCTTGGCCTCAAGACCGGAGATGTCGTCGCGATCCTGATGGAGAACAATCCTCGCTTTCTGGAGATCGCGTGGGCCGCACAGCGTTCTGGGCTCTATTTCACGTGCATTTCCACGAAGCTCACGGCAGTCGAAGTCGAGTATATTCTGAAGGACTGCGACGCACAGGCGCTCATTACTTCGCCTGCAATGAAGCTGGCCGACGAAGTTGCTGCGCTAGTCAATAATATAGAGCTGTACATGGTGGGGGAAGCCCGAACTTCCTTCCGGAGTTACGAGCGGGAGATAAACCAGTTTCCGACAACGCCCATAGCGGATCAGACCGCCGGTACGGACATGCTCTACACTTCCGGAACCACCGGTAGGCCGAAAGGCGTAAAGCTGGCATCAACGGCGACGTCGTTCGACGATGAAACCCGCATGGAGATGGTTTGCCGCTCGCTTTTTGATTTTGGCGAAGGGAGTGTCTATCTCTGTCCCGCTCCACTCTATCATTCAGCGCCATTGCGTTTTTCGATGACCGTTCAGCGCCTTGGCGGCACGGTCATCCTGATGGAACAATTTGACGCCGAAGCCGCGCTTGCGCTGATCGAGAAATACAAGATAGACTCTGCTCAATTCGTGCCGACCCATTTCATTCGAATGCTCAAATTGCCTGATGAGACGCGCGAGCGCTATAACATGTCTTCACTCCGGTCGGTCATTCATGCTTCGGCACCCTGCCCAGTTCCTGTGAAGGAAGCGATGATCGCATGGTGGGGTCCGGTAATTCACGAATTTTATTCCGGCACGGAACCCGTCGGCATGTGCCACATAACATCCAAAGAATGGCTGAAGCACAAAGGCTCGGTTGGCAGGGCGGTAAGAGGCACGCTTCACATTTGCGATGACGAAGGCAAGGCTTTGCCGCCCCGTGCCGAGGGCCTGGTCTATTTTGAGGGGGGCACCGAAGTCGCCTACCATAAGGACGATCAGAAAACCAAAGAGATGCGCAACCAGCACGGCTGGGCCACCCTGGGCGATGTCGGCTGGATCGATGAAGACGGCTATCTTTATCTGACCGACCGCAAGAGCTTCATGATCATATCAGGCGGCGTCAATATCTACCCGCAGGAAATAGAGAATATATTGATTGGACATCCCAAGATCGCTGACGTCGCGGTGATAGGCGCGCCCCACCCGGACATGGGAGAAGAGGTCGTGGCGGTGGTGCAACCCATGCCCGATGTTACGCCCAACGCGAATCTTGCCGATGAGATCATTGCTTATGCTCGTGACAACCTTAGCCACGTCAAAGCGCCGCGCCGCGTCGATTTCATGGCGGAACTACCACGCCATCCTACCGGAAAATTATATAAGAGGCTGATCAGGGACGTCTATTGGGGCAAGACAGGCGCCACAATTGCCTAGGGTCAGGACCCTAGGGTCAGCTTCGAGGATGTCCCCCGATCAGAACTACAAACATGCTGGCCGGGGTATCGCCTCGATTGTACCAGCAATGCGACGTACCATTCTGTACAAAAACATCGCCCTGCTTCATTTCCAGTGTTTCCCCTGTATCCAGTTCCATGTGGACCACGCCTTCGGTCACAATACCCAGATCGACAGTATCGGTGCGGTGCATTCCCGGCGCTTCTCCGGCGGCAACGGCTGCACGCTCCGCGGCGGATAGCGCTTGCGCCGGGAGAATGGTGAGAAGCGTCGCCCGATAAGCGTGCGGCCCTGGAAAAAGATCGCTGAAATTGGGTAGGCCCCCATCGTTCGGAAAACGAGGCACTTCATCCGCACCCCATATTTGAGCGAATAGAAAGCCGCCGCCAAGCGCTTGAAGTTCGACATCATTACTCTTCGAATAAGATTGGCCACCAGCCTTTTCGCCGGTTAAGAAACACTTCGCCATTCATTCTCTCCTGATTGTTCGGTACCGGGGCAGCACCCTGTGACTGGGTCACAATATGCTAATGATTGCTACTGAGCGACAGTTACGCCGGACCCGGGGCATCTATCATATATATGATACCCGTCGCTTCCGGCTGACCTTAAGAGTGGAGTGGTATACGATAGGAGCATGCGTGGATGCGCTTAAGGGAGAGTAGAATGGAAGGTCTTGAGGACAAGGTCGTGGTGGTTGCGGGAGCCTCCTCAGGCATCGGTGCGGCAACAGCCCACAAGCTTGCCAAACATGGGGCAAAGATCATTGTCGCGGACATCAACGCCGATGGTGCCAAAGCCACCTCCGATGCCATTTCCCAATCCGGCGGATCGGCCATTCCTGTCCGTTTTGATGTTATCGACAATGCCACGATAGTGGCTCTGGCAGAGCTTGTTATGGATACATATGGCCGCATTGACGGCCTGCATTACAACGTCGCTGATGTCGCACTGACATCCAAAGACACCAATTTGCTGGATATCGAGCCAGCTGTTTGGGAACGAATGCTGAAGGTAAATCTGACCGGGCTTTTTCTGACCATGCGCCAATGCATCCCATATATGCTGCAGCAAGGCGGCGGGGCTATAGTGAATACCAGTTCTGCAGCAGCCTTCTCCGGTGAACCTAATATCCCCGCCTATGCGTCATCTAAGGCAGGCATGAACGCGCTGACGCGTCATGTAGCGAGCGCCTATGGGCGGCAGGGTATTCGATGCAACGCAATCGCTCCTGGCGCCATAGCAACCGAAGGCGCGCTCGCCGTGGTGAATGTGATGGGTGCGGACTGCGACGAATGGTATGGCCGTGTCCGTGAAACTCTTGCTCATTCCCACCGTGACGGAGAGCCGGAAGACATCGCATCCTTGGCCGCCTTTCTGATGTCGGACGAGGGGTCGTGGATTAACGGCCAGTGCATTAGCGTCGATGGTGGATGGCTCTTCCGGTAAATCAGGTCGTGCTACGCCATCGAAATATCAACTCTATTATCAGCTAGTTCGACGAGAAACTTGCTGGGCAACGTGCAGCATTTTGCCCTGAGTCGTTCCTATATTGTGGCGTTAACGTGCTGCGCATTTTAAACAGCGCCGTCCTGCTGTCATTCCCCGTACACCATCACACATCTGATATAGTGGGTGTCAAGCTTGCCGAACCAGTTCCCCGTATTACAGTAATTTTTGAAGAACAGAGCCTGCTGCATCAATAAATCCAGCTCATAATAGTGAGTGGGTTGCAGTGAACTTCGCTCACCATATTCGGAGGGGAGACAACTTCCATGTATAAGTTTTATCGTAATAAATCTCACGCCATCTTCTTGAGCAGTTCATCCATCGTAATGGCTGCCAGCCTTGCCGGTATTGCGCCGGCATATGCGGCGGCTGAAGAAGCCGAAAGCGCAGATATCACCGCCAATGAGATTATAGTAACGGCTCAGCGGCGTTCTGAATCTCTCAGGAAGGTGCCGATCGCCGTCACGGCCATAACGCCCGAAACGATCGAGAACGTAAATATCACGACAGTCGACGATATCGAAGCCGTTACTCCGGGTCTGGTATTCGATAACGGGTACATGTTCCCACAGATGTATATTCGCGGCATTGGTGTTGTCACCAGCACGCCGGGTCTTGAGCAGCCAGTCGCGCTTTATGTCGATGGGTCCTACATGCCCCGGTCTAACGGAACATTGTTCGACATGCTGGATGTGAGCTCGGTTCAGGTCCTGAAAGGGCCGCAGGGCACTCTTTACGGACGCAACGCCACGGGAGGCGCAATCCTTGTGACCACCGCCGATCCGACTAACCAGTTTGAAGGCAAGGCTTCAGTGGAATATGGCAGGTTCAACCATACCCGTCTCGAAGGCGTTGTGAACTTGCCCGCAAGCGACACCGTATCTTTCAGATTTGCGGGTCTCTATTCTCATGAAGATGGCTTTGTAAAAAACCTGGTAACCGGAAAAGACGTCCGCGGCACTGACGGATATACGCTTCGTGCAAAGATGAAATGGGAGCCAAGCGCCGAATTTTCCGCTGTCTTGTCAGGCGAATATCAGCACAATTCGATCAAGTCCGGCGCGGCGGGCAGGCAAGCCGCTCCCGCTCCGTTCTGCGTCCCCTGTGCGTTTGGTGCGCCGAATGCGCCCGGGTTTTATGAGGTGAGCGAAGACCTAACCATTACCATTCCACAGCGCGCAAAAAGCATAGCGTTGAAGATGGACTATGAAGCCGACGATATCTCGTTGGGCAGCATTACGACCTATCGCAGCATCGACTGGGCCAGCGCGTCTGATGTCGATCACTCGGCCCTGTCACTGCTCGGTTTCCGGGGCTGGTTCGGCGGCAAGACGTTCGAGCAGGATTTCCAGGCGTCCAGTTCGTTTGGCGGGATGTTCGACTTTCTTGTCGGCGTCCAATATATTCACGACAGAGCCTATGCCCGGCAATCGCTCTTCGGAGGGCTGTTCGGAATTCCGAAAGACGTTCCGGAAAATCAGCAAATATATAGCGATGGCATAGTGACCACGGAATCTGCCGCCATATTTGGTGAACTCTATGTCACACCTGTCGAAAACCTCAAGCTTACGATTGGTGGCCGCTATTCCAGAGACCGGCGGCAAAATACGGCGACAGTCTCACCTTTGGGCCTAGCCTTTTTCGCACCAGCCGGATCGCCATCAACCTTCACCGAAAAAACCAAATATAGCAAGTTTACGCCACGCTTCGTCGTCGCCTATGACGCAGGCTTTGTGAACCTGTATGCTAGCTATACCAAAGGGTTCAAAGCTGGTGGTTTGACCAACCGTTATGCCGCTGGCGGGTCTCCGCTTGGACAGGAGAACATCGAAAGCTATGAAATCGGTGCAAAGTTTGAAAGTCCCGATCGGCGTGCAACTGTAAACGTCGCCGCGTTCCTTTATAATCACAAGGATGTGCAGGTGACGGTTGTCAACGCCGCTGCGGGTGGCAGCGTCAATACGAACGCCGCCAGTTCCCGCGGCAAGGGCATCGAAATCGAGTCCAGTTATCAGGCGAGCGACTGGCTGACCCTGACCGGAGGCCTTGCATATCTCGATACGGAATATCGCAAATATCAAAACGCTACCGTGTTCCTCATTGCCACTGACGCAATGGGTCAACCAACCGGATATGTGGCCGGTGCGGAAGACCTTTCGGGTCATCGCCTGCCTCGCGCGCCAAAATGGACGTTTATTGCCGGCGCGAATATAAACATACCTGTGGGATCAAGTTGGACGGCCCGATTGTCGCCGAATCTCCGGCATACATCAAACTATGATTTCGTGATCGGTGCCGGTGGCCCTGCTCGAAACGACAAGCAACCCAATCTGACTGTTGTCAACCTGTCAGGTGGTGTTGGACCGACCTCAGGTGATTATGAGATCGGTTTCTATGTCGATAACCTGCTGGACAAGAAATATTACACTCATATCGCCACCAGCACATTCGGATATGAGGTCTATGCGGCTCCCCCGATCACCTACGGCCTCAGGTTGAAGGCCCGCTTCTGATCGGCACAGCAAACGCAATGCTCAATTTATAAAACAGCAACCGGCCATCAGATTCCGCTGAGCAGAATCTGATGGCCGGTCGGCGACTGTTTTGGGCACAGTTACATTTATCGCAAATCAAGAATGTTTTTGAGGAAGATCGATGACCAGGGCGAAATCTGATCTGACCGAGACTGCTGACTATATTGTCGTAGGAGGCGGTAGCGCCGGGGCCGTGATCGCTGCCCGTTTGACGGAGGATCCTGCGACACGCGTTATCCTGTTGGAAGCAGGAGGCGAAGCCGAATCATTCATGGTCCAGATGCCGGCAGGCTTTGCCAAGATGCTGCTCAAGGACCAGTTTGACTGGCAATATTATCAGCTGCCCGATCCGTCGATAAAAAACAGGCGTTTCATCTGGTCGGCGGGAAAGATGCTTGGTGGAGGCAGTAGCCTGAATGGGCAGGTTTACATCCGGGGCATGCGCAATGATTTTGATCATTGGCTCAAACTTGGTGCCACCGGGTGGGGATGGCAGGATGTTTGGCCCTTCTTCTTGCGCTGCGAGCGGTGGCACGGTCCATCCAATCAGAACCATGGCAATCACGGCCCTCTGTCTGTTTCACCTATGAGCGATGCGCATCCGCTTTGTTCTGTATTTCTGGACGCATGCATGCAAGTTGGCATAGCCGAGCTGGAGGATTATAATGGCGGTGATATGGATGGCAGCTTCCTCACCCAGACAACGCAGCGCGATGGCTGGCGGTGCAGCACAGAAAAGGCCTATCTCCGCGAAGCGCGTAAACGGACTAATTTGAAAGTCATCACCAACGCCGAAGCGGAAACCATCATTGTGGAGCACGGCCGTGCGGTGGGTGCCACCTATCGTCACGCTGGGCAGATCAAGCAACTACGCGCGCAGCGCGAGGTGATCATCAGCGCAGGAACGATGGGTTCGCCTGCTCTGCTGAAGCGTTCCGGTATCGGGCCGGAACAGGAACTGCGCGAGCATGGCATTCCGGTAGTCTGCGATTTGCCTGAGGTTGGAGAAAATCTTCAGGAGCATCCCGGAGTTACGCAAAACAAGTTTGTTAACCGACCGACAATCAACAGTAGCTTGCAACCGCATCAGCTCATGCGCGATCTGGTCAGATTTTTATGGAACCGCACTGGTCCGCTAGGCGCTCCTGCGGTCCAGGCGATGGCGATGGTGCGCACCCGCGACGGCCTCGAAGAGCCTGATGCGCAAATCCATTTCCTTCCTCTCGCCTACAATGTGGAACAGGACACGATCTCATCGGCGGAAGCAGAAATGCCGAAGGAACCCTGTGTCAGCATCATCGCATCGCTGACTCGTCCAAAATCTCTTGGCCGGATAAAATTGGGCGCAGACAAGCGCGTGGTAATAGATCATCAGCTGCTTGGCGATGAGCGTGATGTTGCCGCTATGGTGGCGGCCATGAAGTTCGTAAACAAGGTTTTCGAAACCAGCGCGATGCAGCAAATCATTATCGGCGACCGATCGCCGTATCCGATACCCGCAAATGATGGCGAGTGGGAACAATATATCCGAGACAAAGCCCTGGTGACCTATCATCCCGTGGGATCGTGCCGCATGGGGTCCGACGACCGGGCGGTGGTCGACCCGCAATGCCGTGTTCGAGGGGTATCGGGGTTACGGGTCGCCGATGCATCGATCATGCCGCGCATAACAAGCGGCAACACCAATGCCACAGCGATCATGATCGGTGAAAAAGTGGCTGAAATCATCCAATCAGGGTATGGAAGTCAGACTGGATAGAGCTTCGTTCAGGACGTTAATCTTCGGTTTCGTTCAGTCCAACCAGCTCTTGCCCGCTATCGCAAACAAGCTTCACAAGTGAAAGGTCCATCGCCGTCAGGTCGGCTAGTTCAAGCGCGGCCTGGGCGTCCTTGAGGATCATTTCCCATAGATTTTCCCTCAAAGCTGCCTCGGCCGGATCTGTCGCGGGATCCTGCTCTCGGCCCCAAAAGATCATCGGCCCGACATTGGCATCGGCCGTGTCGTCGATAGCCTGAATCAACCGTGGCAAATCAGTGCCGGTGGCCTTGGCCAATTGGGCTGCCTCATACCCCGCTCGCAAACATCCCACGGCAGCGACGTTACGCACTATCTTTGCGGTCATGCCCGCGCCTGGACCGCCCATGTGAGCGACATAGCGGGCGAAACCTTCGAGGATGGGCCTCACTTTCTCAAGCGGTTCCTGATCGGCACCGACCAGGCAAACCATGCCCTGATCGGCGGATCGCGCTGCACCCATGACACCGCAATCGATGAGTGTGACACCGGCGGCATCCGTGACCGCACGAATTCTGTCGAGATCGCTGAGCGCTACCGTGGCGAGCAGGACAATGATCTGGTCCTTGTTACCAGCCGTAAGCACGCCATCCGGCCCGCTGAGAACGTCGATCGCCTGATCGGCTGTAACAACAGCAATCAGAACGACATCGCTTTTTGCGGCCACCTCACGCGGGGACGCTTCTATTGGCGGCAAGCCTTCGCCAATCTCGTCCCGCACGTCATATATAGCGGAAAGCAGATCCCGGCGCTGGAGGCAAAGGGCGACTCCTTTCCCGACCTGACCGATGCCGATCACCCCGGCGCGAAGGCCGGATTGACTGGCGTCGTTATCCATTTCCGAAACTGAAGAGATATTATCCATTATGCACCAGCGGTTACCATGGGAAACAGGCTTTCTTTTCGCGCCAAATCAATCCGGCGTCAAAAGGAGGCCGTTGTCACGGAAAAACTTGCGTCGCACATTTTCGCTGCAATTCTTGAGATTCTCCGAGAATCGCTGCTTCGATGCCTTGCCGCCTTCACGATGGGGATAGTCTGTCGAGAAACAGTAGACATCCTCCAGGTGCGGGAAGCGTTCAAAATAGCTTGCGACATCTTCGAAATAGAAGGGCGTCACACGCACCTGCCGGTTCAGATATTCGGATGGCTTCATCGACAGGAATTCCGACATGCGACTCTGGAACTGAGCGGACCAAAGATCCATGCGCTCGGCCAGCGGGCCAACCCAGTTGGCCCCCACCTCTATCGACCCGATGCGCAGTCCGGGGAACCTCTCCAGAACGCCGCCCATGATCATGGCGGAAAGGAAAACTTCCGATGCGAAACCAAGGGACGATCCCCAAAATGGCTGTATCCCCAATTCCAGAGACTGGTGCGCAGATTTGAATGCGGGAACATCGCGATCCCATGCCTGTGACCGGAAAAGCGGGAATTCGGTGCCGATATGGAATGTGAGAGCGGACTGCGAAGAGGCTATCAGATCCCAGAAAGGATCCAGCCGTGCGTCAGCGGGCGACATGCCAGCAGGAGGTGTCCCATTGGGTATCACGAAAGCTCTCAGGCCCTTGTCGATAAGATTTCGGGCGTCTTCCATCATCTGTTCGACTGAATCGGTCGGGATCATGCCAATCGGTCGCCCCCGGACACCCATTTGACGGGCGATCTCGACACACCATTCATTATGGCCCTGAGCGATGGTTCGTGACAGTCCCAGCGTATCAACGGTACCAGGTTCGAAACCCATATATTCCGGTGCAGAAGGATTATGTTCAAGGAATAGCGCAACGGTGCCATAGCCAGGATAGATGAGCTGGCGGTCGATGCCCATCGCATCCATCGCTTCGATACGGCGAGAAAAGTCGATAGCCGCTGGTGCGCCGGGCCCCTTTGCCGTCCAGACGGTATCTTCATTGATTTCGACATCGTCGGCCTTGACGTCGGGCCTCACAAGGCTGTTGGCGCCGCCATCGACTAGCCTCTCCATATTGCTGCAGAGCCTGACCGCCTCCGCGGCGCTGTCACCAAACAACTCTTTCCAGAAATGGACCGGGGCCATTTCATGGGAATCCAGATCAATGCTCTGTGCGAGATAGTCCTGCTCGCTTGATTCCCTGGTGGCCAATTCGCTCGTCTGCATAAAAATCTCTCCTGTGGTGCACGTTTACGTCCGAATTCCAGCCATGGACTCTTGAACGAGCGCGCAAATCATGGGTTTACTCATTTCAGAAAGTGTATGCCTGTGAGCGCCAATCACAAGTCAGGAGCGGACTAAATCATATCCGTGATGAAAAGTGTCTGGATTTGGCCGACTCACTATCTGGCCTGCCGCTGGAACCAGCCGCTCACAGCGGCATCCATTTGTTCTCGTGCGACACCTCGCGATGCTCCGGAAACCAAAGCCAGCACTCCCTTGATGATGACCGGTCCGAAATCCGCATCATCAATTCTGCCTAGCGACCAGTCAAGCCCCACCGAGTATCTATAACGGACAAGGTCCTCGACCAGAATTTGAGGATCGATCCAAGGTTGTAATTGCTCTTCTTCAGCCAGACGTTCGATCCATGGCCGATGAGAGTGAGCGGCGATTTCATAAATCGCTCGCCGCACATCGTCATCCGCGTCAGAGGAAAAGAATGCAACCAGTATAGCGCGCGTATACGACCGCACGTCGAGATTGCGGCGAATGACGATATCCAGATGCTCGATCATGCGCTCGGCGGAAGCCGGAGCGGTCTTGAACCTTATCTTGCGTTCAAAATCTTCAAAATATTTGTAAATTGCGGCCGCCATCAGAAGGTCGCGGCTCTTGAAGACGTTGTAGAGTGTGCGTTTCGCTACCTGTGCTCGTTCGGCGATATCTTCCATGCTAATATCGTTCAAATCATGCTCGGCAATCAGTTTTCTAGCCGTCGAAAGTATGCGGCGCTTACGCTCTACTATTGTTGGACTGGAATAGGCGCCTCTACGCCCGGAAGGTTCATCATACCTTTCCTCGCCAACGGTGTTCCTGGCCTTATCGCCTCCCTTCATCTGCCCGCTATACTCCCATCAACCTGGCCGCTCTTTCGCGATGATAGGCTATATTGCCGCAAAAAAAATCTGCTGCTTGCGCACGTTTGAAATAAAGGCCCGCGTCATGCTCTTCGGTCATGCCGATACCGCCATGCATCTGTATCATTTCACGGGCAACCTTCTGGAACACCTTTCCTGCCATGATTTTGGCAACAGAAGACAGGACCGCCGCCTTCTCGTCTCCATGGTCGATAGCTTGTAATGCCTCATAAACCGCGGCGCGCGCCAGTCCGATTTCTCCCAGCATGTCTGCCGCCCGATGCTGCAGGGCCTGGAAAGAACCGATCAGTTTACCGAACTGAACTCTCGTTTTGAGATAGTCGATTGTCGTCTCAAATGCTTGCAGCGTTCCGCCGAGCATCTCTGCGGCGGCAACCGCTGCCGTGCGCTCCAATATCGATTCCAGCAATGCGGCGCCTTCACCTACACCGCCAAGTCGGTAATCCTCATTCAACGACACATTCCGAAAATCTATGGATGCTCGCCCGCGAATATCGACTTCACGAAGCGGATTGCGTTCAACACCGGCCTCTTCTGTAGAACAGACGAAAAGCGTTACGCCCTGTATTCCCGACGGCAGATCGGTTTGCGCTGGAATGATCAAAAGATTTGCTGCCATGCCCGCTTCGACCGGGCGTTTGCGCCCGTTCAGCACCCATTTGCCATCACAGCGTTCGGCGCGGACAGCGGAATGTCGCGGATCGAAGCGACGCCCATCTTCCAGTGCCAAGGCACCTATATATTCGCCCGAGGCCAATGCGGGCAACCATTTTTGCTTTTGCTCTTCGGTACCTCCCATAACAAGCGCAGAGGCAGCAGCCACGGCAGTCGAGATAAGCGGCGACGGTGTGAGTGTCCTGCCCAGCTCCTCTATCAGCATGCCCATGCTCTCAAACCCGAAATCATGGCCGCCATATGCCTCGGGCACGATCATCCCGGTCCATCCCATCTCGACCATTTCGGCAAAACAGGATGGGTCATAACCAAGGTTGCTATGGTTTTTGCCGACATGCCTCAGCAGCGTCGTAGAGGCACGTTGCCGAACCCAGGCTCTCGCCGCATCGGCGAGCATCTCGCGATCTTCTTGTGTTATTTCGGGCATGATGTTCCCTTCATCACGACGGCAGCTCCAACACTTGCTTTGCCGTAATATTATTCTGGATTTCGTGGCTGCCGCCGTAGATGGAAAAGGCGCGGCTATAGAGCCACTCGCTGACAATTTCCTGTTCTTCGTGATCGTTGCTGGAGGCAAGCCAACCCAGAGAGTTATTGCCCAATATCTCAACCGCGAGATCGTAACGTTCCTGCGCCACACGGGCGCCGATATTCTTGAGCGCGGAATTCGCGATTGCGCCGCGCGATCCGCTTTCCCTAGCGCGGGCCTGAGCGCGCATTGCTGCCTCGAACGCAGCGCCTGTCACAAGATGGTCGACCAACCGCAAACGCAGATCGGCGTCAGCCAATTTACCGTTTTCGTCGAGGCCCACATGCTCCAGAGCGAGCGGCAACAGGTCGAGCGTCGCCCGGCGACCTTCCGACAGTCCATTGCGTTCGTGCTGCATGAGCCGTTTCGCAACGGTCCATCCACCATTCACCTCGCCAACGGTCTCGCATTTGGAAACTTTCACATCACTGAGGAAAACCTCGCAGAAATGGGTGACGCCGTTGATAAGTTCGATCGGTCGGGCCTCAACGCCCTGCAATCGCATATCTATCAACAGGAAGGTTATGCCGCCCTGCTTGCTGCTGGTATCCGTGCGCACGAGGCAGAAGCACCAATCGGAAATATTGGCGAACGATGTCCATATCTTCTGACCATTGACGAGCCAATGGTCCCCGCGATCCTCGCAACGCGTCTGAAGTGAGGCGAGATCCGAGCCGGATCCCGGCTCTGAAAAACCCTGGCACCAACGCACCTCGCCCCTTGCCATCGACGGAAGATGACGACGCTTCTGTTCCTCGGTGCCATATTCCAACAATGTCGGGGCCAGCATCATATTGCCGAGACCGATAATGGGGTTGAAAGCGCCAGCACGCGCAAGCTCTTGCCGTAGTATCTCGACCTGATCGGGGTCAAGGCCGCCGCCACCATATTCAATAGGCCAGCCAGGGGCGCCCCACCCCTTGTCCGCCATCAGCTCAACCCATTGCCGATATTCCGGGGACTTATGCCGGTCGGTCGCTTCGGCGGGATTGTAGGATGCACTCAAACTCTTCAGCGAGGTGGGAAAATTGTCGCTTATCCACAGTCTCGCCTCTCGGCGGAAGGCTTCTAGATCGCTTTCCATTATCGGTTCCTCAGGACGTTGCAATGCCGCGCATATGGTGCCCAGCTATGTTGAGAGAATTTGCACGTACATAGCCGGGTCGTCAAATGAAATATGCACTTAGTGCAATTTTAGTTGCTTTTCGATTTGGGTGGTGCAACAGTATAAGACGCTTCGGCACCTTCTCGTGGTGTGAAGACACATTATTGGGAGACACTATGAACGGCGACAATTCCTCTCCATTGCCCCGCGTTCAGAATGGCGAAGAGCCTGGTTTCGTCAGCTATGCCGTCCGTGAAAATGTCGCCTGGGTTATGCTGGAGCGCCCGGAAGTGGCGAACACGCAGAATCTGCGCCTGCTCAATCAACTGGACGACCTGTTCCGCTGCGCGATCGACGATACGGAGGTGAAGGTCATCGTGCTTGGCGGGCGGGGCAAGCATTTTTCGGCAGGGCATGATCTTGGCACTCCCGAGCGCGACAAGCACATGGAGCGAGAACGCAAGCATTTATGGCCGAGCCACCTCGGGCCTGTGGGCGCCGAGAGCCAATATGTTCTTGAACAGGATGCCTATCTCGGCCTCTGCCGACGATGGCAGGAAATGCCCAAGCCCATGATAGCGATGGTGCAAGGGGGGTGCATAGCAGGAGGCCTGATGCTCGCCTGGGTGTGCGACCTCATCATCGCGTCAGACGATGCGTTTTTTCAGGACCCTGTGCTGCGTATGGGAATACCAGGCGTTGAATATTTTGCGCATGCATTCGAACTGCCGCCGCGCGTCGCCAAGGAACTGTTGCTACTGGGCGACAGGATGCCGGCCGACCGCGCCTACCAACTGGGCATGGTCAACCGTGTTGTCCCCCGCGATCAGCTCGAAAAGGAAGTCGAATCCATTGCAAATGAGGTGGCAGACCGACCGGGTTTCGGGATGATGCTGACCAAGCAGGCGATCAATCACGTCGAGGACTTGCGCGGCAAGCGGACAAGCATGGACAGTGTTTTTCACATGCATCACCTCGCCCATGCCCATAACCAATTGACCAGCGACCATATCGTCGGCGGGTTAGACGCCAAGGCAATGGCGGCCGCCAATAAGCCGAAAAAATGAATTGTCACCAGGATATCTCGGTAAATTCCATAAAGGTATATCATGGCTAAAACCAAGCTTTTCTCGGAGTTTCAGCTTCGAGATGTAAAATTGAAGAACAGCATCGTCGCGTCCCCTATGTGGCAATATCGCGGGGACACAGGCCACCCTACCGACTGGCACCTGATGAATCTGGGGCGATTGGCCGACGGGGGCGCCGGTCTGGTATTCCAGGAAGGCACGATTGTCAGTCCTAATGGTCGAGGCACCGTTGGAGATATCGGCATCTGGGATGACGAGATGATTCCAGAATATGCGCGCATAGTTTCACTAATCCGCGAAAATGGAGCGGTTCCGGGGATCCAGTTGATGCATGCGGGACGCAAGGGCCGCATGATATCGGCGGCGGATGGCGGTGGCCCGCTTACCGCCGAGCACGGAATCGACGGATGGGAGGAATGGGAGGTTGTCGCTCCAAGCGCTTTGGCGCATCCCGGCTATCCTCCACCCCGCGAACTGGAGCGGTCAGAGATTCTCTCGCTCGTTGACGACTGGATTGCCGCAGCGCGACGGGCCGCCGCTGCCGGCTATGATGTTCTCGATATTCATGCCGCGCATGGATATCTGATCCATGAATTCCTCTCGTCCGCTTCCAACATCCGTACGGATGACTATGGCGGCAGCTTCGAAAACCGCCTTCGCTTTCTCGCAGAAATCGTCGAGGGCGTCCGGGCGGTTTGGCCCGCCTCGAAACCCATATTCCTGCGCCTGTCCGTCATCGATGGCGTAGGCTGGGAGATAGAGGACAGTGTAAAGCTGGTGAAGCGCATAGCACCGTTGGGAATCGATTTGATCGATTGCTCCTCCGGCGGAATGACCGGCGCGGTCCTGACCGCCTCAGTCTATGGCTATCAGGCGCATCTGGCCGAGGCGATTCGTCGGGAAACCGGCGTCCCGACATCTGCGGTCGGGCTGATCGCACATGCGCAGCAGGCGGAAGATATCCTGCGATCCGGCAGTGCAGACCTGGTATTTCTGGCCAGAGAGCTGATCTATAATCCGAACTGGCCGATCGATGCGGCACAGAAGCTTGGTGACGACGTCGGCTATTCGGTAGCCAATCGACGCGCCGGATATTTCCTCGACCGGCGTACAACCGTGATGCCCGATTTCAGGCCCTCGACATTCACAACACCCGATGAAATCTAGGCCGTTCGCAAATGCAAGAATATTCGAATTAAAGCCGTTCGATGATGATCGCCGGCGCCATGCCCCCGGCTGCGCACATGGTAATGAGAGCGTATTTCCCACCGGACCGTTCCAACTCATCCAGTGCCATTCCTATCAACATTGAGCCGGTAGCGCCAATTGGGTGACCCAGCGCGATCGAACCGCCATTCACATTCACTTTGGCGCGATCCAATCCCAGATCGCGGATGCATTTTTCAACTACAACGGCAAATGCCTCGTTGATCTCCCATATATCGATGTCTTCAACCTCAAGGCCCGCCTTGGTCAAAACCTTCCGGATCGCAGGAACCGGCGCATTCAGCATCAGCGTG